>JQIA01000066.1_pt1 | contig 44501 bp, 41 predicted proteins | sample 811431 | NCBI WGS metagenome assembly JQIA01 (sample SAMN02998118, study PRJNA258478) | marine sediment metagenome | biome: marine; feature: seafloor; material: sediment; isolation source: oil-polluted sediment collected from 3 locations (0.5 km, 0.7 km and 0.9 km)... | place: USA: Gulf of Mexico ...
GGAATTCTTCTATGTCGTATATTGTGGATGGCATCATATAATGTGGCAAGTCATTTTTGCTGTGTTTAAATATTTCTACTTGATTTAGCTCAACTTTTTGTCCGTTTTGTTTAGTTGGGATGATAAATGCGACTAATTCCTCACCAATTGTTTTAGAACCATCAGGTGATTTTCTGTCGCGTTTAACCACAACGCATTGCTCAACATCAGGATGCTTGACCAAGCTGCTTTCAATTTCGCCAAGTTCTACGCGGTAGCCAAAAATCTTAACCATCTTATCGGCTCGACCTTTGTATATCCAATTACCTTCATCATCCAAATAAGTTATATCACCCGTTCTATACGCTCTAATACCAGGCTTATCGGGAACATCAGTCCAATAGGATGCTCCTTCATTTGCTTTCCCCCAATAACCGCTCATTACCGTCGGCCCGTAAATACATAACTCTCCAACATCATCGCCATCACCAACTTCAGTATCTATAAATGAGAAATGTTCTGGTAAAGTTTTGCCTATCGGTAAAGGTGAATCGCCTTCTGGTATGTCGCTGGCATCAAAATATGTGCAAACGTTGGTTTCTGTGGGTCCATACAAATTATAGTATTGAACATCTGCAGGCAAAAAAGACTTAAATAATCGGCAAGTTTCAATAGGGAATACTTCACCCGCAAACAATAGTGTTTTGAAATGACTAAAATCACGTTTATGCATATTACCATTCAAAGCCATAAGACTAAGTGCGGAGGGTACGGCATAGAATGTTGTTATTTCGTGTTTCTCTAAGAATCCAGAGAGTCTTGTCGGAAACATTTTGAATTTTTCAGGAATAATATAAAGACAACCACCACTTGAAAGTCCGGTAAACAGATCAAAAGTAGATAGATCAAAGGTAAAAGGCGCCATTGATGCGATTTTATGAGTTTCATCAACATTAAACTCTTTTTTCGCCCAAGCAGGAAAAAATTGAGCCGCAGCATGTGATACCGTTACACCTTTAGGAACGCCTGTAGATCCTGAAGTGTAGAGGATGTAGGCGATGTCTTCTCCTTTAACAACGGTTGGTATACGTTGTTTAATTGATACTAATTCATCTTCGGAGGTCGTATCTAATTCTGCAAATATCGATTGCCACTGGTTAGATTCAAAGGTTAAGGATTTATCTTTATCAACTGATAGTTCTTGATTAACCGTTTCTTGTAATATCAAGTCAAAATCGCCATTACTGATGATTGTGTTTAGTCGGTTTGCTGGCCAAGTTGAGCCTAGCGGAACATAGGTGTTTCCTGCTATCAGAATACCAAACAGAGCGACAATATTATCGATAGATTTTGGTACGATTAGCGCCGTTCTTTTATTCGGGGCATGATTGTTATCAATAAGCCATTGAGCAAATAAATTACAACGGCAAAGAAGATCGGAGTACGTTATTTCGCCGCTGTCTGTCCATATCGCATTATTATCAGGATGAGCTAAAGCGGCATCGATAAAATCTTGCTGAATAGTGGCTAATTGTTGAGTTGTATTGGGTTGTCCGTCTTCCATCGTTTGTCCTAAATCTTTATTCGGGCTCTTTTGAATTCAAGCCTTAAATGGTACAAGCTCAATTTTTCGCAGATTTTGTGGTAATTTCAATGACTTGTCAATGTAAGTATGTCGCATGTTTTGTTGCCGTTTTGGTCGCACCTTTCTATCGCTAGAATCAAAATCAGATAAGTCAGCTATCTCTTTGTAAATGCTCAATTTTATTGGCAACGCCTTTCCACTTCTCGGCATCCGGCAATGGTGGTTTTAGTTCTGTTATATTTTCCCATTTTTGAGCTAGTTCTGCATTGATAGCAATAAATTTTTCTTGCCCTGCAGGTAAATCATCTTCTTCATAAATGGCATCGATGGGGCATTCCGGTTCGCACAGTGCACAATCGATACATTCATCAGGATCAATGACTAAAAAATTGGGACCTTCATAAAAACAGTCGACAGGGCATACTTCTACGCAATCTGTATGTTTACACAAAATACAATCTTCGGTTACAACGAAAGTCATTGGTGGTTACTCCAAATATTACTAATATTAGTTATTGCTATTTTTTTCTGTCAATTCAAAAACTAAAGCCAAGGCTTCTTTTGGACTCAAATCGTTAGGGTCGGTATTTTCCAGTATTTTCAGCCTCGGGTCGAGAGTTTCTATCGGTTTCAACCCTATTTTTACTAGATTTTGAACATCATTATCATCTTTCACAACCTTACCGTTAGATTCTAGTTCAATTTGAATAGCTTCTGCTTTTTTTGTGACAGCTGATGGAACGCCTGCGAGTTTAGCGACATGTAATCCATAGCTTTTACTGGTTGGGCCGCTGTGAATTTGATGATCAAGAATAAGACTATCACCATGTTGAATGGCTCCAAAGTGACAGTTTTCGATGGTTTGAGTTTTATCTGCTAGTTCGGTTAATTCAAAGTAGTGGGTTGCAAATAATGTGAGTGGTTGGATTTTTTCACTTAAATGCGAAAGAGTGGCTGATGCAAGCGCGAGCCCATCAAATGTACTAGTTCCACGGCCAATTTCATCTAATAGAACCAAACTCGAATGAGTAGCATTGTTTAATATATTTGCAGTCTCACTCATTTCAACCATAAAAGTAGAGCGCCCACCGGCTAAATCATCGGATGCGCCAATTCGAGTATAGATGCTATCCATAAGACTGAGTTCAGCGGATTGTGCGGGTACAAAACTACCACAATGAGCCAATAAGACAATAATCGCTGTCATCCGCATATAGGTCGATTTACCGCCCATATTGGGTCCGGTAATTAACTTACTATTAATGTCTTTGTGGAAAAGAACATCATTGGGAATAAAAGGATCGTTTTGATAATTTTCAACTACCGGATGTCGCCCTTTGTTAATATTCAATGCTCTATTTTTCACAAATTTTGGTTTGATGTATTGATGGTCAATTGCCGTTTTGGCAAATGAATAAAGCACATCTAGTCGAGCAATCGTTTCTGCGGTAAACATTAAATCATCTACATCAATCTGTAAAGTATCTAACAACTGTTGATAAAGCTTTTTTTCTAATGCAAGCGCTTCAGATTGGCTAGATAACACTTTATCTTCAAGGGTTTTTAATTCCGGTGTAATAAATCGCTCGGCATTCTTCAGCGTTTGACGCCGAGTATAATGTATTGGTGCTAAGTCTGATTGAGATTTTGAAATTTCAATATAAAATCCATGAACGCGATTATAACCAACCTTTAAATGAGTAATGCCGGTTGATTGCTTTTCTCTTTGCTCCATGTCATCGAGTAATTGCTCTGCGTTTCCAGATAAAGATCTTAATTGGTCTAACTCTTTGTTAAATCCCGTTTTTATCACATTTCCATCTCTAAGCACTACGGGCGGATTGTCGAAAACAGACTTTTCAAGCAACTCTTTAGTCCTAGTGTGAAGCGTTAATTGTTGACCAATATCTTCTAACACGGGTTGTTTCGATTTTAGAAGCCAGCTTTTAATATCGGGTAATGCCTGTAAGCTCTCTCGCAAACCTGTTAAATCTCTGGGACGCGCGGATAAAATAGCGATACGGGTTAACAGTCTTTGCATATCTTTAATATGGACTAGGCTTTGAGCTAGTTGATCTATTTCGTTATGACTGGTTAGCGCTTCAACGCTGTTTAATCGAGCATTGATAATTGATGATTCTCTTAATGGAGAATGAAGCCATGACTTTAATAGCCGTGTTCCCATCGAAGTATTGGTTTGATTAATGACATTGAATAAGGTTTTATCATTTTGACCAAAGATATTTTCGGTGATTTCTAAATGTTTTCTGGTAAACGTATTAAGGTGCAATAAACCATGATTATCGGAATGATTAATGGTTTTGATAAAGGATAAAGATGATTGTTGTGTGTGTTTTACATAGTTAAGTAAACAGCCTGCGGAGCAAATACCCGCCTGTAATTCTTCACAACCAAATCCTTCTAGGTTTGAAACATTGAAATGTTGAAGTAATTTTTGATAATTCTGAGAATAATCGAACTGCCAGTCTTCTTCTTGCTTTAATAATAATTGAGAGTTCTCAAAAGAATCACGTAATTTTGATGGAACTAGAACTTCTGATGGATTAATCCGCGCTAACTCATTATTTAACAGCTCAAAACTATCAAATTCTGCGCAATTAAAACGGTTGGTGGAAATATCCATCCAAGCAAGTCCAAATAGTTCTCTTGACGGTTTACTTAGTTTTAATGAATAGCAAGAAGCAATCAGGTTATCGGTTTTTTCATCCAGTAATGATTCTTCAGTTAATGTGCCTGGTGTAATTATTCGCACAACTTTTCGTTCAACCGGCCCTTTGCTGGTAGCAGGATCACCAATTTGTTCACAAATAGCGATTGATTTACCTTGCCTAACAAGTTTTGCAAGATAGTTATCGACAGCGTGATAAGGGACACCAGCCATTGGAATTGGATCGCCATTGGACTTACCCCGTTGGGTTAAGGTGATCCCTAACCATTTGGATGCTTTTACCGCATCTTCAAAAAATAATTCATAAAAATCACCCATGCGGTAAAACAATAAAATATTGGGGTGTTGCGCCTTGATAGTCAAAAATTGTTGCATCATCGGCGTATGTTCAGACTTTGTTCGAGAGGCGCTTTGAGTCGTGGTTAGGCCTTCAAATAATGATTTTTGTTCGGTTTCTTTCACATTAAGGTTTGATTTTGTTATCTTGGACAGCAGTTTAACTGATTGTATATATCCGTACCACATCAAACAAAAAATCTAGCAAAATATAAACGAATTACAAACTGACGATAAACGAGAGAACGATGCTAAAAGAAAGAACCATGTTAAAAGAAATTCAGGAATTATCGAAAACATTAATTAGTAAAAAAATAAAGTTGGTGACAGTTGAGTCTTGTACCGGTGGGTTGGTCGGAAAAACTATTACTGATTATGCGGGTAGTTCTGAATGGTATGAATCTGGTTTTATTACCTACAGCAATACTGCAAAACACAAATTGGTTGGTGTGGAAACTAAATTACTAGAGCGTTATGGAGCTGTTTCAGAGGAGGTTGCTAGTGCTATGGCATCGGGTGCTTGTAATATATTCCCTGATTGCATATCGCTTAGTATCACAGGAATTGCCGGACCTGGAGGTGGTAGTAATGAGAAATCTGTTGGGCTTGTTTATTTATCAGTCTGTTTTAATGAGAATTCTAAAACGATTAAATGTCTTTTTAATGGAGATCGAGATGACGTTCGGCTTTCGGCACTTCGTAAAGGACTAAGTCTGGTCAATGAGGTTTTAACTAGCTTTAATCACCTTTAGCAAATTTATTTATTATCCAACGAAGAATAGAAATAATAATCACGGCAAATAGAATGCCTAATAAATCAGCAACCATATCCAAATAACTAAAAGCTCTGTGTGGAATAAATGACTGTATTAATTCGACCGAAACACCAAGTCCCATGGATACTAGAATAACCCAATACGCATTGATTTTAGGGAAAGCAAGCATATAAGCGAAGGCAAATGCCCCAAAACCTATAAAATGAAACACTTTATCGATATGGCGATGGTGAGAGTTATAATGGACACTTGGCATTAAGGTCAAATATAAAAGTACAATGCCAATTATTACGAATAGAACCTTCCATGTTTTTGAGACTTCGTTACCAAAAATACTAGCTAATAGTTTGTTTAAATTCACGTTATTTTACTATTTCTTTTCGAATACGATTAATTTGAGCTATTGTAACAAGAGCGAAAGTAAGAGCAATAGTAGATTGGTTAGTTTTTGCTGACATTATTCATATAATAATTATTATTTTGGGTAGTATGAACATTGTCTGAAAACGCAGTTCTGTTATTATACCGCCCACACAAAAAAGCGTAATAGAATCAATGAGAAAAAGAAATCATCTTAGTCAGTTAGAATCTGAAAGTATTCAGATATTTAGAGAAGTTGCTGCGGAATTTGATAACCCAGTGATGATGTATTCCATCGGTAAAGATTCTTCGGTTTTATTGCACCTAGCACGTAAAGCATTTTTTCCTGGAAAAATTCCGTTTCCGTTATTGCATGTGGATACTAATTGGAAATTTAAGGAAATGATTGAATTTAGAGATAAGATGGCAAAGGATCTTGGATTTGAATTGTTAGTCCATAAAAACCCTGAAGGGTTAGAAATGGGAATTAACCCTTTCGTACATGGCAGCTCAAAGCATACCGACATAATGAAAACGCAAGGATTAAAACAGGCGTTAGATCATTACAAATTTGATGCAGCTTTTGGTGGGGCTCGTCGTGATGAAGAAAAATCTCGCGCAAAAGAGCGGGTATACTCATTTAGAGATGCAGGACATCGCTGGGATCCCAAAAATCAACGCCCAGAGCTTTGGAATATTTATAACGGCCGTGTCGATAAAGGAGAAAGTATACGAGTATTTCCTTTATCAAACTGGACGGAATTAGATATCTGGCAATATATTTATCAAGAAAATATTGAAATCCCTTCGCTTTATTTATCCGCTAAACGACCCGTTGTCGAACGTGATGGCGTTTTAATTATGGTTGATGATGATCGATTCCCGTTAGAAGAAGGTGAAGTACCTGAAATGAAATCAGTCAGGTTTAGAACACTCGGTTGCTACCCATTAACGGGAGCCGTTGAATCTGAAGCTTCGACTTTGCCAGAAATCATTCAAGAAATGTTGTTAACGAAAACATCGGAAAGACAAGGGCGCATGATTGATAGTGATTCTACTGGGTCGATGGAAAAGAAAAAGATGGAAGGGTATTTTTAAAACTGGGCTTCAAATAGTGTTTTAATTCAGTTGATTAGATAGATAACTTCAAGCAAATTATACGTATTTTTAGGAGAAATGGTTATGTCGCAAGACAACCAAAACGAAAACTTAACATGGCATCAGCATGAAGTAACCAAAATTGCTCGTGCTAAGCAAAAATCACAAAAACCCTGCGTACTTTGGTTTACTGGTTTAAGTGGCTCTGGTAAATCAACCGTAGCCAATTTATTAGAAAAGAAATTACATTCTCTTAATAAACAAAGTTATTTGCTAGATGGCGATAATGTCCGTCATGGTTTATGTGGCGATTTAGGGTTTTCAGATAGAGATCGTGTTGAAAATATTCGACGAGTTAGTGAACTAGGTAAATTATTTGTTGATGCTGGTTTAATCGTACTAACTGCTTTTATTTCTCCATTTAGAACGGATAGAGATTTTGCTCGTGGTTTATTGGAAGAAAATGAATTTGTAGAAGTTTTTGTTGATGCGCCTTTAGCTGTTTGTGAAGCGCGTGATCCTAAAGGACTTTATAAAAAAGCACGAAGAGGTGAGATTAGTAAATTTACCGGAATTGATTCTGAATACCAGTCTCCAACGAAAGCAGAGCTACATTTAGATACCGAAAAACATTCTGCAGAAGAGTGCGTTGAACTGCTAATTAAGTATTTAACTGACAATCATTTTCTGAATTAGTACTTCTCTTTTAATCGCGCTATTTATTACGACAAATTGATTTTCGATAGGATTTTGACGAAATGACCTCTGAAACAGATATTTTAGAAACGGAACTATTAGAAACAGACATCTTAGGCTATTTAAAACGCCATGAAGAAAAAGATCTGTTGCAATTCTTAACTTGTGGCTCAGTTGACGATGGTAAAAGCACGCTAATCGGTCGATTGTTACATGATTCCAAAATGATTTTTGAAGATCAACTTGCTGCTATTGAGCAAGATAGTAAAAAATCTGGAACGCAGGGTGAAGAAATTGACCTAGCTTTGCTTGTTGATGGCTTACAGTCAGAAAGAGAGCAGGGGATTACCATTGATGTAGCATATCGTTATTTTGCTACAGAAAAAAGAAAATTTATTATTGCGGATACTCCAGGGCACGAACAATATACTCGTAATATGGCAACGGGAGCATCTAACTGTGATTTAGCCGTTATCTTGCTTGATGCACGAAGCGGCGTAAAAGCTCAAACGAGAAGACACAGTTATATTGCTTCATTGTTAGGGATCAAAAATATCATTGTTGCTGTTAACAAAATGGATTTAGTTGATTATAAGCAAAGTGTATTTGATGAAGTGAAGTCTGAATATTTAGCATTTAGCGAACAATTAAATTTTGATGATATTCGAGTTATTCCGCTTTCTGCATTAAAAGGCGATAACGTTGTTAATACAACGCCGGAATTAAACTGGTTTCATGGTTCTACTTTCATGTCAGCATTAGAAGAAACAGTAGTCATTAGAAACAAACAGTCTGGTGGTTTTAGATTACCCGTGCAATGGGTTAACAGACCAAATTCTGAATTCAGAGGGTTTAGTGGAAATATTGTTGGTGGGACTGTTAATGTTGGTGACGATATTGTTGCATTGCCATCTGGTAAAACATCAAAAATAGCAAAAATAGTCACTTTTGATGGTGATTTAGAAAGTGCAGATGATGGTCTAGCAGTTACTTTAACACTAGAAGATGAAATAGATATTAGTCGGGGCGATATGATATGCCCAATTGATCAACAAGCACATCTCGGTAGCCTTTTTGACGCAGATATTGTTTGGATGTCCGAAAAAGCATTAATGCCTAACAAGCAATATGACTTCAAATTTTCTTGCAAATATTGCTCAGGCAGTATCGATGAAGTATTACATCGAGTCGATATTAACAGTTTGGCTAAAATCGATGCGACTCATCTAGAATTGAATGAAATTGGTCCGTGTCGAGTTAAGTTAACTCAACAGGTTGCTTACGATACTTATCAAGAGAATCGTAAAACAGGTGCGTTTATTATTATTGATAGGTTAAGTAATATCACTATAGCTGCTGGAATGATTAAGAACTCAGTATCACAAGATGATAATGAATTAAGTCGAAACGAGCATTCAGAATTTGAATTAGAGTTTAATGCTTTGGTTAGAAAACACTTTCCCCATTGGGACGCTGTAGATTTAACAAAAGTATTTAAAAACTAAAAAGCTAAAAACATCTGCCGTTTCAATTTTATCTACAAATAATATTTTTTAAACGCCCCATCAAAATAAATCATTTTGATGGGGCGTTTTTATTTAACAACCTGTTAAAATTTTATGCCATCAACTCTTCTAAATTTGGTTTTGTCATTGGACTGTAGCTTTTCTTAATATCAGTTGCTTCAGCAACGTCAGAAGTTACTAATTCATTCTCGCCGTAAGTTTTTTGTACGAAACCAAAATCGATGCTTTTCATTTCTTCTGGGTTTGCAGCCTTAGCCGTTGCAGAAAAAGATTTTCTTGATACTGACATTTGCACAATCGCTTTAGGTTCAGCTTTAACTTCTTCTTTTATAGGAGTGCTACTTTCCTGAGAACTTGTTTTAACGTCAACTTGCGATGATTCTACTACAACGTCCTTATCAAGAGGTTTTCCTGGCAACTTTACTTCGGAAATTTTTCTTTCCTGTTGAGGCTTTGACATAGGAGCTTTAGTTTGCGTAGATTGCTTTTGAACATTTTGCTCTTTTTGTTCCTTTTGATTAGTTGTTTTAGAAGGCTTAGGTGTTTCATGTACTTGAATTTCTGCTGATTTCTGAGCATTAACTTGAGGTACATTTACATTGTTTTCAACAACGACTTCAGCCTGAGTTTTATTTCGACGCTCATCGCGGGATTTTCTAGGCGCTCTAGGTTTTTGCTCTGCTTGCACCTTGTTATCAGATGAGTCATGTCTATTTTTATCATGGGTACTATTGCGCTCAGGTCTTTCATTCCGATTATTTCTAGCGTTTCTAGGATTTCTATTAGAGCGATTTCCTCGGTTGTCGTTTACCTTTTTATCATTTTGGGCATTACGATTTTCTTTGTTTTGCTCTGCATTTTTACTGTTAGAATGCTGCTGGCTCTGGTGGTTTGAGCGATTGTCAGTTTTATCTTTATTTTGCTGATCTTTATTCTGATAGTCGTTACGATTTTTATTGTTTCGATGTCTATTATTTTGATTACGATTTCTTTGATTACGGTGCCTATTGTTCGGATTCCGGCCTTTGTAATTACTTCTTTTTTGTTCTTTCTTTTCTTCTTCTTTCGAACCGAATAAAGAACTTAAAATGCGTTTGATTAAGCTTGGCTTCTTTTCTACTTTTGCAGGCGGTTTTTCAACCGGTTGAGGAGCTGTCGGGATCGGAACATTAGTAACTGCCGCTTGCTCTACAGGTTTGTTAGTCGCTGTTTCACTACTAGTAACAATTTCGAGTTCCGGTTGCTTTGGTACGTTATAGCTTTCTACTTCTAAGGATTCCGATCGCTTTAATCGTTTAATTTCATAATTAGGTGTTTCCATGTAAGGATTTGGAATAATCACTAACTGGGTTTTTTGGCGTTTCTCTATGGCTAATACAATTTTGCGTTTTTCGTTAAGTAAAAATGTTGCGACTTGAACTGGTAATATCGCTTGAACCAAAGAAGTAGAATCTTTAGATGCTTCTTCTTCCAGTAAACGCAATATCGACAGAGCTAATGATTGAACACCTCGAACCGTGCCAGTGCCAGTGCAACGAGGGCAAACACCATGAGCAGACTCACCTAAAGATGGTTTTAATCTCTGACGAGACATTTCCAACAATCCAAATCTTGAAATTTTTCCTACTTGAACACGCGCTCGATCATGGGTTAAAGATTTACGCAATACGTTTTCTACTTCACGCTGGTGTTTTGAAGCATTCATATCGATAAAGTCGATAACAACTAGTCCACCCATGTCTCTTAAACGTAGTTGTCGCGCCACTTCTACTGCCGCTTCTTTGTTCGTATGGAAAGCCGTTTCTTCAATATCGGCACCTTTTGTTGCTCTTGATGAGTTAATATCGATAGAAACTAGCGCTTCTGTTGGATCAATAACGATTGAGCCACCAGATGGCAATCTGACTTCTCTTAAAAATGCTGTTTCAATTTGGTTTTCAATTTGGTAGCGGTTAAATAAAGGAACTTCGCGATCATCGTTTAATTTAACTCTATTTAGAAATTCGGGGCGGATAAATTCGATCTGTTTTTTGACCTTTTCAAACATATCTTTTTTATCAACGATGATTTCGCCAATATCAGCTCGTAAATAATCTCTTAATGAGCGAATAACCACATCGCTTTCTTGATGGATTAAAAATGGGGCAGGGCGAGATTCTCCTGCTTTAACAATAGCATCCCAAAGGTTTTGTAAAACTTTCATATCCCATTGAAGTTCTTCAGCGGAACGACCAACTCCGGCGGTTCTTACAATACAGCCCATACCTTTAGGTGTTTCAACGTCTCTCATCGCTTGGCGCAAATGATCGCGTTCTTCACCTTCAATACGTCTTGAAATACCGCCCGCTCTTGGGTTATTTGGCATTAAAACTAAATAGCAACCAGCAAGACTAATAAATGTCGTTAGTGCAGCACCTTTATTTCCTCTTTCTTCTTTATCAATTTGAACGATTACTTCTGTTCCTTCAGATATAACTTCTTTTATATTAGGTCTTCCACGGAAACTTTTGTCTTTGAAATACTCTCTAGAAATTTCTTTTAACGGTAAAAAACCATGTCGATCCGCGCCATAATCAACGAACGCAGCTTCTAAGCTGGGTTCTACACGAGTAATTTTGCCTTTATGGATATTAGCTTTCTTTTGTTCTTTGCCAACAAGTTCTATATCTAGATCAAAAAGGTTTTGACCATCAACTAACGCAACGCGAATTTCTTCAGCTTGGGTGGAGTTTATTAACATTCTTTTCATTTTGTTTTATTCTCTTAGTAGCCTTCTTAAGAGTGAAGGTATTAAGACAAATAACAGGGGAGGGAGAGCAGAATAAGAGGTTTTTTTGATAGCGCTTTGTAATTAAAGCGATTAAAGATTGGGTTTTGCTACCTTAAATCTTTAACTTAAAAAACAATATATTGGTAAATCTTACTTGGACTATCTCTATAACTTGGATAATTCATAATGGGTCAAGATTTATACTACTAAGTTACCAGCTTCTATTAAAGTTAGACCCTTAGCTACAGTTACTTCAAATTACGTAATATAATCAGGAGGTTACCGACTTTTAATTTGTTTTTATTAGCCTAATAATGGCTACTATCTATTTTCATTTCTTATACTGCAAACATAGATCGTATTAATAATGTCTATGTTTAGATTCTTTTTCTCTCACAACTATTTGTCGTTGTAGTTTAAATTTTAATAGTAGAAGGTGTTATAAAAAGGTTTACACTAATCTACTGGTTCATATTCTTTAATGACTGAGTCTAATCTTTTCTTTCTAATCTTCTTTGCCATATATTCATCCATATGGCTCATTTCAGTTAATTATTTGAATTCGTTATATCCTAAATAAAAGTCTCGATAAATAAGAGATAGATCTTGTTTGATTCTTAAATTTATCGGAATCAAATATTACCGATATTATAAATCTTGAATAATATCTGCTTATTTGATTGAATTTATAGCAAGTTTGCGAGAAAATCTCATAAATTGCTACACACGGCAACTATAGCAATAAAATTAGCTATTTTCAATTCTAACTAATTTAAGTTTTTACACGCATTAAAACATTTAACCTTTTGAGAGCAATTATGAGTTATTTAACGTCTATAAAAGAAAAAGCAATTAAAATTGGCATGTTGATAGTTTTATCCTTGTCATTACAAGTTTGTTCTAATGAATCGACTAACCCTGCAGGTTACAATATGTGGAACACCGCGAACCCAGCGGTCAATTTAACTACGGGAGGCCAGCCATCAAAAAGCGACTTAGCAAAGATGGCTAAAAATGGCGTTAAAGTGATTGTTAATTTACGTACAAAAGGCGAATTTCGTAAATTTGATGAAAAAAAGGTCGTTGAATCGTTAGGAATGAAATATGTCAGTATTCCTATTGGTGATGAAAAAGATTTTAATCTAAACAATGTAAAGTTATTAGATGATGCTTTAGCTGGCTTAGTTGCTCCAGCTGTAGTTCATTGTGCAAGCAGCAATCGAGTTGGCGGATTACTCGCTTTAAGAGAAAACCTTATTAAGAACTCAAGCGCTCAAGATTCTATTGTATTTGGTCGCAAGGCAGGCATGGGAAGTTCTGAGAAAACAGTTAAAAAATTGCTCAAATAGCAATTCTAATTAACTTTTGTCGGAATTTTAGCTGCTTCATTTGTTTTCGAATAAGTGAAGCTTTTAAGAAGAAAAGAAACTTCTGATTTACCGCTTTCTTTTTGTGATATTTTAATTGGAAAATAATTCAGTTTAGGACTGAGCCAAATTAAGAATTGGTCACCATTTTTTTTAATTCTTACAAGCTTTTCCGCATCGTAATTGCCGTAAGGTGTACTCAACTTTTCTATTCCAAAAGACTTATAAATGTAATTTTCACGTTTGCCTTTGTGACTAACCAGAAACTCCAGTGGAATAGTTTGAGAAGCCTCTTTTAAATTAGACTCTTTATGATTGATTAAGTTTTGTCTTAATTGAATGGTGTGAGACATTCGGTCAAATACTTGCTGTTCTAACGGTATTTGCCACGAGCGTTTTTTATAAAGACCAGTTTCTACTTTATTTTTCCAATCAAAAACTTGTTCAATCATTTTGTCTTTTTTAAAGGTGATTTCTGTTTTTGAATAAAATCTTTGCGTATATAAAGTTTGGTTGTTAAAGGCAAATTCTGAAAATTCATTCGACCTTATTTTAAAAAATAGCTTTTTCAATCGCGCACTCATTTCTAACTTCCATAGAGCATTATCAAACGTTAGAGTCTCGTTTGCCGTTCCGACTAGAGCATCGTCATAATATACTTGGTAGATTGCAGTGTATTCAGTTAAGAAATCCCACGGATCGTTTGGAATAACCTTTGAACAGGTATCAATAATATCTTCATTTATCTTTTCAATTTCATCTTTTGAATAAGAAAAGAATGAAAATACAGAAAGTAAGAGCAATAACGCTATTGTTTTATAGGCGTTTAGATGTGACTTATTACTTAAAATAATAAAGAACCTTTAAAATGACTTAATCGTTTAATAATAGTGGCGAAACGAGGTAGTCGTTATTGTATTTAACGCCATTTTCAACTTGAATGATTTTACCTTGTAAAAACAATTTAATTACCCAAGGGTAAAGCTTATATTCGAGCGATTGAACTCTAAGTGCTAACTCGTTGGATGATTCATTTTCAATAAGGTTTAGCTCAGCTTGCGCAATAAGTGGACCGCCATCTAACTCTTCTGTTACAAAGTGGACGCTAGTGCCATGTTTAACATCTCTATTTTCAATTACTCGTGTATGAGTATTTAAACCAGGGTATTTAGGCAGAAGAGAAGGGTGAATGTTGATTAACCGGCCGTTGAAAATCTTGACAAAATCAGCGCTTAGTATTCTCATAAACCCAGCTAAAACAACTAATGCTGGATTGTAAAATTCAATTTCTTTAGCTAGATTTTGATCAAATGTTTCACGGGATTCAAAATCTTTTGGGTTGATAAAAACAGCATCAATAAAATGTTTTTTTGCTCTTTCTAACCCAAAGGCCGGTGCATTATCACTGATCACGGCGATAACGGAACCTAACTCTTTTTCACCTTCTAAACTATCAATAATTGCCTGCAGATTAGAGCCATTACCACTAACTAATACAACAATATTTTTCCGCTTTGTTTTATTAACATTCATATGGCTAATTTATATTAGAAGTTTGATTGGTTTAATAGAAGCTAACTTGTTGACCATCTGTTTGTTCTTTTATTTGTCCAATATGCCAAGCATCTTCGCCTAACTGTTTGAGTAAGCTAAGTGCTTTTTCAAGTTCATCTTCACCAACAACTAATACCATGCCAACGCCACAGTTAAAAGTTCTATACATTTCCATTTGCTTAACGTTACCTTTTTCTTGAAGCCAGTTAAAAATTGCAGGCATTTGCCAACTTGACTGGTTGATATGCGCACAAGCATTTTCAGGAATAACGCGTGGAATATTTTCTAACAATCCACCGCCGGTAATATGAGAAAGCGCCTTAAGTTCGACGTTCTTAATGAGTTCTAAAATTGATTTAACGTAGATTTTGGTTGGTTCTAAAAGAGTCTCCGCGAGTGCTCGTCCTTCAAAGTCATCATTTAAACTGGCGCCACTCACTTCTATTATTTTTCTAATCAACGAATATCCGTTTGAATGAGGCCCACTTGATGCTAGGCCAATTAATTGATCGCCCGCTTTTACTTTTGTACCGTCAATGACTTTACTTTTTTCAACAATACCTACACAAAAACCGGCTAAATCATAATCTTCGCCTTCATACATACCTGGCATTTCAGCTGTTTCGCCTCCAATCAATGAGCAATTAGAGAGTTTACAACCTTCGCCTATGCCTGTAATTACGCTCATCGCAACATCAATATCTAATTTACCGGTAGCATAATAATCCAAAAAGAATAAAGGCTCAGCGCCTTGTACAATGAGATCGTTAACGCACATAGCGACTAGATCAATACCCACTTTGTCATGGATGCCCGCATCAATTGCTAATCGAAGCTTAGTTCCAACGCCGTCAGTTCCAGAAACTAAAACAGGTTCCTTAAACCCTGTAGGTAAAGCAAACATTGCGCCAAAACCACCAAGATTAGAAGTGACTTCAGGTCTTTTAGTGGCTTTAGCTACGCTTTTTATGCGCTCAACTAATTGATTTCCCGCTTCAATATCAACACCTGCATCTTTATAACTTAATGAAGGTTGTCCTGCATTAGACATAGTATTAGACATAAGAATTCCTGTAATGTTATTTCGGTAGAACATAATCGGTGGTTTGTCTAAATAACCATCGATTTTAAGCGCAGTATTCTATCATGAATATTTATTATCGTTAGTATCTAAGAGGTGTTTTTATATGAATTAAATTAGTAAAACACTAATCCCAGTAATCAACAAAATACCAATAATATTGAGTGCAAAGCCGGTTTTAACCATTTGTTGAATATTGACTTGCTCACTTCCATAAACGATGGCATTTGGAGCTGTAGCTACGGGTAACATAAACGCACAACTTGCGCTCATGGCTGCTGGAACCATCAAAATTGCAGGGTCTATTTCTGCGGTTAATGCCGCCGCCGCCAATATAGGCATTAATAACGCGGTTGTTGCCGTATTACTGGTCATTTCTGTCATAAATGTGACGATTAGTGCGATAAGAGCCGTTAGAACAATTACCGGAAGTAAAACAAAACTAGTTAAATATTGGCCAAGTATTTGGCTTAATCCGCTGGCGCCAAAAGCTTTTGCAATACAAATACCACCCGCGAATAATAGTAGAACGCCCCATGGAATACGGTTTGCATGTTCCCAATTGAGTAAACGACCTGTCGAACCATTTGAATCATTCTTGTTTGAACCATTCATACCATCGGGAATAATAAAAAGAGCAATACAAGCAAGTAGTGCAATACTGGCATCGTTTGCGCTAGTAAACCCAGTTAATTCACTCCACCCGCCAAATGGGGCTTTTCGAGTGATCCACAATGTTGCAGTAATTAAAAATACTATTAATACTCGTTTTTCAATAGTCGTCCATTCACCCGTTGTTGGAACGCTTATTTTTGCATCGAGACTCAGATTTTTAGTGATCCAAAGCATGGCAATAGGAATGAAAATAACCACTAATGGCACTCCCCATTTCATCCAATCAATAAACCCAAGTTCTTGCCCGGTTGCTTCAGCATAAGTTGACATAAATAATGCGTTAGGAGGTGTACCTATGGGGGTGCCGATACCTCCAATACTGGCGGAATAAGCAATTCCGAGTAGCAGGGCAACGGTAAGCTTTTTATCATTACTAGATTCAACAGTGGCTAACGCAACCGGAAGTAACATGAGCGTTGTCGCGGTATTTGAAATCCACATGCTTAATATCGCGGAAGCTATCATAAAGCCAAATATTAAGCGTCTAGGAGAGTCCCCCCCCACTAAATTAACCATTAATAACGCAATTCTTTTGTGAGCGCCAGAATAAGACATTGATTGAGACAATATAAATCCGCCCAATAAAAGTAGGATTAATGGATGTCCATAGGCTTGCGCTATTTCAGAGCTAGTTAAAATCCCCGTTAGGTTAAAAACAACAAGAGGGATTAGCGATGTGACGGGAATGGGGATCGGCTCAAATACCCACCACAGAGCGCAAAGAAGGGTGGTAGTCGCAACGATTATGACAGAAATTTCTACGTTTAAACTTTTCATTAATATAAATAATGCAAAAGAAAGCAGTGGTGCTCCCCATAAAACAACATTTTTTACCATTGAATCACTCTCTTTAACCTCCTACTATAAATAAGTTTAGATTTTGAACATTACTGCCGTCAGAAATTGTTAGCAGTTAGAAATTGTTAGTCTACACTTAACTAAGTAGGCGTATATTAATAATATGCATGATTATAAACCTAGATTAAAAGAATAACAGATATAGAAGAGAAACACATAATGCAGGTAGAAGAATGCAAGTAGAAGAGCTTGGTTTAGCCGTTGGCGATAAAATGCAAATCCAAATTGGTGATAACGTTGACCAACGTTTCCCCGTGTCTTTTATTGGCATTCAACCGAAAGGTAGCGTAATTATAACCGCACCAAAAACAGGGAAAGATAAAATTTTATTTTTACGAGAGGGGCAAAATGTTACTTTACGTTTTATGGTAAAAAATGTGGTATCTGGGTTCTCAACAAGAATAAAGTTAACGCGTGGTCAGCCTTACCCCTATTTACATCTAGATATCCCAGGAGATATTCAAACTGTAGAAGTGAGAAAAGAAGTTCGTGTAGAAACTGATATTAGTGCAACGATAATCAATAAAACCCACGAATCACCCGCGTTAACAACGAAGATCCTCAATATGAGTTGCTCTGGTATGAGGGTTATTTCTACAACCAAAATTGCCAAACTAAATAACAAAGTGAATATCACTATGCCACTTATTATTCACGATGTTGAACGACTCGTTACGATGGATTGCGATGTCAGTTATGTGAAAGATGACGAAGAGCCTGAAAATGTATATGGTCTCAATATCGACGATATTGATGATGACGATGAATTAGTTCTTAGGGGCTATATCTATCAAGAATTGTTACGTGGACTTCATATGATTTAAAAGCACCTAGTTCAACAGTATCTAATTTTAAAAACACTAGGCAATCAATGATTGCCCTTGGTGTTGAACCAAACTACGATCTCCTTCTCGGTTGTAAAGATTATTGTCTGGATCAAACCCTTTTATTAGGTTAAATGTTCTTTTTGTTGATGTTGCTATTAGTTGTACAATTTTTGAGTTCACTTCGTTTTTAAAATTGCATTCACCTACCAATTTAATTAAATCCTCCCAACTTGTTTTTAGCTCGACATTATTTAAGCAGAAAACTCGCGCTTTATTTAATTTACCAAGAGCTGACTCTTTTATTGGTGTAATTTTACTGTTAGATAATTGGTTATCAAACTCTTGCTGTGAGAATGATTGTGATGGAATTGGTTGTTCATTAATTTGATTAACCAAAATATTTTTTTCGAAAACCAATTTCTCTAAACTCTCATAATCTCTTTTTTCCAAAGCCTTTTGCTCATTATCTAAAATGTCATTCAGTTGTTGGTATGAGGTTAACCAAAGGTTGATGAATGTTTTAAACTCTTGTATTTTATTCATTGTCGTATCCTGATGTATTGTTCGTTCAATTAATTATTTTACAGTCTGTAGAAAAAGTATAACTCTAATAAGCTGATTCAAAGTCTAAAAGTTTATTGGCAACCTGTACGTATTCAATTTCATATTTTCCGTTGCTTAGTTTTTCCTTAATCGGAGAAATACGATCGGGATCTAAGGCTGGCGCAGTCTTCATTTGATTGACTAATCGACTGATCTGCCCTGCAAGACCAGTTAATTCAACGGAATCTTCTTCCGAACTGGAAATGCTTGAGCTTTTGCCTTGCGCGCTACTTTTTTTCGCACTAGACGATTTTTTCGTATTAGAGGCGCTGCCTAGCAAGACTTTAGCTTGACCGGCATCTATATTTCTAACGTCAATTACCATTTACATTGTTTTCCAAATTTTATTTTTAGTTAATTTAAAATCTTCGATTTAGTCGTAGAATAAAACGTTTAAGTTTGATCAGTTTGCCAATAAAACTTGTGCTTTATTTCTACCAATAACTGTGCCGTCAAATATACGTCGAGATTTGAAATTTCTTAATCTAACCGTTTCTCCAACCGAGGCATCCGCTAGAGCTTCCGCTTCTAGGTTGATACTAAAATACTTAGAGCCTGCGTTTACACTGACTTTATGACCTTTGCAAATCATGCAAACATTATCCATATAAATGATCGAACCAGCTCGTATAAATCTTCGCGGACTAGTCATCACTACTTGGCTATTATCGATTGCTGGCTGCTTTCTGAAATTATTGACCTTAACTCGTTTATAACTCAGATCTTGTTGGGATATAAGTTTTCCTTTTGCTAGCGAATTACTCGCTATTATAACTGTTTGAAAATGGTATTTAGTGGCAGAGAGAAAAATTTTCCATGCAACCGGTCCATTACACCTAACACCAATATTCAACTTCCCGTATGATTTAGAGCCTTGTGGCAAAAATGCAATTAATGGTTGGTCACATTTTTTTAATTTTAACCTTGAATCTAATCCTCCAACATTTAGTTCTACGTCATTTGTATCGGCAGAGTTTGTCATTTCCTCAAGGAAAATTTTTGCCGTATTTCTTATATTCATTAGATCTTCATATTGATTTATATCATTTGCTATTACCTGACTGGTGAATAGAATTGAAGATGTAATAATTGTGAGTGAAATGCGTAACAATACTGAATTATGTAGTTGTTTGCCTGTGTTTACAAAAAAAGTCATCTTTATTCTGCGTCCTCTATTATCTTTACTATACTTATAAGCAATTATTCAGTCTGTTTGTAATCTGATGGCTTGCTTAGATTACTTACCTAACTTATTTTACCTAAATCTAGCAACTAATATGCCACAACAGAAAAGAGGGTGTAAAAATGTCAAGTATTCTCGATACCGTTAATCAAAGAACTCAAATGGTGGGGCAGAATCGACTAGAACTTTTAATGTTTCGACTAGCGGGAAAACAGCTTTACGGGATTAATGTGTTTAAAGTTCGAGAAGTGATTCAATGTCCAAAATTAACCACTATGCCTCAATGTCATCCAGTTGTGAGAGGTATCGCGCAAATAAGAGGCAAGGCTATTTCTGTTATTGATTTGAGTATGGCTGTTGGCGGCCCGTCTTTAGGCGATGTAGAAAAGTGTTTTGTCATCATTGCGGAATATAACCGCCGAGTACAAGGTTTTTTGGTTAACTCTGTTGAGCGAATTGTTAATATGAACTGGAGTGAGATTCATCCGCCTCCAGCGGGATCTGGTGATACTCACTATTTAACAGCAGTCACGAATATTGATAATAAACTAGTAGAAATTATAGATGTCGAAAAGGTCTTGTCTGAAATAACACCTAATAATCAGACCGTTAGTAATGAAATTATTGAACAGGCTATAGGGATAGCACCTAAGGATAAGCTGTTATTGATTGCCGATGATTCATCCGTCGCCCGTAGTCAAGTGAAACGAACTGTCGAGCAATTGGGTTTCGTAACGAAAATCTTTAAAGACGGACAAGAATGTTTGGACTATTTAGAAGCGCTTGTTGCTGAAGGAACAAGTGTCGACGATGAAGTGCTTATGCTCATTTCTGATATTGAAATGCCTGAGATGGATGGATACACACTAACTTCCGAAATTCGTAGTAACGAAAAACTAAAAAACATATTTGTTATGTTACATACATCATTGAGCGGCGTTTTTAATGAAGCAATGGTCGAAAAGGTCGGCGCGAATGACTTTATACCCAAATTCAACCCCGATGAGCTTGCTAAAGCGGTTCAAAGACGAATGGATTTGGATGATTAATAAAAATGATTTTTAACTCATTTTTATTAATCCACAAGACGGAAATATGTAGTTTATGGAAATACTAGCCTCTGATTATGATAGGTTCAAGAACCTTTTAGAGCGTAAAAGTGGTATTTTGCTAGGAAATAATAAGCAATACTTAGTATCAAGTCGATTAGCTAATTTTTTAAAGGAAAGTAATATTTCCTCTTTATCTGATTTGTTAATTCAAATTGAAAGACCTGCGAATAGTCAGTTACTTCAAAAAGTCATTGATCGAATGACAACAAATGAAACTTTATGGTTTCGTGATAGCTATCCTTTTGAATACATGAAAAAAACACTAATTCCTGAATTTAGCAAAAAAGGAACATTTAAAATTTGGTGTGCTGCTTGTTCATCTGGGCAAGAGCCTTTTTCTCTGGCGATGTTACTTGATGAGTCTGGGGCGTTTTCTAATGGTAATATTATCGCGACAGATTTGTCGAGCCGAATATTAGACAAAGCAAAGCAAGGGATATATCAAGATATCGAATTAAAAAGAGGATTACCTCAAGACAAATTAAGAAAGTATTTTGACTCAGTTGATTCCAATAACTGGCAAATAAAATCTAACTTGCGCAATAAGATCCGCTATCAATCAACAAATCTTTTGGATGCACCTTTTAATTTAGGAAAGTTTGAAATCATTTTTTGTAGAAATGTCCTCATTTATTTCTCTCAAGAAAATAAAACCAAAGTTTTAAATGGATTAATTGACAGCTTAAAGCCTGGTGGGTATTTGTTTTTAGGTGCTTCGGAGTCTCTTACTAGAGACTGTAAAAAACTAGAAATGATTCGATGTAATCCTGGACTAGTTTATCAAAAGCCTAATTAAAAAAACATACCAAATTAATCGAACCTTTTTTAATCTTCCCTATTTAAACTAACTCTATCTAATCAAAACCATTACCGTCGGCGGTAATGGTTTGCCGTTATTCTTATTTTTAGTCCACGTAAAAGCTTCAGTCAATATTACTAATAGCTGAAACATCAACAAGACTAGCCTTTCGCAACATTTCACTCAATTGGCACGTGAATTGCATTTTTCAATTTAATCGACTTCTTTAGTCGAGATAGAATTTAAAAAATTGAACTTTTCAACATAGCGAAAGAATATGGCAATTAATTTTAATAATGCGTTAGGTATACATGAATCAGCATTGCATTTAAAGGCAGTACGAGCTGAAGTTTTAGCTAATAATTTAGCCAATGCAGATACACCAAACTTTAAAGCTAGAGATATTGATTTTCAGCAAGTGCTAATTAATCAGAAATCAAAAATGAGTACTAGCTTACACAAAACTCATTTCAATCATATCGATTCGAAAGTTGGAGGTGAAATTCCAGGGCTTTCCTATCGAATACCATTGCAGCCTGATACGGGTGATGGCAATACGGTTGAAGCTCAAATAGAACAAACTAAGTTTGCCGAAAATGCGATGCAGTACCAAGCTAGTTTGAGGTTCTTAACTGGTCGTATTAAAGGAATGCTTACCGCCATTAAAGGCGAGTAGGAAAGGAGATTAATATGGGATTATATGACATATTTAATGTAAGTGGTTCTGCCATGTCAGCTCAGACGGTACGTTTAAATACAACCGCTAGTAACATTGCAAACGCTGATAGTGTTGCAAGCAGTAGTGGTGAAGCCTATAAAGCTCGTCATCCAGTCTTTTCGACAATTTTAAAAAATGTAGGGCAAGCTGATCAAGTTGCGGCTGGCGTGAAAGTTGTTGGAATTGTTGAGAGTCGTGCAGCTCCAATCGCAAGGTATGAGCCAAACAATCCTTTGGCCGACGAAGGAGGATATGTCTATGCACCGAATGTTAGTTTAGTTGAAGAAATGGCAAATATGATCTCCGCGTCACGCTCTTACCAATCAAATGTACAAGTTGCCAATATGACTAAAAATCTAATTAGTCAAACCTTAACGCTCGGGCAATAAAAATAACTAATATAGAATAAATTTAATTTAAACGTTAGATCATATTAAAAGAGAGAAAGACAATGCCGATTACAACAGATGTAGTGGATAACATTTACACTAACATTGGTTTAACTACTCCCCCAACCGATGACAGTGCGACAAAAAAAGAATTAGGGCAGTCTGATTTTCTTGCTTTGCTGACGGTGCAATTAGCTAATCAAGATCCTTTAGCGCCTACCGACAGCAAAGAATTTATCACACAAATGTCTCAGTTTGCCAGCCTTGATAGTTTGCAGTCTTTAGACAATCAGTTTGCTAGTCTCTCTGATTCTTTAACGTCAAATCAAGCTCTACAAGCTTCCTCTTTAGTTGGACGGCAAGTACTGATCCCATCAACTGTAGCATTTATGCCGGAAGAAGGCGGTATATCAGGGCAAATTAATTTACCCACCCATGCTAATAATTTGAGGTTTGAAATACGAAATACAAGTGGTGAAATTGTCCGACGAGTTGAAGTTGGAGATAGGGATCCGGGTGATATAGAATTTTTTTGGGATGGTAAGAATGAAGAGGGAGAGTTTATGGAAGAAGGGCAATATGAAATTGTTGCGTTTGCGAGCGTGAATGGGCAGGCAGAACAAATTCCAACATCGATAAGAGCACAGGTTCAAAGCGTCAATTTAGGCAGTGGTCTTGGTGGTATCGTTTTAAACCTTACTGGATTAGGACAAATTAATTTTAATGAAGTAAAAGCCGTAGGCTAATAGGAGAAATAAATAATGTCATTTAATACAGCACTCAGTGGTTTAAATGCAGCGCAAGCAGCGCTCAATATTACTAGTAACAATATTGCGAATGTTAGTACAACAGGCTTTAAAGGATCGCGAGCTGAATTTGCGGATATTTATGCAAGCTCTGCGTTCGGATCTTCGAATACAGCGGTAGGTAGCGGAACGTTGCTAGCCAATGTTGCCCAACAATTTGGACAAGGTATTTTAGAGTTCACATCGAATACTTTAGATTTGGCGATATCCGGAGAAGGTTTTTTTATACTTGCTCCTAGCGAAGGAAATTCTAATAATTTGTTCTCTCGTAATGGCGAGTTTGGTGTCGATAATAATGGTTTTGTGGTCAACAATGCAGGTTCAAGATTACAAGTTTTCCCTGTGAATTCTGATGGAACCGTTGCTGCTACAAGTTTGTCTAATACTATAGCTTTGCAATTACCACAAACTGCTGGTGTTCCAACTCCAACAAGCGTGGTCAATATAGGTGTCAATTTACCGGCGGACGCTGCGGTGTTAGATCCCGCATTGTTTAATCCAGCTTTGACATCAACTTATACTAACGCAACTTCAGCAACAGTTTTTGATTCGTTAGGCGAAAGCCATGTAGTGACAGCTTATTATATTAAAACTGGGCCTAATACTTGGGGTACTTATTATAACTCTACCGACAATACAGGTGCTGCATTACCGATTGATGTGGCTGGAGGTACGGCGGGTGCGGGTGGACAACTTTTCCACACTATGACGTATAATAATTCTGGTGTCTTACAATCAACTTTACCCGATCCCGTAGTAACAACTACGGTTGATTTTGGTAATGGATCTGCTGCAACTGGGACTCTAACTTTTGACTATTTAAGCAATAATAGCACTCAGTTTTCATCACCATTTACCGTTAATACGCTTGAGCAGAATGGCTTTCCAATTGGTCGTTTAACTGGCGTCGACATTTCTGATTCAGGTGTTATTAGAGCAAACTTTAGTAACGGACAGTCGACAGCATTAGGAAAAATTGCGTTAGCTAGATTCCAAAATGCACAAGGCCTAACTCAAAAAGGTAATAACACTTGGGAAGACAATACTGATTCAGGCACTCCTCTAGTTGGAGAAGCGGTAACATCAAGTTTTGGTAATATTCGATCTGGCGCGCTGGAAACTTCCAATGTTGATCTAACCGGCGAATTGATTAATTTAATCGCATCGCAAAGAAATTTCCAAGCAAACGCCAAATCGATCGAAACAGAAAACACAGTCACTCAAGCAATTATTAATATACGATAAAAAACTTGAATAATTACCAACTCCTAGAGGCGTTATTTTAGATGGACAAGTTACTTTACATCGCAATGACTGGAGCAAGAGAAACTACTTTTGCTCAGGCAGCTACTGCACATAATCTTGCGAACGCCTCAACTACAGGTTTTAAAGCTGATCTTGCGCAGTTTAGAGCGATGCCGGCATACGGTGAAGGATTGCCTTCACGTGTTTTTGCTATGAGCGAACGTCCCGGGTATCGGTTGGATAGTGGTAATGTTATCACCACTGGCAATGATTTAGATGTTGCTATTCGTGGTGAAGGTTGGTTGGTTATTCAAGGAAAAGACGGTGAAGAGTTACTAAGTCGCCGTGGTGATTTAAAAGTAAGTGCGAATGGAAACTTAACCAACGGATTGAACCAGCCTATTATGGGAACTGGTGGACCTATCACTATCCCTCCTTATGAAAAATTGGATATTGCTACGGATGGAACCATCTCAATCAGACCGGTTGGAGCACAACCAAGTGAAACGGCAATCATTGACCGAATTAAACTGGTTAATCCGGATGCATCTAGCTTAACTAAAAATAAACAAGGCCTTTTTGTTAGTTCAGATACTGAGATTTTTGAAAGTGATATTGGTGTGAAAATACATACTAGAATGCTTGAATCAAGCAATGTGAGTGTGGTTGAAGAATTAACAAAGATGATTCAATTATCCAGACAGTTTGAAGTACAAGTGAAATTAATGTCAGGTGTCAAAGAAAGAGGTCAAGCATTGGATCAATTATTGCATCCATAAATCGAGTTAGCCAGTAAAGCGAATTTACAAAAGCGAGTAGGAGAAAACTATGCATCCAGCACTTTGGATAGCCAAAACAGGTTTAGAAGCACAAACTAAAAATTTGGCAGTCATATCAAATAATTTAGCGAATGCTGGCACTGTTGGTTTCAAGAGAGACAGAGTTGTTTTTGAAGATCTTTTTTATCAAAATATTAAACAGTCTGGTGCACAGTCATCTGCGGACACTCAATTACCTTCTGGTTTACAAATTGGAACAGGAACTAAAGTAGTAGCCACTCAAAAACAACATCAACAAGGTAGTTTTCAAACCTCTAGCAGTCAACTTGATATGGCAATTCAAGGTAATGGTTTTTTTCAAATCACTATGCCGGATGGGACAACTAGTTATACACGGGCAGGCAATTTTGCACTCGATAACGCAGGTCAAATTGTTACTGCTGGTAGTGGTTATGTTTTACAACCAGCAATTACTGTACCGGCTAATACTACCAGTTTAAATATTGCTATTGATGGAACGGTTACTGTACAGGAACAAGGAACCGCCGCTCCAACTAATTTGGGAACAATCAATATTGCGACCTTTGTTAATCCTGCTGGTTTACAGGCGGTAGGCGAGAATTTGTTTGTTGAAACAGGAAGTAGTGGCACCCCCGTTGTAGGTACACCAGGCTTAGATGGAGTAGGTCAGTTGAGAGGTGGACAATTGGAAACTTCAAATGTTTCGAGTGTAGAAGAATTGGTCGCGTTAATTGAAACCCAACGAACTTATGAAACCAATGCGAAAGTGTTATCCGCGGTTGATAAAATGCTTCAGTTTGTTAATCAAACACTTTAGGTTCCACGCAATAAACTATAGGAGAAATCGGGATTAGTATGCGAATTTTACAATTAATAATTATTTCATTTATATGTTCTGGCTGTACCACTATTTATCAAAATGCAAGCATGGATGATCCGAATTGGGCGCCTAGTTTTCCAGAAGAAGAATCAAAACAAAACTCAAATCCTGGTGCAATTTATAATATTGCTTCTGCACAAATGATATTTGAGGATAAAAAAGCATTAAGAATTGGCGACATCATTACTGTAGTACTAAAAGAAAATATGAATGCATCTAAAAATGCCGATACGGAATTAAAGAAGGACACTAGCGTCAATATTTTACCACTCCCTTATAATTTATTTGGTAATCAAACGACGATTGACCCAGGAATAGGTATTCCAAGTTTAAATACAAATTATACCGGGTCAAACAGTTTTAAAGCAGAAACTGACACTAAACAAAGTAACCTTTTACAAGGCACAATTACTGTAACAGTTCAAAAAGTATATTCAAATGGGAACTTAGCAATTAAGGGTGAGAAATGGATTTCTTTAAACCAAGGTGATGAATTTATTAGAGTGTCAGGCTTAATTAGACCGGAAGATATTAATAAAGATAATCAAGTTGAGTCAACTAAAGTTGCTAATGCAAGAATTTATTACGGCGGTACTGGACCCTTAGCTGAAGTTAATGAAGAAGGGTGGTTAACCCGTTTTTTCAATAGCGGTTGGTGGCCATTTTAAGGAACTGTTTATGTTAAGACTTTCAAAAAAAATAAGTTTTTTTGCTTTACTTCTTTCTGTTTGCACAGCGTCGATTGCAGAAAGGATAAAAGATATTACAAGCGTTAACGGTGTAAGAACCAATCAACTTGTTGGTTACGGTCTTGTTGTTGGTTTAGATGGAACCGGAGAAAAAACAAAATACACAGAGCAAACATTTAGAACAATGTTAGGTCGATTTGGTATTAACGTACCTGCAGGTGGTCAGTTAAAACTCAAAAACACGGCAGCCGTCGCAATTCATTCAACATTACCAGCTTTCGCTAAAACTGGGCAAACTCTTGATGTGACTGTGAGCAGTATCGGTGAAGCTAAAAGTCTACGGGGTGGAACGCTTCTGATGACTCCATTAAAAGGGGTTAATGGTCAAACATACGCTATAGCACAGGGTAATTTAATTGTTGGCGGCTTTGGTGTTCAAGGTCGAGATGGATCGTCGATTACATTAAATGTTCCGACAGTAGGGCGTATTCCTAATGGAGCGACCGTTGAACAAATGGTCGCTAGTCCTTTTTTAACGGACGAATATATCGTTTTTAATTTAAATCAACCTGACTTTACTACCGCTGTAAATTTAGCGAAGTCAATCAATTTATTAGTAGGTTCTGAAACGGCTAAGCCAATTGATTCTACGAGTATCAGAGTTTCTGCACCAAGAGATAGTGCTCAAAGGATTGGTTATCTTTCGGTGTTAGAAAATTTACAGGTTACTCCCGCAGAAGGACGAGCAAAAATTGTTGTGAATTCTAGAACCGGAACAATCGTCATCGGAAAAAACATTCATTTAAAAGAAGCTGCAATTGCTCATGGCAGTTTAATTATTAAGATTAAAGAAAATCAGGATGTAAGCCAACCTGCGCCATTTTCTGAGCAAGGAACAACAGAAATCACACAAGATAGTGAAATTGATATTACTCAAACCGACAGCCGTATGTTTCATTTTAAACCGGGAGCGACCTTACAAGAATTAGTTGAAGCCGTTAATGCGGTTGGTGCTGCTCCGGGTGATGTGATGGCTATTTTAGAAGCACTAAAAATAGCCGGAGCATTAAGTGGTGAGTTAATCGTCATTTAGTCGATAAGTCATATATTAATAATGAATATTTTAAGTCAAACAGAGACAATATCACCGAGCATTTACTCGGATAATTCGAGCCTAGATCGAATACGTCAAAAAGGACTGACTGATTCTCCCGCCGCGATTAAAGCAGCAGCAAAGGAATTTGAATCGTTTTTCATGAACATGATGCTTAAATCAATGCGTCAGGCAAGTGCGGTTATTGGCGAGGAATCTATGTTCTCTAGCCCACAAGAAAAAATGTTTGTAGGGATGTTAGATGAACAAATGTCGGTTGAACTTTCGCAAAAAGGATCGCTGGGTATCGCTGAATTGATAACGCGAAATTTGACGCCAAAAACAGCTGTCGGATTTGACATATCCGGGAATAGACAAAAACAAATAGCACCTATACAGAATAACGTAAATACTAATGAAATTGCTGTAGATAAAATAATAAATCCTCAAATTAGTGTCGTGGATAGATTAGTTCCTAACGTATTAAATGTTGACTTGAGAAAACAAAAAAGAAGTCAAGATGTTGAACTGAAAGAAATATCTTACATAGCGCCGGCTAAGAGTTCAATGTTTGAATCTATTTCTAATTTTGTTGATAAATTAATGCCTATGGCGGAAAAAGCTGCTAGTAAAATTGGTCTTGATCCAAAAATACTATTAGCTCAAGCTGCCTTGGAAACTGGATGGGGAAAACATGTAATCCATGACTCTAAAGGACAGCCTAGTTTTAATTTGTTTGGTATTAAAGATTCTAAGAGTTGGCAAGGTGAATCAATAAAAATAAATACACTTGAAGTTGAGTCTGGTGAGTTTGTAAAGCGAAAGGAGAATTTTCGTTCATATTCTAGTTTTGAAAGCTCTTTTGAAGATTTTGTTTCTTTCATATCAGAAAATCCACGATATGAAAAAGCGATGGAGCTTGTTCATGATGCGAAACAGTTTGTCAGATCAATTCAGGATGCGGGTTATGCAACGGATCCTCAATACGCGAATAAAATCATTAATATATTTAATAGAAATTTAACAGAATAGTTTAGATAAGAGAAACTCTCACGGAGAGAACAATGCCAAATATATTTGGAATTAGTGTTGGTGGTTTGTTAAGTAATCAAGCCGCATTAAATACAACCGCACATAACATAGCTAACGCAAATACTGAAGGTTATAGTCGCCAGCGAGTTGATTTGACCGCAAGCAATCCTGAATTTATTGGCGGAAATTATTTTGGCGCTGGGGTTGAAGTTTCTCAAGTTAAAAGGATCTTCGAACAAACTCATCAGTTAGAGATCCAGTCGGCAACCGCCAGTTTTATGCGATTAGAAACGTATTTATCTCAAGCTGGCAGAGTTGACGGCATGCTTGCAGATAGTGAAAATGGTATTAACAACGCAATCCAGAATTTTTTTACGGCTATTCAAAGTGTTTCTAACGACCCTGCATCGATTGCAGCGAGACAAGTTATGCTGGATCAAGCCGACGGTTTAGTTTCTAGGTTTGATTCGATCCACTCACAGTTAGAAGCTCAAACAACTCAAGTTAATGCTAGCATTGACGCAGTTGCAAAAGAGATCACTTCACTTGGGCAATCTATAGCTGAATTTAATCAACAAATTTCGGGATCCGGTGGAAGTGCTCCACCAGATTTACTTGATCAAAGAGATCTAGCTGTCACTCGTTTAAGTGAATTAGTTGCAGTTCAAACAACCACTCAAGAAGATGGCAGTTTAAGTGTTTTTATTGGCTCGGGCCAGTCATTAGTTGTTGGATCATTGGCAACTGAATTAGTAGCATCTCTTGATCCTCAAGATCCGAGGTCCATGCGTCTATTTCTAAAAACTAATACAGCCAACGTCGATATTACTCAAAATATTAATGGAGGAACGCTGGGTGGATTGAGAGATGTGGTTTCTGAAATTATAGAACCTGCATTTAATACTTTGGGTCGAGTGGCGATAGCCATATCCGATGCATTAAATCAGCAAAGCCAATTAGGATTAGACCTTAATAATGAACTTGGCAGTTTATTGTTTACCGATATTAATGATCCAACGATTGCTAATTCTCGTGTCACAAGTAGTACAAATAATACTGGAACTTCTACGATTAGCTTGGATATTGACGATCCTTCATTATTGACTGATTCTAATTACACATTATTTTTTCAAGGCGGAAACTATCAATTAATTGATCAGACAACCGATACTACGATTGCAACTTTTGCTCCTCCGGGAGCTATTCCTGGTAGTGTTGCGGTTCCGTCGATAGGTGTGACTATTAATTTTAACTCTGGGGCATCTTTAGCGGGCGATAGTTTTGAAGTGCAGCCAACTCGTAATTTTTCTAGAGATATTTCAGTTGGTATTACTTCTGCAGAACAGATTGCAGCAGCATCTCCTATAAGAGCAACTTTTGCCCAAGCTAACATTGGTAGTGGTGAAATAGTTTCAACTCGGGTGAGCGATACAACTACTGGTGAATTTACGGGCGTACCAGGAAATTTAAACCCACCAATAAGAATTGAGTTTGATTCACCTCCTGGAGTCGCTGGTGAATTTTCAATTTATGATATGTCATCAGGGTCACCTGTTTTAATAACAGGTGGCATTGCGGGTTATCAACCCAACCAAGAAAATGACATGTTAGCTTTGGCAGGCGCACCGTTTAATGCTTACGGTTACGAAATGACATTAGCTGGCGATCCACAACCGGGTGATAGTTTTGATATTGATTACAATGCAAATGGTGGTGGAGATAATAGTAATATCAATCTTTTAGCGGACTTACAAACAGCAACCACTCTTGATAATGGTAGTTCTAGTTTTCAACAGGCATTTGGTAGAATTATAAGTAAAGTAGGGGTTAACACACAATCAGCTTCAATAAAAAGAGATGCAGCCGAAAGTATTCTTTTTCAAACTAAAGAGAGACGGGAAAGTCTATCGGGCGTTAATTTAGATGAAGAAGCTGCAAACCTTTTGAAATTCCAACAAGCTTATCAGGCATCTGCACAGGTGATTAGTGTTGCGAGAACACTTTTCCAAACGATGTTAGATTCAGTTAGATAGTTAATAGATAAGTTATAAAATTGCAGGTAAAGTGCAATAGGTAAAAAAATAAATGAGAATTTCAACTAGCCAAATTACAAGCGCAGGCGTCAGGCAAATGCTTTTGCGTCAAGCGGAAGTTCAACATACGCAATTACAATTAGCGACGCAATTACGGGTGTTAAAACCATCCGATGATCCTGTTGCAGCAACTATGATTAGTGCGCTGAATGTGGAGATTTCCCAATTAGAACAATATAATCGAAATGCTGACGCTGCCAAAACAAGTAATGAGTTAGAAGAAACTGTATTATCGAGCGTCACTGATCTCTTGTTTCGAGTAAGAGAGTTGACTGTTTCTTTAGGTAATGGAAGTTATGATCGTAGTGCGTTGGATAATATTAGTGTAGAACTTCAAGAACGTTTACAGGAGGCCGTCGGCTTAGCTAATACACAAAATGCTAATGGCGATTATCTTTTTAGTGGAAGTCAGGTTAAGACACAAACATTTAGCAAAGATTCGAGTGGAAATTATATTTATAATGGCGATCAAAGCCAGCGTTTACTGAGAGTCAGTAGTGGAGTGGTTGAACCTACTAGTGACTCTGGATTTGATGTTTTCGTTAATGTTGCAACTGGCAATGGAAAATTTTCTATTGGATCAAATGTTGCTAATACCGGAACTGCGACAATATCGTCAGGTAGTTACCAGGCACCACCCAATTTTTTGGCAGAAGCCTACTCAATAACATTTGGCACTAACGTAGCTGGCGAAACAACTTACACGGTAACCGGAGATACTACTGCCGCAGTAATCGTTCCAGCAACTGTTTATCAGAGCAACCAAGAAATTTCATTTAATGGCGTTAGTGTAACGGTGAAAGGCGAACCCGCCACAGGCGATATTTTGAATGTTGCGCCCAGTGTAAAACAAGATATTTTTACGTCCTTACAAAATGGCATCAACGCGATAAATAGTTTTGTTGATAATCCCGCAGGAAGAGCTTCATTTCAAAACGTATTAACCAATGTGCAAGAATCACTTGATAACGGTATGCAAAATGTTGATTTAACAAGAGGTAAAATTGGTGGTCGCCTAAATGCAATTGACTCTGAAATCAATACTAATCTTTCCTTAATTATTACTAGTAAAGGGAGTCTTTCTGATGTGAGGGATCTAGACGTAGTTGAGGCATCAACTCGATTTGCTCAACAGTTGGCCGTTTTAGAGGCATCCCAAGCCAGTTTTGTAAGAATACAGAATTTAAGTTTGTTTAATTTCTTATAAGCTATTTACGATGACTAAAGCAATAGTCATGGCAATATTTTTCGAGCAATGACTGATTGAACTTCATATCCATTATTAAACCAGAAATGTTCAGCTAATTGGTTATTTTTGGTAAATGAACACTCAATGATATTAATTGCACTTTCTTTAAAACAGTCTTCTATCATGTTGACTAATTGCTTGGCTATATTCTTTCTACGGTATTCTTTTTCTACCCACAATAGATTAATCACACCTTTTGTTGGGTTTTCCAAAAATCCATTATCATTGATCATAGTAGTTGCTCCAATAAAACCAATCGATTTTTTTTGATTTAAGTTGTTTTGAAATTCAGCAATTATGAAAAGGCTAAGAGAATTATTTAACTCTTCTTTTAGCCATTTTTCTAAATTAGATAAAAAATGATCGTTGATTGGAACGGATTGGTCGTCTTCTTGTAAATGAATTGAGTTTGTATACGAGACAATTTGAGCCAAATCATCTTCTGTCGCTTGACGAAAGCTGATTTGCTCTGTATTTAACATCGTTTAAATTTATGCAAAGTTGACATTTTTGTATTGATTAACCGCATTAAAGTTGTGTTTTAATGAAAGGCTTTCGCTAATCATTTTAGATTTAGATTTTTTCATAATAGAACGGATGTTATTATCACATTCCGATACTAAATTTTCTAATGTTTTCGCGGACTTAATATCGTCGGCAAACTCGATACCATTGAGATTGTGAGCAATATACTGGTGTCTCTGTTGTGACATGATTAAAACGTCTTCCCAATCATTTTGGTTGGCTAGCGTTTCAATTTGAGTATTGATTTCTTGTACTTTCTCTAATATGGGTAATATCATTCCGCTTTACCTTTTTTATTGTTTTGAATCTAAATGACTGAGTACTAAACTTATGAATATTAAATGCTAAAACTTAAATGTCGAATTATAAATATAGTAGAGATTGCTCAATACTTAAAGTTTAAATAGAAAAACTCTATAGAAATAATAATTAACAAGCAAATTAACCTGTTTGCTCTATAGTTTCTTGGCGTATTCCATCCCAGCCTTCTTTAATTGTTTTCATAACTTTTAAAACACTGTCTAGTTTATCTATATCATTTTCAGAGTTTGCTTCAATTAAAGTTGCAGTGGAATATTCGTATAAACGTTCTAAATTAATCGCTATTTCCCCGCCTTTATTAATGTCTAAGCTTGCTCTCAGCCCCCCGATAATGGAGATTGCCCAACTAATATGCTGTCCTTTCTTTGCCCATTCCTTCTTACTCATAAAGTACTTTGCCATATTAGTTTTTTCGATTGCACCATCAACCAACATTTGAATCAGCATATGAGGATCTGCGTTTTCAACACCGGACGTTGCATTGATATTGGTATACGCTCTAGCGCCTGATAATCCCATTGTTACATTCCTTTAATTTAGAGTTCTATTAAGTGTGATTTATTTTTTTCCGCCAAAGCCAGGTAAGTTTTCAAATTGCTGCGCGATAAAGCTCCCTGTTGAATTAAATTGTGCAACAAGAGCATCCATGGTCGCAAACTGTTTGGTTAGCCTTAAATGTAGGGCATCAATTTTTCGATTGAGCGAAAGTCGTTGATCATCGATATTTGATAATTGATTATTAAGTGATTTTTTTCTAGTAGAAATAATACCAGAGCTGCTATTAGTGTAACCATCTACCAAATCACGTAATTTAGTCGCAAAACCATTGTCAGACGCAAATAGTGTTTCAAATTCTTCAAAGTTATTTTCGATAGCATTGCTAAGTATCTCGGAATCAATTTCCAGATGTCCATCTTGCGTAGTGGTTATGCCGATAGATGATAAACTATTTGAATTGCCTATAACCTCAGTAACCGGAGTAGATAATAGCGATCTAAGCTGAGAAGACACCTGTCTTAACGTAAAATCGCCTAACAATAGGCCTTTAGCCCCAGTAGCAGCACTTCCAAGGGATGAAGTGACATCTGCAAACGCATTAAAAGCTTGTACAAATCCACTGATTAAAGATTGTGTACTTGAGGTGTCTAATGCTATTTCTAATTGATTAGTATCGCCTGGAGTTTCATTAACTTTTACCACATCAATTGTGATACCAGGAATGATGTCATCAAAACTATTGGTGCTACTAGAGGCGCTAAACCCATCAACGTCAATCGTCGCATCAGCAGCTGCTTGAGTTTGAGTTAAGTTATCAGATAAGTCAGCCAATGACGCATCGCCAGTAAAAGTAACCACTAAATCATTACCGAGGCCTGTCGTTAATGAATTGTAATCTAATATGCTACCAGTATCGGTTCCATCTGAAATATTATTCAGTAAGTTTACCGCTACCAAATCATTATCGGTTGATTCGTTTATGTTATTTCTAATATCTTCAAGTGTATCTGTTGCGCTGACTTCAATGTCGAAGGATTCACTACCAACGGTAAATGTCAGCGTGCCGACTCCAAAGGTTGTTGTACTGCCTCCGGTAAATATGTTGGTTTGATCTTGGCTGGCTTTTGCTATAGCCGTTACTTCTATATCATAATCGCCTGCGCTTGCACTAGAAGTAGCTGAGGCCGTAAAAAATTCATCATTTGATATTGAAACTGAACGCTTACTAAAACTAGAGCTTAAACTCAAATCAAGAGCCGAGCTACGAAGCTCATCGAGTGCTGCACCTAAACCACCAAGTCCAGTTAAAGTCACGGTAACATCCGCTTCTAAACGATCAAGACTATTTTGCTTTGGTGCTCGTTCGGCATTGACTAGAGCATCAACGATTGCGCCTACATCAAGTCCTGATCCTAAACCACCTAAAGTAATTGATCCCATAGGTAAACCTCTTTATATAATATCTCGCAGCTCTAAACTGCTCATACATGTTATATCGGCAACAAAAGTATTGAACTTAAAATTATATTGCAGAAAATGAAGAAAAAACTCACAAAAAGACAAGCATAAAACAAGCCAAATTTATTTGATTAATAGATATGCATAAAAAAGAGAGGCGAGCCTCTCTTTTTACTAACTTTGAATTTTGTTATGACTAAAAGTCTAAACAAATTCCTGAAGCAATACACCTTGACTAGATGATCCTTGCTCGTTAAGCTCCTTCAAACGACGTGATAAATTAATCAGCTCTTCTGGAGGGAATTGCCTAATTAATTCGTCGGTTTCCTTATCGACAACTCTAACGATAGTCACTCCCAACTCTTCATCTACTTTGAATTGTAAACTGCGGTCAATACTCTGATTAAATTGCTGTAGTTCTTCAATCTGGGTCTTAACTTCATTTTTATCAATTGCAATCGATTTGGGTTGAATGTTTTCTAATGCTTTTTCGCTTGGTAACGTTGAAGCAGTATGAATCTCCCTGGTGACTGTTGATTCATTAGTTCTTACATGGTTTGAAGACGAAACTAGTCCTTGCCTGCCTCTTGAATTAAATTCTGGCAAACTATTTCCGCCTGACGGAGTTATAGGTAACGAATTACCCAGTATATTGTAAGTAGACATATTTAATACCTCACAAAACGATGGGAAAACTATAAATCAACTTAAACATAGATGTTGAATTAATAATTTTCCCACTCCAATAAAACCATAAGAGTTCGAAAAACTTTACGAAACGTTTTTCAAATCTCAAATATAACCTACTGCAACAATGACAACACGGATTGGCTTGAAGCATTTGCTTGAGCGAGGATAGATAATCCTGCTTGTTGCAATACTTGGTTTTTAGCCAAACTAGCTGTTTCAACTGCAAAGTCAGTATCACGAATTCGCGAACGAGCAGCGGATACATTCTCAACAATATTGTTTAAGTTAGATATTGTGCTAGTTAAACGATTTTGAACCGCACCTAAATCTGCTCGGTTTGAGTCAATTGATGATAGTGCAGAGTCAATAACTGATAAGGCATTTTGCGCGCCAATTGAGGTGCTAATGTCAACAGAATCGACTGTTGCTAGAGATGAAACAGAAGTTGCAACAACCGCAATAGCTACATTGTCTGACGTTGAGGTGAAACTTGAAGAGCTATCTAGTTTTACAACACCCGAGGCTCTAGATGAATCTGTACCGCCATCGGTTAAGGTAATCGCATCAACTGCTGTTCCAGTACCATCATAGCCATATGTATTTAGAGTAGCGGTACCGCCGGCACTGTTAGTATACCCCTCAATAACTATATCATCGCCTCGCTCACTGGTTAGTTTTAGCTCTCCGGATTCAACTGTTGCAACAATACCAGTATCAGATGTATTGTCGTTAATTGCGTCGGCTAAACTAGTTAGATCGCCTCCAGCAACACCAGCAGTAATTGTAACTGCCGTTGTATTTTTACCAGATAATGAAAACGCAACATTACCATTATCAACACTAGCAAGACCAATTGTAGTTCTAGCATCTGCGGTAACGTTAGATGATGCTGATTCTAAGTTTATCAAATCAGCACTCTCTTTCGCACTTAATCCTGCAAGGGTAATCGCCGTTGTTGATCCCGCTGAACCCGATACTGTCACAGCACCTGCAACGTTGTTTGCACCAGCAGTATTAGCTGCCGCAGTTGCTCTACCTAAACCAACACTTGTGCCTGTACCGGCTAGAGTAGTAGAGTTATTCCCAATATCTGCACCACTACTTGAACTTAAAGTAACGTTAATTGTTTGAAATGCTTGTGAGCCAACCTGAAAAGAAGACGAACCAAAACTTCCGTCTAATAAATTACGACCACCAAAACTAGTTGTTTCAGCAATCCGGTTAATTTCAGATTGTAATTGACCCACTTCGGCTTGCAATGCTTGTCTAGCTTCAGTCGAGTTTGAACCGTTAGCAGATTGTACAGAAAGATCACGAATTCTTTGTAAAAGGTTAGTGGTTTCTTGCAACGCACCTTCAGCGGTTTGAGCGAGTGAAATGCCGTCATTTGCATTTCTAGCTGCAACCGTTAAACCATTGATTTGTGACGTTAATTTGTTAGATATTTGCAAGCCTGCTGCATCGTCTTTGGCACTATTAATTCTTAAACCAGTGGAAAGTCTTTGAAAGGTTGTCGCTAAGTCATTATTTGTTTTGTTTAAACTACGTTGTGCGCCAATAGATGACACATTTGTTTGTATTACATTACCCATGATAAATCTCCTAAACCTTCGATATTTAAGATTGACCTCTTTAGTTAGAGGGTTCAATTGGCTGAGAACCAACAAAACTTCTTAAAATTACAAAGTGCTTAAAATATAGATCGTTATTAAATAAACCTAATAGGTCAATATAACGGACGATCCGCGATTGTCTTATAAAAGACGTTTTATTTGAATTAATAGTCTGAGAAACCGCTAATTCAAGCAAATTAAGGTTTCTAAAGAGAGGGATTTTGAAAAATCATCGCCTGAGAAACAATAACCTACAGTGTTCGCTAATTGCTGAGAACAATATGCGTTCAACAAGGGTATCGGCGTTAAGCAGAAGGACTTTAATAAAATGCACAAAAATACGTAACTCTATCTATTTTGATAGTGCTAGATAACTGTAAGGGATTGTTTTAAATGAATAATTAGGGTCAAAATTAATTGACCCTAACTTTAAACACCTAAAGTTGTCGTACGGTAGGGGCTTTGATAGTCATAATATTAACCTTGTAACAATGATAAAACAGACTGACTAGACGCATTTGCTTGAGAAAGCACGGATAGACCAGCTTGTTGTAGCACTTGGTTCTTAGCGAGGTTGGAAGTTTCAATAGCGTAATCGGTATCTCTAATTCGCGACCGAGCAGCTGAAACGTTTTCTACAATATTTTGAAGATTCGAAATTGTTGAAGATAATCGATTTTGAACAGCACCTAGTTGTGCTCTGGTTGAATCAATCGCAGTAATTGCCTCATCAATGATGGTTAAAGATATTTGCGCTCCGATAGTGGTGCTAATATCGATAGAATCAACAGCGGATAAAGCGCTAACTTGACCATTTGCAGCATCAACCGCGGTATCGCTGGCAGTAGAAGTAAAGCTTTTCGCACTGTTTAACTTAACAATTCCTATCGCCCGGGAAGAGTCAGTACCGCCACTGGTCAATGTAGTAGTATCAACAGCAGAACCGGTACCATCATAACCAAAAGTGGATAACGTCGTCGTTGTAGTACCAGACGTCGTGGTAAATCCCTCAATGACAATATCATCACCGCGTTCACTTGTTAAAACAATTGCGCCAGACTCAATGCTTGCGCTAATTCCTGTTTGTGCGGACGCTTCGTTAATTGCGCTAGACAGACTAGATAAATCACCGCTACTTATGCCTGCAGATATCGTTGAGGCGGTTCCATTTGAACCAGTCAATGAAAATGAAACATTACCATCTCCTAACCCGCTTAAACTAATAACGTTTCTGGCATCGGCACTAACGTTAGTCGTCCCCGTTTCTAAATTAATAGCGTCACTAATTTCTTTTGCGGAAAGACCTATTGCAGATATTGCAGAGCTAGTACCGGCTGAGCCACTAATAGTAATAGTACCTGCTACGTTGTTAGCGCCGGCAGTGTTGGCTGTAGCGGTCGTTCTACCTAAACCTACATTATTGGCAGTACCCGCTAAGTCTCTAGAGTTATTACCAATATCGGCACCTCTGCTAGAACTTAAAACGACGTCAATTGTTTGAAATGACTCAGATCCAACTTGAAAAGCAGAAGAACCAAACGTGCCGTCAAGGAGTGTTCGTCCACCAAAGCTAGTCGAGTCTGCAATTCTATTTAGTTCAAGTTGAAGTTGCGACACTTCGGCTTGTAATGCAGCTCTTTCTGATGCTCCATTGGAACCATTTGCGGATTGAATGGATAATTCACGTATCCGTTGCAAGATATTGGTAGACTCTTGTAAAGCACCTTCAGCAACCTGAGCTAAAGAAATACCATCGTTCGCATTTCGAGCAGCTACGGTTAAGCCTCTAATTTGAGAGGTTAGTCCATTTGAAATTTGCAAACCCGCAGCATCATCTCTAGCGCTATTGATTCGTAACCCAGAGGATAATCGCTGGAATGTCGTTTGTAATGCATTATTAACATTGGTCAGATTTCTCTGAGCATTTAGTGAAGAAACATTAGAATTAAGTACGTTTCCCATTATATTTACTCCTTAGTAAACACTGTATCCTGAAAAACTGGAATAGTATTTGCTAGTAATTAAAATAAAATTAAATTGGGAAAGAAAAACTGAGAATTGTTCTTTCGATATAAAATCGAACTTCTGAGAATTGTCGATAAGCTATTAAGAAAGTTAAGGCCTTTCTTAATAATAAAACGGACTGAGAGGTCTGCTTCAAAAGGGGTATCGGCTTTGGAAAGCTCGACTTTAAAAATCGAAAGAATAAATTGCATTTAATTTGGAGCAATTGTTATTTCAGATAAATGTATTTGATGTAATTGTCAAAAATATGACGTTAAGCTCTTAAAGCAATGCTTAATCTTTTAGATTATCAATTTAAACTAACCTGAATTCGTATAAAAATTGACGATAGCCATAATAGCTTCGATGAGATAATTAATTAGAGAATCTTTCTAAACCAATATTGCAATTATTATAGGTAGGATTAATTTCCAGTCTATTAGAAAAAAGGTTGTTGTCTTAATACTGTTTTTATTGGAAAGGTTATTTTGAAAAGGTATGAAATGAATAAAAAAAATAAACGCAGTACTACAGATGAACAATTGCATCAACTATTCACATCGCTTGTAAACCAACCTGATCAATATGAAGGGATGCCTATAAAGAAAATTGCTATCATATCAACACCACGCTCAGGTTCGTCATTATTTTGCAATATTCTAAGAAATACAGGAATGCTCGGTTATCCGATAGAATGGGTTAACATGAGGTATTTAACTGCTTATGGCAATGTTGTTGGTAAAAAAGATGTTGATATTGGGCAGTATCTTGAGTTTATATATCGAAAAACAACGTCTTCTAATGGATTTTTCTCTATAAATTTTCACGTGTCACATTATACAGAGTTGAAGAGTATGGGGATTGATTTGAAAGATATGCAGTTTGATAAGTTTTACTACTTATCAAGAAAAGACAAATTAGCCCAAGCGTACTCTTTTTCTAAAGCCAGCCTAACAGACCAATGGGGCGCTGGAAGTAAAGCAACTTCTGATTTGCCTGAGAGTATTCCGTTATCGCATATTTTTAGTTCTCTGGCGCACATTAGTAAATCAGAAGCAGACTACGAATTGCATTTGAAGGAATGGGTATCAAAAGAGTTTCATTACGAAGACTTTAGTCAACTTAGTAAAACGAATGCTTTTGATACTTTATTTAAAGAGTGCTCGGTTGAGCCAAAATCAGATCTCTTGACCGATATGAAAAGACAGAGTTCGGGCGATGTCCCTAGAGAAATCATTGCACTGAAAAACTATCTACAATGTCAGTAATTTTTAGTGTAGATCCAAATTAATCAGTAAATCCTAACAAAAACACGAAAAAAATAGTGGAAGGGAACGTTAAATGGATATAGAGCCCAAATGGCCAATTATTTATGGAATCGATTTAAATTTTAATCAACACAGTATTGATGAACATTGGTTGGGTCCGATTGAAAGAAATGAAAAAAGTATCAACGAAATTTCTAAAGAAAATTACCTTCCGATTGAAGCTGTAGTGCATGCGGTAAGTTGTCGCTTTTTTGATTTAGGAGAAATAAATAAAGCTAATAAAGTCCTAAAAGAGTATTTGGCAGAAAACGATGACCCTACATTGCACAATAGTTATTTACGTTGCTTGTTAGGCAGCCCAAATACTACAAAGGAGGTTTTCAGAAAAGAAACAATTGCATGGAACGAGTTATACACAAAAGATATAACACCTCTCCAAGATAAAGAATTTGCAAATATTGATCTTAGTCAGGATAGAAAATTGAATGTCGGTGTTTTATGTGGTTATGCTCAAAGTACACTTTTTGAGTTGGTTTTTGGGCCTTCATTTAAAGCTCTAAATAGAGAAGAATTTAATATTATTTTGTTCAATGTTGGTTCTATAGAACACGAGAGCGTTCAGCAGTATTTTGATGTTTGCATTGATATTCCTGTCTATTCCGTCGAACGATTAACCGTGGCCATAGAAAACAATAACGTTGATATCTTGATAGATTTGAATGGCCGATTTCGTTTAGATAATCCTATCGAAGTTTTATTGAAGCGGTTAGTACCTATTCAAATTAGTTATGCAAATATGCTGGCAAGTTATTCGCTCGAAGCGATTCAATATATTTTCACAGATAAATATACCCTTCTTGAGGAAGATGAAAAATATTATAGTGAGAAGATATATCGTTTTAAAAATAACGTAATGGGAGGATTTGAATTACCTAATTCGGAAGTTAGCTCATTACCATCGTTAAGTCTCGATGGAAAAAAGGAACCGTTTACGTTTGGTTCATTCAATGCGTTATTTAAATTGAATGACGATGTTCTTGAAGCATGGTGTGAAATATTAACCCGGGTACCAAATTCGAGACTAATTATTAAATCGATTGGAGTTGAATCACCTAGGTTGCAAAAACGTTTGATAGATTTCGTCGTAAAATACAAATTAGATGATAGAATAATCCTCGAAAGTTTTACGCCGATGGACGAAATGTTAAAAAGATATAACGTTATTGATCTAGCTTTAAACCCTTTTCCTTACAGTGGCGGAACTACAACCGTTTTTGCATTGTGGAATGGCGTTCCTTCTATGACTTTATATCAAGATGGAATGGTGCAAAGTGGTGGAGGCGAGGGTGTACTGCAAGAGGTTGGTTTAGATCAATTTGTTGCTAAAGATGTGAGGCAGTATATTGATAAAGCAATTTATTTTGCGAAGAATCCTAAAAAACTGCAATCTATTAGAATGGGTATGCGTAAGAGATTAAAGAAGTCCGTTCGTTTTAATCCAAAGGCTTTTGCAAAAGATTTTGGTGAGGGATTACGTTTTACTTGGAGAGACTGGTTAAAGAATGCAGATTTTTAGGAGGTCAATTGAGTAAGGTAGTTATATTTGGTGTAGGTGAAATTGCGGAGGTAGCGCACATATATTTACAACATGATTCTGATCATGAGGTTGTTGCTTTTACTGTCGATCGTGAGTATAAAAACCAAGATGAATTTCGTAGTTTACCGGTGGTCTCATTTGAGGATTTAATAGAAACATATCCGACAAATGAATATAAATTATTTATACCAATTAGTTTTAGAGATCTCAATAAACATAGATCGAATAAATTTAAACAAGCTAAAGAACTTGGTTTTCAAATGATAAGCTTTATCTCTTCGAAGGCTCAAATAATGCCAGAAACTGAAATTGGAGAAAATTGTTTTATTTTTGAAAATAACGTGATTCAACCAAAGGTGAAAATCGGTGATAACTGTATCATTTGGAGTGGTAATCATATTGGACATCATACGGAAATTGGTTCGCATTGCTTTATTGCCTCTCATGCCGTGATTTCTGGACATGTGAGTATTGGTGATTATAGTTTTATCGGTGTAAATGCGACTATAAGAGATAATATTGATATTGCTGAGAGAAATGTCATTGGTGCAGGCGCTTTAATTCTAAAAAATACAAAGCCAAATGAAATATATAAAAACAAACAGTCTGAGCTAGCTTCTTATACTAGTGACGAAATAAAATGGTAATGCCATAATGCCTTGGATCAAACAGGGGCTTATCCTAACTCCTGAACAAACAGCTGCGGGAAATACTCACTTGCAGGTACCCACTGTACTTGTAAAAAATGATCGCTTACGTGTCTATTATGCTGGTCGACATTCACAGGGAGCGAATGTTGGTAAGAGTTATACCGCATTCGTTGACCTAGATCTAAATAATTTCAGAAATGTTTTACATTATCAAAATGAATCTATTATTGAATATGGAAAGCCAGGTACATTTGATGATGAAGGGCTAATGCCTAGTGAATTTGTAGAAGAAAATGGTAAGCTTTATTTTTATTACAGTGGATGGAATAGACGTTGCACAATTCCTTATCACAATGCAACAGGAGTAGCCGTAAGTGAGGATGGCGGTGATACTTTTCAGAGGATTTTTGACGGTTCGATACTAGATAGAATTGCAACAGAACCCTATTTAGCAGTAACGCCAAGTATAATTAAAGAGAATAAACAATGGAAAATGTGGTATGTCTCAGGTTTACGTTGGGTAAAAATCAATTGTAAATTTGAGCCTGTTTATGCAATAAAACATGCGACGTCTACTAATGGAATTGACTGGGCGCGAAAACCTGAAATTTGTATACCACAAAATTATGAATTAGAAGCTTTTTCTGGACCATCCGTAATAAAAGATAATAATATTTACAAAATGTGGTTTTGTTGCAGAGATAGTGTTGATTTTCGTGGCGGCAAAGGTGGATATCGAATGGGTTATGCGGAATCAACTGACGGAATTAATTGGAAACGAGAAGATGATTTAGCCGGAATAGACGTCTCTACTAATGAAAATGATTGGGACAGCAATATGGTTTGCTATCCTTACGTAAAAAAAATAAAAGGCACTATTTATATGTTTTATAACGGTAATGGTTTCGGTCAATCGGGTTTTGGTTACGCAAAATGGGTAGATTAAAGTTAGTCTTGATTAAAAATAGTAAAAGGATTATTGCATGACATCTGACAACAAAGCGCAAGA
>JQIA01000067.1_pt1 | contig 44402 bp, 66 predicted proteins | sample 811431 | NCBI WGS metagenome assembly JQIA01 (sample SAMN02998118, study PRJNA258478) | marine sediment metagenome | biome: marine; feature: seafloor; material: sediment; isolation source: oil-polluted sediment collected from 3 locations (0.5 km, 0.7 km and 0.9 km)... | place: USA: Gulf of Mexico ...
TATGCAGAACCAGCAGCAACCTATGCAGAACCAGCAGCAACCTATGCAGAACCAGCAGCAACCTATGCAGAACGCCCCTGCACATGATTTTGTGAACAATGCTGGTAACGGTCCTGGTCAAGTTCAACCTGGAATGAACCCGCCCGCCCCAAACCAATAAGGGTATGCACTGGATGCGGCGCGACACAGGGTCAACCATGTCGCGCCGCACTCCTTCCTTATATTGTAAATGTTCTTTATGATCATAAGGGTGGTGTAGTTGATTGCATACCTTTTTAGAATTGCGCGTGTGGTGAAATTGGTAAACGCACCAGACTTAAAATCTGACGCCTTCGGGCTTGCGGGTTCGACCCCCGCCACGCGTACCATTGGAAATTTAAAATGAACCTTGATCAAGCTGTTGTTTACGATATTGAAACATTCCCTAATGTGTTTACGCTTCATGCTGAAATGCTACATTCGGACATTTCAAGCACTTGGGAAATTTCAACGTTTCGCGATGATCGACAATATTTAATTCAATGGTTCAATCACCTAAATCTGACACAAACTCCGATGATTGGTTTTTATAGTGAGCATTTTGACTATATTGTAATTCATTTCATTATGATGAACCCAACCGCAACCGTTCAACAGATTTATGAATTTGCGATGATGGTTATCAATGAACAGAATAAATTCAAACATTCTGTTTGGCAGAACAAGCGATTTGCACCGCAAATTGATTTATTTAAAATTCATCATTTCGACAATCGCGCAAAAACTACAAGCTTGAAAGCCCTTGAAATTAACATGCGTTCAAATGATGTTGTTGATGTAATTGGTACTGAAATTGCACTTGGTTCTAATCTCACCCGTCCGCAAATTGGTAACGTCCTAATTCCTTACAATAAACACGATGTGAAAGAAACTAAAAAATTCGCTTGGTATTCAATGCCAGCAATTGAATTCAGAATTAAAATGATTGGTAAAATACCTGGTGATGTTCTGAATTTCAACGATACGAAAATCGGTGCTAAAATTCTTGAACAACGCTTGGGTGATAATGTTTGTTATTTGCCTTCATCCAATGGGTACGGACGGGGTAAACCTCGCCAAACCGTCCGACACACCATTTCATTGAACGAAATAATCTTTCCTTATATTTATTTTGAAAATCCAGAATTCAAACGTGTTCTGGATTGGATGAAAACACAAACATTAACGTCAGATGATATTCTTGATCCTGAAGCAACGATTAAAACCAAAGGTGTTTTCAGCAAGGTCAAAGCAAACGTTGGCGGCATGGAATTTCATTTTGGTACAGGTGGTATTCATGGTTCCGTTGCTGCACAACGTGTTTATGCAACAGATAATGTTTTGATTGAAGATATTGATGTTGCTAGTCTTTATCCTTCTATTGCAATTGTAAACAAGTTAACGCCTGAGCATTTAGGTGAAGCGTTTTCTGTTGAATACGAAAAGCTATTGATTGAACGGCGCAAGCACAAGAAAGGAACTGTTGAAAACGCAAGTTTGAAGCTTGCCGCGAACGGTACATACGGCAATAGCAATAATAAATTTAGCGTATTTTATGACCCTAAATTTACCATGACCATTACGATTAACGGTCAACTAATGCTTTGCATGTTAGCAGAATGGTTGTTGAAAGTTCCAACACTTCAATTTATTCAAATTAATACTGATGGTATAACTTACAAAATTCATAAAGAATACACCGGATTAGCTAAGGAAATTCAAGAACGATGGGAAAAGTACACACTGTTAAATCTTGAAAGTGCGCATTATTCGAGAATGTTCATTCGTGATGTGAATAATTACATTGCTGAAAGCGTTGTTAAAATTGGCGATAATAAACCACCTAGCGTTAAACAAAAGGGCGCCTATTGGCATCCTGACCCGTCCGATTACGCAAAGAGCATTAGCACCGCTGGTCCGCCCGCATGGCATAAGGATTTTAACCCCGTTGTAGTAACCAAAGCGGCGGTTGCCGCGATGATGAAAGGCATTGATCCTGAAATTTTCATACGCTTACAACATGATCCTTTTGATTTCATGTGTAGAGTAAAAGTTGACAGATCATCAAAGTTAATGTTCGGACAAAAGCAAATTCAAAGCACGACAAGATATTATATTGCGAATAACGGTGATCATCTGAAGAAAATCAGCCCGCCCGCAAAAGGTGCAGTAGTTGGTACCTTCAAACGCAAGAGCAGGATCACCGATGTGTTTTATAAATCGGTTTTAGCTGAATGTGCTGGAACTGCAAACCCTGTTTGGGATGAACGAATTCATACAAAGAATAAATCAACTTATCAAATTCGTGAAATGGCTGTTAACGCCGGTTTCAAAGTTGCGATATGTAATCGCGCAAGTGATTTTGATTTTAGCAATATCAACTACGATTGGTATGTAAATGAAGCGCGAAAACTGATTATAAATTAATTATCTATCACGCAATAAAGCTATAACTTGTTTATGATTTTCACGTTGTTCATCGCGTAGTTCTTTCATGCGTGTATCAACATGCTCAAGATGACCGTTCAAGTCGTCACGTCTAACATAGTTCTCTTTAACATCGTCAATCTTTTCATGCATTTTTTCAGTATTTTTCGAAATTTTATTTGATAAATTTCGAAATGTTCCGATAATTGCACCGGTAAAAGCAAGGAAAAAAGTTACAGCTAAACCGGCAATCCATTTTAAATCACCATCCATTATTTCCGCCGCCCAATAACTGCACCAATTGTACTAACACCGATTTTCACCGCTGACAAACCAAACAAGCTAAGAATGATTGAACCTTGCCATTCATCCATAGGTGCGGGCAACGCTTGCACGGTCCAGTTCAAGTTAGGAAACACGCTAACAATGCTCACCGCTGCAAAATGTGCAGAAGGAAAGAAACCGGCAACAAACACCATTAGCCGCATTTCCCAATACCCACCCGATGCTTTGCGGATTGAAGCGGCGGTTTCTAAAGCCTGTTGACGGGCTTTTAACTCGCCAATGGTAACATCAGCCACAATTTTAGCTTCATCGGTTTGTGCGGTCAATTTATCAGCATATGCGCCGCGCAATTCGGACGCTATACCGTTCAGCCCGCCGCCGAATATCCATTTTAAAGGATTTAAAGACATTAGCCCCTTGCTCCACGAAAACCAATACCAGTTAAGCCCGCTAGTATCATAATTTTTGGATCAATATCGGTTGTGTTTCGTATGGTTTCAACAATTGCTTGCCAATTATGCAACGGTTCAGATGCAAGAATAACACCACAAAGCAGAGTGAAAAATGAACCCAACCAAGCTACTGAACCAGGTTTGAAATATTTCTTTATTTTTTTACGAACCATGATAAAATCACCTTAATGATTGCAATTAAACCGGTTGTCGGTTCTTTATCAAATACAGGAAATTCAGGTGACTTGTCAACGGTTTGTTCGGAAAGTGCGGTTTTGATTGCAGCTAAGGTTTTCGGACCGGCAAAACCGTCATTGTCCAGATTGTATTGACGCTGAAAAGTTGCAACATAAAATTTCGTACCGTCACCAAACCGCCCATCAATTTCAAGCGGATAACCAAGAGTAACAAGATCAGATTGCAATGTGCGCACCGCTTCACCTTTGGAACCTATTTTCAAAACAGAACTTACCGTTAATTTAACATGTGTTACAGTTGTACCACTTGAATGTTTAATATAAGCGTTTGCAAGTCTAATATGATAGCCGTGTTTTGCGTAACCGCCGCCATTCCATTTTTTAGCAGCAGGTCGCCAACTTTCAGAATTTGTAAAATCGCGGTTTGTTAAAATATCAACCATGTTCCAAGATTTTAACAATGTGACCATTTGAATTAGCTGTTCAAATTCACCCTGCATTGCGGTTTTAACGAAATCTTCAACATTAGAATGACCTGCATCAATATGGTTGAACCCCATGATTTGACTAAGACCAAACGAACCAGACATTAAAGCCGATGAACCTGCAAGACTATAAGCGGCGTTCATTCGTGTGTAACTTTCATGCGGATAATTACCAGATTTCCATTTTTTATAAGCTAAGCCCATAGCAACCGCATTTTGTTGTTTTAACGGTTTGCCTTTCAATTGCCTGTAAAAAATATGCGGCTCAAACAACATTTTCGGACGATTGGAGTTATCGAAACCACGTCCAGCAGCTTCAACTTCAAGAAACGACAAAAGAACAGCCGTTTCAATGCCGATTTCACGCGCAGCTTTGCCAATGTCACCTTGTTGAAGTCGCTTACCTGTTCCAATAAAGTCCATTATAGAACGTCCTTTTTACGATATGTGAATGAAATATTACTATTTAAACCTTTTTGACCGCTTGCTGTCCAAGCTGCACCAATTGTAGCACTTGGATGAAGATAAATAACATTATCATTTTTCTTAATTTCAACTAATCCAAACGCATCTGCGCCATTATCTTCAATCGAGATAACTTGTGTAAAAGGTTCAAGATTTGCAAGACCACTTTCAATTTTACAAATATCGGGCATACCTGTAATTGTAAAAGATGTAATATTGCTGTTGCCAAACGATCCTTGAATTTCCATTGTTACCATTTGTGAGCGTATAAAATAACGACAAATTGTAGTAGCCGATCCAGAATAACCAACCATATTACCAACAAAATAACCAGCAATCAAAGGTTCTTCATTTGCACGTTGTGAAGAATGTAAACGCCAATCACCAGCAGCATATTTTTCAAATATAAAAAGATCACCAGCAGCAGTTGTTATATTTACACCATTTGGTAAAACTAAATCGGTTGCGTGATGTGTAATAACAACAACATCATCGAACTGAAGTGTTACAATTGCGCCGATTGGCTGAGCATCAGCAGTATGTTCAATTGATGTAATATCGGTTGTTCCGGTAACATTTACTGATGTATCGTTTTCACCAATTAACAATTCAGCGGCACTTGCAACATCTGCACCTTTATAAAATGTCACAACATCAACGAATTCTAGTGCGTCACCCGCTTCATTTACAGCAACTTGCAGCCCCGCGCCCGCTGCAAGGTCTAAACCGCTCAAATTACCCGCCACAGCCGCCGCAAGCGATGCATCAGCGCTTACCGCCGCGTTCGTTTCAGATACCAGTGCCGCCGCCGCGCTTACCGCCGTGTTCGTTTCAGATACCAGTGCCGCCGCCGCGCTAATAACCGCAGCCGCAGCCGCAGCCGCCGCCGTTGCTGCATTTGCTGCACTATCAACATCTGTAATCAATGTGAAATTACCAGAATTAATAAAACCAGAAACAAACATTCCATCTAACAAATTGTCTGCAATAAGCGGATTGCTCGCAATTGATAAAATAGGCAATACAGGCCCACCATTAAAAGCAACGGTTGCTGGTCCAGTATTATCAGCAATAATCGGCAACATGATCAATGTGCGACCATCTTGAACCGGAATAGGTAAATCAGTTGTTGCTTGAATTGCGTTAGCAGTACCCGCACCAACATTGACACCAGAAATTACAAATTGAGGAATATCAAGGCGGCGCGTCCAAGCTGGTGCAACATCTGTACCGGTATTTTCATAAATACCATTGTTCGCTTGTGTCGCGTCATTTGTTACCCAGGCCATTACAGAAGCTTCAGAAACGGACGTGAGGGCGGTCAATGCGGCTAGGCTATCTTTTACCAGCGCACCAGCTTGTGCGCCTTCTAGCTGAACTTGCATTTCTGAAAATGCTTTCACAGTGCCTTGTCGCGATGGTTTTTTTGAAGCGTCATATGGAACGCCTAAAATAGCGCCTTTGATCGTGTCTAGTGGCGTTGTCATTTTCGTTTTCCTAACTTATCACGATTTCAAAATCAGGGAACGTTTTAAAATTCCCAATGTTATCATCTATCCTAATTGAAATTGCCGAATATGTACCTACTGTTGTAGGCGTTCCCGATACCGCACCCGTTGCGGTATCGACAATTAAACCAGGTGGCAATCTATTATATGTATCAGTGAATATATACGGGGTTTGCCCGCCTGTCACGCCAATTGTAAAACCAGCATAAGCAATACCAGTTGTTCCAACTAAAACAGGCGTTCCGGTCAGCGTCAAAGTTGAAGAATTAACAATTGGAACGGGCGAAATCCAATCTGAAACAGAACCACCGGTTGACTTTGTGCGCCAGCGAACAAAATAATCCGAGTTTGAAACTACAACACCACTAATGGCATATGCATCAGTTTTTAAAACTGTCATAGGTAACCAAGCATTATCATCAGGTGTACCACCTGTTTTTAATTGATATTGAAATTCATAGAACCAATCGGAACGTTGTATATTATTAAAACTAATTTTAATTTTATTTTCAAAAATTGTTACTGCAATTCCAGTTGGCAAATCAGGTGCGTAGTAAGCTTGACTGTCACCAATACTCACTTTCGCCCATTCTTCACCCGCTAACAAAGTCCATCTGTCCGCATCAACAGGAACGACACCAAACCCACAAAATGCACCAGAAATATCAACTTCAACCGGTGTAACAATTTCATAATCACCTGAAAAATCGTTATCGTAAAGCAAACTTACAATGCGCTCTTGTCTCGCTCGCAAACCACGTAAACCGGTAGTTGGTAAAAGTTTGTGTTCAGGTTGCGACCTGTACCCGATTGATTTAGCTAACCGCATTGCCTGATTGTGGTTTTGGACGCTCAAAGCGTCAACAACAATATACTTAGGTGTTTCACCTTCAACATAATACAATGGATTTCGCCAAGGTGCAGACGGTTGAACCGTGTAGTTTGCTTCAGGATCAGTATAGCGAACAATTACACCTTGGGTTAGACTTTCACCGTTTTGTGCTTCAACACTTTCCATTGCAACAATATCACGATTTCTAACAAGTTTAACGGTTGGTGAATAATAATAACCAACACGAGGCCAACATTTACCATCATCATCAAACACTAATTGAGCGTCACAAGACATTAATATTTCTTGTTCACCATTGGTACGTTCTGTACTTTCTGGAACTGAAAGACCACATTCATAACGCGCGGCGCTGTTCAATTCAATATCAACAACCGTTTGATCACAAATAGACGCTTGTTCAGCTACTCTATCCCAATTAATACTACCATCAGTTTTATTGCGCCCGTATCGGTGCGTTCTGTACCACGCCCATAATAGAACGGGATTTTTTGAAAATTCGTATGTTGTAGGATCACCTAATGTGTGACCAACTTCACGCGGATCATAAACAAATGACCAATCACCGACAATTGAAAAAGATGGTTCACCTAACCCAATAGGTCCGCGCCAGCGGAATATTTTATAACGATCTTCAACATCAACTGCGTTAACTTTAATGACACTATAGGTTGTTCCGACTAATTTATGATTACTTGTCCAAACACCTGAAAATGCTGCTTCAAGTGATGATATTGCAGGTGGTGTGGGGTCACTTTCAGAATATGTTGTTGTTTGAACATTAAAATAAGTCACTTGCGTTCCTGAACCATCCCAAGGATCGCCATCAGAAGTTAATGAAAATTCATTGTTTGTAACGTTACCACTTCCATCAACAGTAAGAACAATATCATCAAAATACAAAGCGTTAGTATTTGTTAAAACACTATCACTATGAACAATGATATACCAAAAATTACCACTTTCATCAAATTCAGCAAATATAACCCCGCCACCCTGTCGGTTGCGTCCAATAGATAACCAACGTTCGGGTTCGCTAAGTCGGACGGTGACTTTTGAAGCTTCGGTTGATGGTGCTTGTTTTTTTCTGAATAACCCGCTGACAAGTGCCAAACCTATGCCCAACACTAATTGACCAATTGGCGATACTAAAAATGCCACAATACTAGCGAACGTAACAGCCAATGCGGTTGCCGTTGTTGAGGCAATAACACCCGCAGCCCATGCGGCAATCGCCGGTGCTAATTGTGGCATTTTGTAACCTTCCAACATTTTTTTACATTCAGCCGTTTCAAATCCAATTCTGAAACGGTTCGGGCGTTTCGAAAAACCACACCTTCACCTGTACATATACCCGCTAAAGATTGCCCAAAGCAAACTAAAACAATATCACCGCGTTCAGGTGTTTCAGTTTCAGGTAAACCGGTTGATTTAATTAATTCGGAATAACCAAGACCAATTTTGTATAATGTTTTAGCAGCTTGTTGTTCGGTATGATATTGACCACGATATTCACTTGCAAAATCATCATAACCTAATTCAACTAGATAATCAGCAAGCGAAATCAAACAATCACTTTCGCCCCAAACAAAAGAACTTTGCCGCCATTTTTTAACGGCATTCGATAGAATATCATTCATGGTACTTGATACGTTCTATTTGATAACGCTGCAACAAATTCACAACCTAGATCAGTATCAACACCTAATTGCCTTGCTCGTTCCTGTTGCACTGCATTAGCATACGTTCCGCTCGGACGTTCTGAACGTCCGAAATTACCATCTTTGCAAACAACTGAAGTTTCGTAACGCTTGACCATTACACCGCCGTTCATTTCAATTTTTTCTGAAAACTTTGAATTCATCATCGTAAATTCTTTAAAAAATACAATCGGCGTTTCAGGGCGTAAACCTTCACCAGTTTGGAACATTGCAAGATAGCATGTTACCTTTTGACCAAACACCCGCCATTGATCTTTTTTTATGCTTTCATATAATTCTTTAGCGGCTAAATCTGGTGTATCAATGATTTTCAAACCCATTGTATATGTGCCGCTAGAACCATCGCGCCCATCGGATACAGCCGGTGTTTTATGATGATCATTGTCACCAGCATCAATCGTACCTAACCATTCGTTACCATCTGATGTAAAAAGCTTGCCTTTACCTTGCCACACTCGCAAAGGAAAACCTTTGAAATCATAAAACCAACACCGCCGCACGATTGCACGAATATCGGTCATATCATCTTCTTCGCCAATGTACTGTTCTAAAAGATCATAAAATTCAGACATTATAAAATCACTTCATTGAAAATTATACGGTTTGTTTGAATGCCGCCAACTTTTGAAGCTTCATAAGTTGCTCGCATTTCTGCACCGTTCGCAATTGTTCCTAAAAAATACGGGCGCGTATAAATCATATCACCAAGGCTTACGTTTTTTCGCAACGGCGGATTTAACGTAATCGTTGCAACCGTTCCAGCATATTCGATTTCATCAATTATATAACAATTATCACCGTGACCTAAAACATGACCGTGTTTCAGAATTTCACCATACGCCAGTAAATCAACAGAAATTGAAGTCGAACCTTCTAGCGCGGCGGCGGTTGTTTCCAAATAAAAACCGTCACTATTCCATTCTTTATCGTTATCCCAAGGCGAACCATCAACCCAAGGAATTGAGCCAACGCTTTCTTTATATGAAAGTTGAGGTGTGTTGATCAACTGAACACGAAAAATATTACCAGCAGTTTTTGACATTAGCCAAGATACAAAAGGTGCATCCCACTCGCCGATTTGGTAAGCAATTTTCATTTCCAAAACAGAACGTCCACCAGGCTCAGGTGATGCAATGCGCGCACCGCCACTTGTCATACCACCGTCAAAAACAGAACCAGGAACGTGAAACAACTGACTTTCAATTTTGAAATCAGGAAATTCCCAAATCTTATAATCTATGGTCATTACATTGTTCCGTTCTGTTCATATTCTTGCAACCAGCCAACAAGAGATTGCTTGGTTTCCAAAGCGGTTTGCTCTGCACTGGCTTTAATGTTAGCGTTAATCTGTTCTTCACTTATGGCACCTGAAATTTGATAAACATTATTAACTTCAACACTATTATTAACATTTGCACCACCGCCTGTGCCGCCGTACATTTGGACGCCAAGGGAACCATCGCCACCGCGTTTTAGCGGTATAATCGCTTCAGGTCCAGCTTCGCCCATTTCACCAAGTGCAGTACCTTTTGCAAAGCTGAAAGGCGTAGATTTGTTAACGATAGAATTTGTAAAATCACCACCTTTTGCAAAAGGTACAACGTTTGAACCACTAAATGCATTTCCGTTTGCACTTTTTAATGATGCTACACCTGTTCCGGTTTTACCACCAAACGTACCACCATTTTCAAAACCAAGGAAAGCAAGCAATGGTTTAACAATGGCCGCTTGCCAAGCCATTTTAATCAAATCTTTAATAACTGACCTTGCTAAATCACCAAAATTCGCTTTACCGGCGATAGCGAGATCAATAAATTCATCACCTAAACTTTGCAATGTGCCTTCAGCTAAACTTTCAAGCTTGTCAGCAACCAAATCAGTTTGACCACTTACAACTTTTCCCCATGTTTCAGCAGAACCACCGGTTGCCATAAATGCGGCTTGAATTCTCGCTAAACTTAATGTGAATTCGTCATTGGTAATTATACCATTTGTAAACGATGTTTCAGCAGCTTGAAATGCAGCGGTTGCTTGATCAAATGGTTCTGATAACGCGCCGAAACCTTCAGCAATTCGCTCAAGTTCAGATACAGCAGTTGCCGCGCCGCCCGCGCCACTGGTTAACGATGATAGCATTTCGTCACGTTGACCGCGCAACCGTTCGTTCATTTCGAATTGCGAAACCTGCGCATCAATAATCTGACTTGTTGCAACAGCCTGTTCCATACTTAACGCACCGGCCAAACCATATTGTTGTTCTAATTCTTCGCGGTATCCAGCAGCATTAGCCGCCGCCTGGCCGTGACCAGCCGCCAAAGCTACTATTTGTGCCTTTAACACCGCGCCTTGCTGTTCTAAGCCTTGTAGTGCCGCTGGTGCTTGCATCAGGGCGCTGACGATCCTAGACGCTTGCAGGGCTATACCTGCAAAATTATTTTCCAACCGCCCACTTGATTCAATTGGTTGTGTCAAAGCAGCGCCAAACGTAACCAACCCGTTTTTTGAGTTTGCAATAGCTTTTTCCAATAACTCAATAGCTTTTAAATTTTCACCAAATGCACTTGAATTTTCGTTATTGACACTAAGCATATCTTGCTGCAACACCAGCAACCGTGCAAGTCGCCCTTCCATTTGGTCAAACCTATCTTGACGCACATCACCGCCGCCAATACCAGCCAACTCTTCACGGGTTCGGTTGATGCGTTCCATTAAACCAGCATATGCATCAGATGAAAGAACCATTTCGCGGCGCTGTTGAATTAAACCTTGGATTACGACTTGCCGCGCCTTTGCTATGTTTAATTCAGCTTGCGCACCCGCTAACGTGAGTATACGCCCTTCATCCATTTTTATATTCAAGAGTTGCATTTGTGTAAGCTGATCACCTAAAGCGATTGTTACATTATCAACCGCTGTTTGAAACTGTGACGTAGGTGAAACAGATTGCGCAATTGCATTACCTACTTGGGTAAACATCCAAATAGTGACTTTACCTACACCATAAGCGAATTTAAAAGCAGAACCAATAGCTTGTAAAGTAGCTGCAAAAATTTCCATTGGTGGAACGACTACGTGTAATAAAACACCACCAAAATCAACAAGTATATTTTTTAATTTGCCAACCGCGCGCCCAAATCGCGCATCTAAACTACCTGCAACTTTTTCAAATGCTTCATCAGATGCACCGGCTTTGTTTCGCATCTGATCCAAAATATCATTGAACGCATCACCACCAGCACCAGCAAATGCAAGGGCAGCGTTCAATGCTTCAACAGAACCGAACATAATAGAAAGTTTATCAGCAGCACCGCCCGTTTTGTCCACAACATCAGCAAGAAATCCGGCAAGTCCTTTAGACTGTAAAGCAGTAACGGAAAAATCAATTCCCAATTGCTTAGCCATTTTAGCGGCTTCACTGGTTGGTTTAGCAATACCGGATAAGATAGCGCGTAAACTTGTAACCGATGTTGCAGTGCTTAAGCCTTGCAATGTCAATGCAGATGTACCAGCAACAAGTTCATCAAATTCAACACCAAGTGATGCGGCAATTGGAATGACATTGCCCAAACTGGACGCTAATTGCCCAATTGTTGTTTTACCGGCTTTCATGCCAACAAATAAAGCATCAGATGCATCAGCAGCAGTAAGACCAGATAACGCATATGCGTTTGTTGAAGTTGTTAAAATATCCACACCGGTTGTAACATCCGTAATACCACCGATTGCAAGACGATTTGCAGCCGTTACAAGTTCAGTAGCCGCCGCCGCATCAGTAGCACCAGCCGAAACAGCACCATAAAATGCCTGAATTTGAAATGATGCATTTGTGCCGAATTCATCAGCCATACCGCGCGCGGCCTGTTGCATTTTACCCAACTGTTCACTTCCAACAGGTAATAGCGTTGACAGTTCCGCAAGCGATTTTGAAAATTCCCGCGCACCATTGATCATTACTTTGAAAGCAGTAAAACTAATCAATCCAGCAGCAAGAACCCCAAGTTGTTTTCCTAATTTTGATACAGCACCTGATGCTAATTTGTGAAGTGAAAAATTAGCAATGTTTGCGCCACTCGCAATACTGAGTAAACGTTTATTGGTTGCTGTTAATGTTTTGTTTAGTTTTCCAGTCGATTTATCAACATCTTTTGCGGATGTTGATAGTTTCTTTTGCGCTTTATCGGCTTTAACTAATCCGGTTGTATCGGCTTTATATCCAATTTCAGCAATATCAGCCATATCAAAACCCTTTATTTACTGGCTTCACGTTCGCGGAAATCTTTCAATTCTGAATTCATTTCACTACAAAACATATCATCCATTTCGCACAGTATATCATATTCAACAGGTCGCACAAGGTGTTGTGTGATTACAGTCCAAGCTATTAAATTTTCGTATGAAATTGGCTGACATACACCGTTTTCAGCTCTGCGGTATCTATCCGATATTTCGTAATACCAATCATAAATATATTCACCTTGATCAGGAACATCTATCGTTTTGTTTAGATGTTCCTGACTAAAATTTTCATTGCGTTCAGTGCGTGTATCACCATTTTCATCAGGTGTGTAATATCGAACTCGAACGCGAATTGCTTCAACAAGATCAGATTTTAATTCGAAAAAAAACCTTTTTCGTCATCAAGTTCATCACTGATTTGCTGTTTGAACCAGTTCAGCTTTGTGAAAACACGAATAACATTCCTAGGATTGAAATCAGGTATTTCACCTTCAAATGTTACATCTTCACCGTACCATTCCCAACCGGTAATCGCCGCTGCAATCAATTCATTTTCATTTTTGTCAATTTCAACAGCTTTCAACGTTTTACCGCGTTTTTGCTTTTGCAGATTGAAATCGGTAATCTTGCGTTTAATTGGTTTCATGCGAGGGTCATCGGGTGACATTAACGAAACACGAATGCCAAGTTTTTTATCATCAGAAGGATTGAGAATTTCAAGTGTTTGTTCACTTGGTAGAATGCCGGAAATATCCATAGTTTAGGGTTCTTTTCATTTTGAGGGTTTATGGTTTTATTTATGCAGCATCATCTACAATTTCACGCTGGTTTAGTGCAAGGGTGAAAACTTCAAGATCGAAGCTTTCATTGCGCCCGTTCGGACGGGTTGGGCCAGTAACCAAGCCGCGATTATACATGATAGAGGGTGTACCAGCATCGGGCGCATCATTGCGAACAATTTTGAAGGCGTAATTGAATTTCGTTTTCGCCGCCGCCCGCAATGCAACTTGACCAGCATCACCAACAATACGCGCAACTTCAATCGTAGGATCACCGGCGTTAGTCAAGCCTTTTGCTTTCTGAATAACATCGGTATCCCAAGTGTCATAATTCAAAATATTGGTTGAAGAACCTGTTTCACCATGATCACCAACCGCACCAATCTCAACATATGTCAAAAGCTCAAAAGCAGCCAAAAGCAAATCGTCAGGTTGTTGAGTGGTGCAAATCCAAACAGTACTACCGGCATTAGAATTGGCAAAAGCGCAAGGGGCAGCAAGCGCGGCGGCGGAAAGCATTGCAGTTGTTGCAAGTAAAATTCGTTTCATTTTGGTATTCCCTTTTCAGGCTATGATTTAAAACAACGGTAAGGCATTGACACGGGATAAATATCATCTTTATCAGTTTCAATCAAGCCTGTAAAATCTGGGTTCTCATATATATTTATCTTCAAACCGCCATTTAGTAAAGAGGTTGTTTTATTGAAGTGCGAACCAATGCTTTCGATTGCTTCCATCGGTTCATAAATACCTTCATCTATTTTAGGCCAATGTAGTAGTAATCTTATCAAACCTTGATAGGTTTTTTCATTACCCCAAGTTTCACCGGTTCGGTTGTTAGGAATATGCACAAATTGAAGATATTTTTGATCGTTCGGTGGTGTAAAACCAGTTCGCCCTAACATTTCAATAGGTAGTGTTGACACAACTGAAGATACAACCGCAGCAGTAGTTGCGATTTGGAAAGCTTCTATAATTAACTTGTCTGACATGTTATTTAATCCGCGTTTTTATTTCGGTTGCAACTTTGTCTACTATATTTTGCCAATTTTGAACAGCAGAACCTAAAAAACCATCATACGTTTCACGCACACTAGCATAATTAGCAGTCCAACCAAAGAAAAATACACCGCCTAAATTTAAACCAGCAAGGGTTGTGGTAGTAGTATGCCGATTGTATTCATAATCTCGTTCATCACCGCGTGTTGGACCGGTTGGTAACCCGTTTAAAGACGCTTGGCCGGACGCTCTTAAAAATCCGGTATCAAGGCGCATTTTACCACCTTTAGCAACGGGCAATTGCGCCTGATCTATCAACATCTGATTAGATTGTCGCGCAAGGGCAATCAACCGCTTTTCGTTTTTTTTAATTATGTCATCGACTTGTGCTGAAAATTTCTTGACCATGTTGTTAAATTCCATTAAAGATGTTTTGAAATCATAAGGTTGTCGAAATGCCCCGTTTAACACTTGCCGAAATTGAAGAAAAATTAGGCCCACCTGACGAATTGTTGCACACTTCTAACAATGTTACGTTGATAAGACAATGGGCAATATTGAAAGGCGAAGCATCAGTTCAGGTACACGCAATGAACAATGTTGCGTTGATTAATTTATATCATACAAAGTATTATGAAAACGAACCGACACTGGAACAAACAATTGCCGCTGAAATGTTAGTTAAATTTTATGAAGATTATAAAATTAGGTCAATTGACCGTGAATTAGTTCAGCGTGTAATTAAAGAAGAAATTGCAAAACTACCATCTAAAAAAATAGAAATAATTACACCACAACGTTCAACAATTATTGAAGGAACGTTTCATTACAGAACTGAATTGATTATTAAAATTGTTTCAATTGGTCATCCTGTAATGATGGTTGGGCCAGCCGGTTGCGGTAAAACAAGCATTGGTGAACACGTTTCTAAAGCTTTAGAATTGCCGTTTTATGTAACATCAACCATCAACGATACACACGAATTAACCGGCTTTATTGATGGTTACGGTAAATATCACGATACACCATTTCGCCAAGCTTTTCAAAATGGCGGTGTATGGGTTGCAGATGAAATTGATGCTTGGGATGCAAGCGCTTTGCTTGCTGCAAATAGTGCGCTTGCAAACGGTTTTACTACATTTCCAGATAGTGCGCTACCGGTGAACAAGCACCCAAATTTCAGAATGATTGCAACCGCTAACACATTCGGCAACGGTGCAGATCGTGTTTATGTTGGACGTAATGAATTAGACGCGGCAAGTTTAGACCGATTTGCAACCGTTGATGTTGGTTATGACTTAACGCTTGAACGCATGTTTTCAAACGGCAATGACAGTTGGTTAAAGTATGTTTGGCGCATTCGCAAGAAAATAAACGAAAAGAAAATAAGACACGTTGTTTCTAGTCGATCAATTATAATGGGTGTAGCTGCATTGGTAGCAGGTATAAGCCGCAAAGATGTTGAAGAAATTTACTTGTTCAAGGGAATGTCAACCAACGACAGAAAGAAAATATCGTGACCGCTATTTTCGGAAATGATGAAACATATTTGAATTATTTTAAAGATCAAAATCCACCGGCGTTTTTCGGGTTTTCTTCATTGAATGATTTCGTTGAATTTATTGAAAACATACCAATGAAAATTCAACGCGATACAACACGCGATAGAAATGCGGGATGGTGCGAATCTATGTCGAAATGGCGCGGTACAAAAAACATGCCTGAAGCTTTGGAACTTGCAACACATGGTTGGAATGAAGGTGTTGAAATTTCAAAAGAAATAACAGATGAATTTACAGTTCAACACACGTCCAACAAACAACGAATTTATGGCTTAACAGGCGGGCGCGTCAATGTTGGTAAAATGCTTTCTGGTAACCCTAATCACATGATCAAACGAACCAAACAACCAGGTAAAAAAGTTGTCACGCTCTTCATCGAAACTTTTATGAGTTCAGGAATTGAACCAGAAAATTCAATCATTCGTGCAGCAACAGTTGCGGCAATATCGGACCTTTTAGAAATGAATGGTTATTCGTGTGAAATTGTCGCAATTGTAACTACATCAATAAACGCACAAACAGGTTCACAAAGCGCAATTACTTTGAAGTCAGCCGGTGAACGTTTGAATTTATTCGATATTGTTTTTGCATTAGGTCACCCGTCATTTTTTAGACGGATGATTTTTGCAGCCGTTGGCTCAAGCAAAGAGTGTGCGAACATGTGGCGCTCACAAGGTTCACCAACAACCGCTTTCAATGAAGAACATCCAGTTGCATCTAATGAATTTTACATTCGACAACTTGCGTTAGGTCAACAAGACCGGCTTGAATGGGGCGATACGTTACTTGAAAAAACTACAATAATGCTTTCTATAATAAAACCTGCAAACCTTGACATTGGGCATCTTGACAATTAGTTTTAACAGTAAAATTTGACAGGCGAAAAGGTATTAAAATGACACGCGAAGTAAGAGTTAGCGGGCGAAAAATTCGCAGCATAAGCATTCCAATGTGGGTTCACGATGAAGCGGTTGAAGGTGTTTACCCTACTCGCGTGTTAGATTTCAAGAATGATCGCTATTTTGATGCCGATGACATTGCTGAAAAAACTTTTTCTGATTTAAATGTTTTCACACGTTCCGGTGTTGCTTGGGATTGGCAAATGATTGGCGGTAATCTTGAACTTGTCGAAATTGCAGATGGTGTACGTTCGCAAGCTGTTGATCCTGTGACTGGTTTGAACATTGGTGACACAGTGATGCCAGCGGTTACACGATTATCACCATATTATCAAGCTGAAATTTCACATTTCTATGGTGGTGCTGGTTTTCTAAGCATGACAGATAAAACTTTAAATGTTTTAGGTCAGTTTAATTGTTTAGAAGTTGAAAGCGATGCATCAACTACATATTTGCACGGTAAAGAACCGCAAAGAGTATCTCTGACACTTTCCACACCTCTTTGTGTTTCTTGGATTGTCCAAAACATTGACGCAAGTGAAATTGTTGTTGGTATGCGCGATTATAGTGCAAGCAATGAAATATCTAACTTAGTGTACGATACTACCACTAATGTCCTAACACCTGGTGATGTTTCTTCAGGAAATTTCGCTAATTATGTTGCAAATCAATTAGACGATGGTTCAATTTATATTACTACAATTTTTACACCGAATTTTACAAGTGATTACTCATGTACATTCGGCGACAGTATCAATAATACGTCAGGGCAGAAATTCTATATTGTAGCAAATTTCCTCTACGATTGCGATGCGGGAACGCCGTTGCCTATTCTTGGTACAGAAGGTGCAACATTTACAACAAACGGCGGTTCAATAACTGGTTCAAAGAGTGTAACAGGTGTTCGTTCAGTTGTTCAATATCACCGCCGTTTACTACATGGTGGTGACTTTAATAATAGTTTTGGATGGGGTGAAAGCGGTGGTGCTTTTATGGAGTTTGATACACATACTGATCAAAAACAAAGAGCATTGGTTAACAACGGTGTTGACGCAACACAACATTGGCGACAATATGTTGCAAATTATGGCGAACGCAAAGCAATGGGGTTGGCTATAAATACAAATGACATCAGGCGTTCCGAATACGATAATTCAGATGGATTACATGAAGCCACCAGCATTATAACACATGGTTTATATCTGTTTGACGATTATGGTGTTGGTGTCGATCACCAAGGAAACAACCCCATTGGTTCTGTAACTGAAAAAATTACTTTTTGGAATGTTCGCTTGTCAGATGGTCAAATGACAGATTTAATTCAACGTGGATTTTAACTTAAATCTTTCAACCAATCAATTTCAGTTCGGGAACGACAACGACAATTAACCACTTGTTCAGCCGGTGCATTTAATGATCTATCTTGCGGGTACATTGCTTGCGTACCGTCTGGAAATGTAAACGCTTCATTCATTCCAACAGGTGGCTTAGCGTCCATTGCTAAATGATCATCGCGCGTTCGCCCATCTGGACCGGCGCTATCCCAATGGCGTTTAACATCTTTCACAGCGCCCATATCTTCAGCTTGCTTAATTGCTTCCCATTCTGAACGGTTCAAAGCTTCCATTGCACCGTCACGCGCAATTGTTTCACCTCGCAACCGTAGTAAATTATCTTTATAACGTCCTGTTAAACGATTAACATCAGCAACAGAAACCTTTCCTTCGTTAAATAATTTCTTAATAGTTCCATCAAAACGTTTATCGCGCAATTTGCGTGTAAAATATCGTGTATCTAAATTTTCAAGATCAAGTCGCATGTTCGCAACTGCCCGCTCTTGCTGAACATTCAAACCAATAACACCACCTTCGCGCATTTTAGTAACTGGATTATATCGCCCGATCATATCAAGCGCGGTGCTACGCGGGTTTCGCCCCGCCGCTAAACCGTCAAACATCACATTTCTAACAGCAACCATTGCATCATTTTCAATCAACGTAATAAATGTGCCGGATAATTCTCGTATCCATTTTTCAGCCCTGCTATTGCGTATATCAAATCTAAACACTGTTGCGCCTTGGGGTGTGTACAGACGCTTAGGAAAGGTTTCACCAGTTCCAATACCACCAGCTTCAAAAGTACGCTCTAATGCCGCCGTTAAGGGGCGCATAGCTGCATCAGAATAGCCAAGGGCGCGAAATGCCGCCAACGGATCACCTAGTTCAATCGCGGTGGTTACAGCCTTTAGAATGGCGGTGTTGGTAATGTCTGAAATCGCCAACCGAAACGCCGCTGCAATTTCAGGTGTGAACAGTTCAATCAATTTATCTAAATAATCTTTTTGAGCCATTTGATTACCTTCTTACAATGAAAACGTTTGCAACAGTTGTACCAGCGGCGGGCTTTGGTAAAATTTGAACGATCTTATATCGTATATTATCAATTTCAATAAACCCTTTCATATCTGGTATAATATCGAAACGAACAGCGGTAACAACTTGCATGTCGGACGCAATAGCTAAACCATTCTGAACATATTTGAACTTTACACCATTTGCTGTACCATTGAGTGTATATTCGGTTTCAGTAGATGCACCAGGATCATCAACAGTACCCGCACCTGGTGTAACTTCTATATATTTAATTACGCCTTGTTTGAATTCTTCTAAGATTTCACTAGCAACATTTTGCATATCATCATAAAAAGGCATAACTATTTTTCCCTGTTTTTCATTTTGTCTATTGACGCGATTTAATACAGCGTGTATACGATTAACACTATTAAATTCATCTTACCTTAATTAAGGAAAACCCAATGTCTAAAACAACTGCACCAAAGCCCGCCGCTGCACCAAAGCCCGCCGCTGCACCAAAGCCCGCCGCTGCACCAAGTAAGCGCATTGCGCCTGATCTTACACCAGTTTCAACTAATGTTGCAATGCCTGTGCGCACAAATAACCGTGGTTCAAAATCGGTTTATCCGTTTACTGATTTGCCTGTTGGCGGTTCGTTCGGCGTAACCAACAAAAGTGCCGCTGGCATGGCTTCAATCGTTTCCAACCAAAACCGGAAACACATTGAAAATGTAAAAGATGAAAACGGCGAAATCGTTTTTCAAACACAAGACCTAAAAGGTCAAGATGGTAAAACTACCAAAGTGCCAACCGACAAACCGGAAACCGAACGTACAAAGCATTTCTTTGCCGTTGATTGTGATCCTGCGAAAGACCCTGAAAAAGCAACTGTTCGCGTTTTCCGCGATATTTAAAAACATTCAGGTAGTCTAACATTCAAAAAAAACACCGTGACGGTTAAATGTCACGGTGTTTTTTTATACTCGAACAACATCACCTGAATTTGAAGATAAATTTGCTGAAGATGGTATTAACGCCGCCATGATTTCAGCAACCATTTGAAATTGTGTTTGCGTTTCGGACGCTGAATTAAATTGCGTGAATTTAGCAGAAACAGCACCATCAACGGAAACGCTCTGATACTTGCTAGGCGTCCAATCTGTCGATAATGAACCAGTTGTTGTAAACTCACGCAATGCGGCTTCATACGTGGCGTTTTCAATCTCACGCGGCGTTAAACCGGTTGCGATAGAATAGCCGTAATAATCAGTGTGACCGGTGCGCGGCCATTCTCTGATTTGATCACGCCCACCATCTTTGTAACCGTCAAAGCTTGACCGATACGCCGCATCGAGCCATTCAGATGCCTTAAGCAAACCCGCTTCAATTTCAGCATCAGTATCAATATCAGCCGGAACAGTGTTACCACGTTCAACATGATAAGCCGTAAAACCTATTGCAGTACCATAAAAATCAGCCATGAATTAAACCTTATCTAATTGACGTTTCGATGAACCAACCATTTACAGTAATGCTATCGCCGGTATTATCACTTGCAGCTAGAATTCGACCAGGGTTCGCTCGAATAAACTCAGCCCCAATATAAAATTTGTAAAGCCCAACAATTTGATGATCACCAGCAGTTTTAAACTGACCTTGAGCCACGGAAAGTAAAAAACTAGAACCATGACCGGAACCAAGTTCAATAAATACTTCAATACCACGGTTAACGCCGGATGCGTGAAACATAATGTCACCGCGTACCGTAACTACATCGCCAATTTTAAGACTTGAAAAATCAAACTCATTGGTTGCAGTATCCCATATATCAGCATGACCAGCCGGTTTATGATCTAAATTCGTGTTAGTACCTGCACCGTCATTGGTCAGTTGATACTGAGTATTAGCAAGTGTTAAATCAATAGGTGTACTGATGGTTGCAACATCGTTGTAGTCAACCCAACCCCATGTATCGGCACCAGGAATGGCGCTAGGTCCGCTAATGCCCTCAATATAAGTTACCGCTGTTCCATCGCTTGCAGCCCATCCACTGACCGTTAAACCTGGTGAAATAGTGATGACTTCACCAGGTTTCAAAAGATAACCATGTTCAGGACGTGCGCCCGTTGTGTCACCGGTTATAATCCGAACCGCCCCGCCTTCAGCCATAATCGCAGTTGCAAGAGTTGTTGTTAAAATCACAGTCCAACCGATATTTGAAATTCCAGAATGTGCCATGATTATACCTCAATATGTGCTACAACAACACCTTCACCATCTGCCCAACCACTAACAGATTGACCAGCATTAACAATGAAAGGATTATCAACATCAACGGGCATACCATCTTCTTTAGGTATGCCCGTTGTATCACCTGTAATAATACGCACAACACCACCTTCAACCGAAACAAGTGTTCTAACACTTGTGGTCGCAATTAATGTCCAACCATCGTTTGAAATAGGTGTACGCGCCATAACTTACCCTTTTAATTAAATTGCATTGATTGCAAAGATTGCATCCCAAGCCGCTTTCTCGGTTGCGTAACCTTTGGGGTCAATACCATCGGTTTCAATTTTATCACCGTTTTCATTTACAACAAAATGTTTCCGGCCAGTTTTGGCAACCAACATCTGAACCGGTTCAGCCGGTTCAGCAGGTTCAGCAGGTTCAGCAGGTGCAGCAGGTTCAGCAGGTTCAGCAGGTTCAGCAGGTTCAGCAGGTTCAGCAGGTTCAGCAAACAGCGTATGTTTTGCAGGATCATAATCACTTGCATTAATGCGAACCGGACCGTTTTCAGTTTCGATTGTTACAGTTTCAACACTATCATTCATTGGGTTTACCTCGTTTGATCTATGTGAAAACGGGCGGGGTTAACCGCCCGTCATTTGATTTAAAAATAAGCGTTAGGAATTAACCCAACAGCATTGCGATATGCTCACGCTTATTTGCTTTGTAACCCCAAGCAATTGCAACTTCAGCTTTCACCATCCGTTGACCAGCCCAAAGGGTAACTTCGAAAACAAGACCCGAACGCGGGTCAGTAATCATCAGGCGGTCAATTGCAAGGTCACCTTCGTTCGGCAAGGCCGGTGCGCGAGTTACAAGATGTAGAGCGTTGTTTGAAAAACCAACGTTCGCAGCGTATGTTCCGCCAACAGTAATTGCCGTTGCAGAGGTTGGAATTGCTTTGCGCAAACCAGGCGCGGCGATAACAACCGAACCACCATCTGAAACGTCACCGTCACCTGTAACAACCATGTATTTATTGCTATCACCAGCGAACGTAATTGCATTACCTGCAAGAATTGTACCAGTGCCAGCGGACGCGAGATTAATAGTTGTTGCACCAACCGCATAACCAGCCGTATCGGTTGTAGCAAGTGCGCCCGTACCAGCGGTATTTTCAACAGGTTGACCGGTTTCTTTAACGGAAAGACCGTTCAAATCCAACAGTTCACCTTGACGCAATGTCATAGATGTGCCAGCCTCGTTAACCTTTGTCAATTGTGACAAGGTACGCAACGCCGCGCCCGCAGTTGTATTGATAACCAATGAACGCCCTGAAGCTGGTGCGCCGTTATCATCAAGAATTTTGCGGATTTGCGCAGTTTCGCCGGTATTGGTTCCAAACGGTGTTGTACCAGGTGTACCCCATGCTCGCGAGGCATTTGCAGCCGCTTCAACAGCAAGATCAGCTTCAATTTCATTTGTCAAAACGCGCAAGGCTTGCGCAAACAAATCAGCCTGAACAGACAAATGACCAGGTCCAGTATTCAGCCCACGCTGTTCTTCACCGGTAAAACCAAAAGATGAACCGCGCGATTTTGAAATATTAATAAAACCAGCCGCAACAGTTTTATCGGTTGGGTTACCAACCTGCATTGAAGGTACAATATCATAAGCGGTTGCATCTGGTGCAACATGGTAAACAACATTTTGACCTTTCATCGCCCGTTCAGCAGATGGTGCGCGGGCGACAGATGGGATAAAACCAACAAGTTCGCGCGAAACAACGTCCAGGCCAGAATATAGATCAGGAATAAGACCATCCAGCGTGTTCGCATATGCGGAAAGATGACCAATGTTCGGGGCGGCTAGAAGGGTTGCAGCAAGAGTTACTGAACCAAGTGGAAAAACTTTACGCATTTGAGCGTTCCTTTAATGATGTGAAAAATTTTAGGTCATCCGACCCGAGCGCTTGCAGTCATCCAACATTCAGCAATATATGTTGTTAATTATAGCATTTATAAATTAACGTCAAGATTTTTAATTTATTTTCGATTTAGTGCTTGACCATCGCGATAACCAACGCTATAACCATTACAACGAAACGCAACAATAGGAATGAAACAATGAAATTTGCACTTAGTCAGGAAACAGCAACAACAGCAGGATTGTTAGTTTTATGGAATGAAGATGTAGCACCTAGCAAACGTACAACATACCAAGTTAAACTTGGCAATGAATTAGTTGCTGAAGGCGATGCTAAAATATGCAATGTATATTTTAACTTAAAACGTATTTTAAGTAAATAAAACGATCACCGCCCGCGCTGGAAACCCTCAAAACAGCGCGGGCGGCTATAGCCGGTAGAAAGACCGAAACAACCGGCTATTCTTTTAGGTCAGGTTGAGTTCACCTTTACCCATTAGCGCCGCCGCTTCAGCAGCTTGCGCCGGTTGAAGTTTTTCAAAATCAGCACGGGCCATTGTGCGACCTTGACCACGTCCGCCGCCTTTGCCGCCCGCGCCCGAACCTGTGCCGTCATCGGCTTTCAAAATTGCATCTTTATGTGCATAACCATCAACAATAATTTCAAGCGCTTCATCGAGATTAGCAACTTCGCCCATCCGCGTTTTTGAATAAACTTTATTACCATCTGCACCGTATGGAATGATTTTACCATCTTCAACTTTGAAGTTTTGCCCAAATTGTGCACGAAACATTTCAGCAGGAACGCCAATTTTATCATTGACGAAATCGGACGTTGAAAACGCATTATCCAACATCATTTTGTCAATCGTTGAACCTTGTGAAGCAATGGTTGCATCTTTTTCACCAAGTTGAACAGTGAAGCCTTTGCTGATTTCATCTTTCACTTTGTCGATTTCACCGGCATCAACCAAAGTTTTTGCGTCAATTTTTGAAATAAGATCAGCATCTTTTTTTGCTTTTTCAGGATCAATACCATCGAATTTTTTCAATGACGCTTCAGCAGCTTCAGCGCGTTCACGGTGACTTTTTGCCTCACCGTTCAAACGTCCAATTGTACCGCTATCAACGCTTTGTTCTGAACCATCATCTTTAACCCAAATAGGATTGCCGTTCGACAATTCAAGATTACCGTCTTTATCAGTTTTCCAACCGGCTTTGCCGCTGTCAAATGCAACAATGTGTGCTGCACCAACGGTAAGAATTACGGTTGTTAATTTCAAGTTTTTCATTTTAATTTCTTTCTGATCATCCGATCAATTGCACCGCAATCATCCGATTAACGGCAATACTAGGGTTTAGGGTTTATTCGTCATCATCTTCAAGGTCATCACCTGGTATTTCTTGTAGTAGTCGCGCGGTTTCTTTCTCATGACTAAATTCAGGTGACAATACACCGCGCCGCTTTGTTTCTTCATGTAATGTTTCCTGCGATAGATCACCATTTTCACGCAATGAACGCAAGTGTTCAAGACCATCTTCGCCATTTAAGAAACTGTCGAATTCAGTATAGACATTAACTTGCGGCTTCCAATCCTTAATACCCAACCACATGTTTGTGATTATAAAAGCATTTTCAAGTGCATCTTTCAACATCAGCGCCCAAGCTTCAACCGCTGATTTCGCCTTGCCAGCCGCAACGGCGGTTGTAATTACAGTGAGGTTGCCGGATTGCGCGGTTAACGGCAAACGCCCTAATTCGCGCAAATCCTTTTTGATTTCTTTTACATCTTCAGCAAGAAATTTCAATGATGTTGCAGAAGGTTCAATAAAAGACCAACTCCCCGATTTACCAGAACCATCAGTAGGTGCGTAAAGAACCTTCATAGGCCCAATCGCAAGCGGAATTGGTTTACCTTGTTCATCTTTATCAGGTTTCACACCATTACCGGCAAGCATTGGATAAGCTGCCATAATTTTAGCAAATTTCAACGCGCTTTCTTGCTGGTATAACTCAATTTGCAAATCAGCAGCATCTTGCATTGCTGGAAAATATTTAAAGGTTGCACCATCACGCCGCCCTGTTGCGAACGGAACAAGCGGGATAACACCAATTGAAATCACACCTTCATCAATAACAACCCATTCATTGATGCTTGCGTTATCGCCCGTTTTCTTTTCGTATAAATTCCAAGTAACGTTACCAGCTTCATCACGAATAAATTCGCGAATGTTATCTGGTGTACCAGGTTCTAAAATACGAACTAATGTTAGAACTTCTTTACCGCCAATAATATCAGATTTAGCAACAAGAACATTGCGCCCTAAAACATGTGACCAATAAGGACGTATACCAGCATCTTTTTGATCTTGTTGGGTTTTAATCTTTTCACGGTCAACATTCGGATAGTCAACGAAAATCCAATCAATAGCAGAGTTCAGACCATTAAAAAACGTACTTGCTGCAAACATAGTTAAATTATTACCGCGCCCGTCAATGTTTTCAACAATGTCAGTTATTTTTTCAGGGGTTGGCGTATCGTCCTCACCGGCGACAATTGAAACTTCCTCTTCAAACGGCTTTGAAGAAAGACTTTCAATTATATCACGATAAATGTTTGTAAACTTTGATTGTTGAAGGCGGAATTCATAATCGTCTTTAGCTTCATTATTGAATTTCGGAAGGTACTTTTCTTTTGCCGCTTTTATTGTTTTTTTACCACCAACAATATCATCTGTTTGATCCCAATAATCAAGCATTGCAGCACTGTCAGGCGAACGCTTTGAAACATCTGTAACAACGTTTTCAAAAGCAATAATTTTTTTAACCGGTCTAAGAACCGTATTTACCGCTAATCGCATGGCCTTTATTTTCCTCAATTGGAAAGTACATTTGAATTCCGCAATCCGCCAAGTTTGGCGATTTTGTACCATCCGGTTTTTTGTTCACCATAGTTCGTAAAGACTTACTCGGCCCCATTGTTGGTTGCGCCAACTCTTTCATTAGTTGGTGCAATAATTTCATTGAACTGTCAAGGCTTATGAGTTCTTCAACAGGGTAAAATATACCTTCAGTGATGTTTTTGAAAGTCTTATAAAATCTTGATCTAATGGAAAGCCATGCTTGCGCTTTCATGTTTTCAAAATAATCTTTGTTTAAAATGCTATCTTCATCATCAGGTATTATATGATCAAACGGGTCAACAACAGCAGCGCCCGCATTCCAGGGAACAAGTTTAACAATTTTAGGATCAACAAGCTTTTCATCAACTAATCGGTTAAACTCAGCTTTAACCCCTGCACCAACACCGATCACGTCATATTGAATTTTAATTGGCGTTTTACCACGTACAGAAGCAAGCATTTTACGCGTTGTAACACCTGTATCACGTTCGCCCCATTCTTCAACATCACGCCAAATAATCCATTGTCGCAAACTAGCGGCGTTGCGGTCAATACCACCATCGGCAACGTCAAGCCCAGCGCCCCAAATATTCGGAATGTCTTTTTCTTCAAAACCTATCCGAATATTACCGGCATCATCTTTCCATTTGATTTTCTTATGTGCATCAACAGCTTTTTCAATCCATTCATAGGGGATGATTGTATTCTGAACAGCAGCACTATAATTTCGATCAACCTCTTGTGCAAAAACGTGAAGCAAACCTTCGCGCTCATGTTTTGCTTTTTTAATGTCGTACCATTGTTGTGTTTTTTCAGGATGATCACGCCAATCAATCACAAAAACTTGAACATAACCTGGTTCAAGTTTTTTATCTGGTTGCCAATTAACACCAGCTTCACGCCGCCGATGAAAAACATTACCCAAACCGTTAACAGATGAAATATCAATCTGTACTTCAGTATTGTTACCTAAAGCCGCTTCAATGAGTTCTGGGCGTTCATAATGCGCACTTTCATCTTTGAAATAAATTGAGGTACGCCCACCACGTCCAATATTATCACCAGCTTCACCCATGATAATTGAACCATTATCAGGGTTAATAAGCTTCATATAAGTTGCATGTTTGCGCTTGTCGAAACCTTCAGGTTTGAAAACATCAGGCAATCTATCAATCAACAAACGCATCTTTTCGAAAATACTATCAGGGTTACCAAGTTTATCAACTAAATCGGATTTACGTGAACCCCAACCACCGGCAAAATCATTTATGAATACCCAAGCCCAAACACTAAAGCCACAACTGCACCAGGTCGCACCGGCATCGCGGCATTTTTCGGCAAGACCACTTTCACCAGTTTGATATAGTTGGTATATGAATTGTATGAACTCGCGTTGTTTCGGAAAAAATACAAACGGCATCCATTTGTTATTTTTCTTACGTGGGTCATAAGTATCCATCCAATGCATTATAAATTCATCAGGGCGGGTTGAATAATAAGCTTTTGCCGATTTTAAAAGATCAGGATCAGCCCGCAATTTTTCAAGCTGTTCAATGCGCCAAGCATAAATAGCGCGGTAATTTGGTGGCCAATGTTCAGCATCGGTTGTTGCGGGTTTAACCGCCTGAAGAATATCAGGTTGTTCACCAATATTTTTAAACCAATCAAACAAAGACGCATTATTTGTAAAATAACTATTGACCATAACACTCACCATCGCTATATTGATTGTATTGAAGCACAATAGGAAAGGTTGCAAAATGTTTAATACTGAACCAATGAAGTTTATAGGCGTTGATGAAGATGGTTTTGCAACTTACATTGAAACCACAAAGGAACCTGAAAATATGAAATTTCAAACACTGGATGAAATGAGTCACGCCGAGAAACAAGCTGTACGAAATGGCATTATTGCAGCAATTGACGGTAAAACAGCAAGCGATTGTCCGTTTAGTTGTCTCAATGAACAATTGCAAAATGCTTGGCTTCAAGGTCATGTAACATACACTGATGAACCGTTGACAGGTAAAATCATTCTCAATTCGCTCGGCGGATAAACTCAAACCACAAAGGAACCTGAAAATATGGCAAATACTGAAAATGATGTAATTCACCGCGAAATTCTGAAACGCGCAACGGAAACGTTTGATCCACAAGCGACCACTTGGCGCGAATGTTGGAACATTGCAGTTAACGTTATTTATTGGAAACTTCTTGACAATATGCAAAACAAAAGCGCCGAACATGCTTTGAAATTTATCGACAAAGAACCGCCCGCGTTCATTCCACCAACACGCTTGACAGATGACAACGCTGAACCTGATGATCAAATTCTCAACCATTGATCATCATAGCGTAACGGTTAGCGGCTTGATCAGTTGTAACATCTGCATCAAGTCGCTTTGTCGTTGCTTCTTTCAATTTTTCATTTCGATTATGCTCACCATCAAGCAAACCCTGATATTTCATCAGCATTTCTAAAGCTTTCAACTTGTCATGTTGTTGAAATTCAAATTTATTCTTACCTGGTGTTTGTTCAAGTTTGATGGTTTTGATTGCTGACATTTGTTCAGGTGTACAACCATCAAGACTGAACACCGGCAATCCATCAACGCCGATTTTCATATAATTATTAATGTTAGAATATGCAATTGATGTTAATTCTTTAAGCGTTTTACCAATACTAACAACAGCATCTTCACAAATTTCACGAACTCTATCAGATATGGCGATGCGGACAATCGAGATTTCTAGCATTGCCACCGAACGTTGATCAAGTTCGTAGGGAAACGGTTGCTGAAGAACCAGATAAAGCTTTTCACCAGTTCTATCTGCTACACCCTCCAGGTCATGAACATAACCATCAACAAACGCGCGTTGCGGCGGCGTTAGCTGTTTATAAGCATTGGTAAATTCAAAATTTGGTACAATCTGGTTCATATGGTTTATATAATACAAAATGATAAAAATGGTCAATATTTAAAATTATCCCTTGACCATCGCGATTATCAACGCTAAATTGATTGTAACGAAACACAATAAGGAACGAAACAATGAAACCGATATTCACCAACAGCAAGAAAGAAGCAAAAAAACTTTTGAAAATTAAAGGTTCAAAAGTTGTGGTTGAAATTAACTTTGCAGGTTGTTTTGTTTTCGCTGAAAAATCTGACTTCATCAAAGAAATTATTAATAAATCAGAAAGCGAAATATTCACCGATTATGACGGTGAAGAACGTGAAATTGAATTTTCCGAAAATGTCATGTATGTTCGAATTGGAACGCATTAATACTTACAGTAATCAACGCTATAACCACTATAACGAAACGCAACAATGAAAGAAAAGAAATGTTAATAACAGCGTTCTATATTTCAACCATTACCGGCAAATCGCGTTATCTGTTAGCCGGTCCATACCGGACGAGACAGGAAGCGATACGCCGATTGCCTGAATTCGCTGGTGTTGATCTTTCTGAAATACCAGCGGAATTCATAGAGCCGTTAAATTATAATTATCCATCGCGGTTTGATACTGTTCAGGAAAAAGCAAGTCGCGCTGAACTTCCTGTTTCCTGGCTTGGTTCGAGCATTGAAAATATAGATGTAAAAAACCTGTTTTAGTGCTTGACCATCGTGATTACCAACGCTATAGCCATTGCAACGAAACGCAACAAGGAACGAAACAATGAAACGCAATTGGAAATTCTTAGGTACTGGATGGGATAGAACAACATATCTAATAGACGAACGAATAGTATTGAAATTTCCAAAAAATGCAATCGGTGAAGAATGCAACATATTTGAAGCATTGAATTGGTTCAATTCTGAAAATCAATGCATTCAAACAAAATTGATAAAAATAAACGGGTTTCAATGTGCTGTCCAACCGTATCTTAAACCTGTTGACAATAATGATAAACCAGATTGGGCAGGGTACTATGATGGTCAACAGGGCGGATTAGATAAAGGCGGAAAATTCAAAATTTATGATTTTCCGCCTAATTGGATGGGCAATGCTATAAGAGCATATGGATCATATATGGATTAATCAACGCTATAACCATTACAACGAAACAAACTGAAGGAACGAAACAATGAACAATATTCACGAACACATGAGCGAGAAAATGCAGCTTGCCGGAATTTATGCACAAGATGGTGCGTTTCTTACCGCCGCTGACCGTTTGCGGTCACTTGCAAATGATCTTGAAAAACATCATGTTGATTGCGAAACGCACCCCAGCGGTGCGCCGGTCAATCATGACAAAGTTGCAAAAGCCATTTCATATTGCTTGCACGGTACGATGGATGATCTTGAAAATATTTTGAATGATCAAACTTACGAAAGCAGTACGATTAAGAACGGTGCTTTCGTATTAACCGGTGAAAATGGTGTTAGTCTAAAAATTGTGGTGCAGCAATTGACCGCACCGAACCACTTTTAACCCTCGATAAACTCACCATCAATAAACTTGCGGTGTTGCTTCCAGCCTCGCAAGTTACCATGTTTTTCCAGATCGTTCCAACTTTCATTGTTTGGTTTTAACCTAAATCTATCAGGTGTAGCCTGGTGTTCGGTTGGCGAAGCGTGAACCAATTCACCGCCGGTCAACTGTTTGAATAGTTTCTTATCTTCATGAATATTTGCACGAATTCCGAAGTGATTGTTATAGCTAACCCGAGCGCAACGCGCAGATGACATTTCAAGCAAATCTTCAATATGCCATGCTTCACGATCTACATCAGTAATATACGGTAAGTGCCATTCGCCATGCTTTAGCAACTTAGGCGAACCAACCATATAAGCGCCGCGCATTAGTTTAGCCAATTCTTGAAATGTTGGGTCAGCATCTTTATGACAACGCAACGCAAAGAAGTTTTTGAAATCGGTTGCCGTTAGAACAACGCTAATGTGTGACCAAGGTTCAAGAATACGGTTGATCACTTGCTTGTGAACACCAACCGCCTGACCCACACGCGCTGCCAGTATCGCGCAACGCTTGCTGAAGTGCCACGCCCGCCGCACTGCCCATAAACGCCACCCCTGAAGCGGCTCACCGGCTTGCATACCGCGTTTGTTGCTACCCCATTCAATCGGTTCAGCAGGATCAGCGAGAATTGCCGCTATAATTTTTTGAACCGGAATAGCCCTGGATGATGAAGCGGACCGGCTGAAGCTTTTATGCGTCATCAATTCAGCATGAATAAAGCGCGGGTATCGCAATTGAAAGCTGGTCAAGCGAACGTCCGCTTCAGAAATACTATCTTCTATAATTTGAACGGAAATAGTCATAATTGGGTTTCCTTTGTTGGTTTAAATATTTCTATAATATTTCGAATTAAATGTAAATAGTGCTTGACCATCGCGATAATCAACACTATGATCAATGTAAGTTTTAACAACAAGGAATGAAACAATGACACTTGGTAAAATTAAAAGCAATTTAAAAATTGCAAACAAAATGATCAGTGATGTTTACCCAAACTGCAAAATATCACATAAAATTACTAAATCCGGTGAATACATTTTTTTTGCTAAAAACATTACATCAGGGCGGCGAGTTTCTAAATGTTACAAAATAAACCATTAGCAGCGGCGGGTTTAACCTCATATCGCTATCGCGGAAATTATGGTTTTATAATGATTGGCGCAAATTCGGCTTCGGACGCTTTAAAAGAAGCTTCCAGGTCAACCGGTGTAATTTCTATAATCTATAATTTGGAAATTTATGTAAAAGATAAATACTATAAATGCATTGTGCAAATGTGTTAGTGTGTTATGGCGATTTGGACAAATATTTGTTTTCGTATTCTCTCAGAATATACTTATGTTTAAGTATTTATATGTATTACTCCCCCTATAATACATATAAATACATCACGTATAAGTATATTCTGTAGCTATTAGAAATGTTAGAAAATGCCCTAACCACGCCGCCACACATTTATAGAAACTATTATAATTGATCTATAATTTCACGTTATTATCTATAATTTCACGTTTGAATAAAAGTTATAAATACATAACAAAAGTTCTTGACACTCTGGTCAGGATGAAATAAATCTAAGAAAACCTCAATTGAAGGAATTGAAAGATGTTATCGAAAATAGTTGAAACGGTGATTGATGCTTGGGAAACACACCCTGAAATTTTCCTTTATATAACCTGGCCGATTATGATCATTTCGATATTTGGTTTAGTAGTGGTGATAATGTCATGACCAGTAACCGCAAAGACGAATTAGATGATAATCGCCCATGCAGTACCGATTTATTTTTGGCTCACCTGTTCAAGCATGAAAAAAATCATTATGATTTTTACAGTAGAATAAGTGATTGGCTACATGGTGATTGGGCAAATGCTCTCGATCTTCTTCCATTAATGAGCGCCGCTGATTTGGTTTATTTGCGTGATCTTGACGGAACCGGTTTAATGCATGCTTGTTCAGATGATGCACCAGGCGCGGTTGAATACGCACCAACAGGGCGAGGGTAAAGAAATGGCTGATTTTGAATTATCACATCAAATGTTCAAAAATGCAGAAAACAATTATTACGATGATATTAAGAAATTCTTCAAACCAGGAACAAAGGTATTTTGGAACCGAAACGGTCATGTTCAACATGGAACTGTAATTATGAATTCGTATGATACACGCATTAAAATAACCAATGATAAAACCAGAAAGACTTTCTGGATTGAAGTTAGCGCGGTTACTGCCCGTCATGGTGGTGGTATAATGTCATGACTAGTAACCGTAAAGACGAACTACGCGCGATCATAGCTTCAGGACGCAATGTAACATCTGAAGAATATGAAGAAATGACCGCACTATTTCCGCCTGAAGTTTATCAGTTGGTTAAAGACCCTGATATTATCACCGGCGTAATGCATGTTGAAATGAACGTTAGTGATATTGCAAAGAAATATGTTGTGTATGTGAACACATTAAACGGGCAAGATTTTTGGATTGGTGTATGTAAATTCGCACAACTGTTTAGTTTTCCAACTGCAAGTCGCAATAACGTTTGGCGGCAAATTGTAAAAAAGAATGACAACGTTTCAACAACAGTTTTGCAAACGTTCGATAACCGTGCTGAAGCCGCTATTTATCGTGATGAGATGATGAATAAGAAAACCTACCATGCTAATAAGCACGGCTTATCATTAGATTATAATAAAGTAAATAATTCAACCCCCGTCCTATGCGTTGATGATGGTAATGAATTTTTGTCGATTGCAGATGCTGCAATGCATTATGATGTTTCAACAACATTGCTATCAAATCATCTGAATGATAAGCCATATTATAAAACCGTTCGCGGTTTGAAATTCATAAGGATTTAGAAATGTTACAGAAAAAACGAAATAAGTTAGCTAAAGATATGTTGAAAGCCTACAGGGCATGTTGCACCGACACATGCCTAGAAATATCAATGTTAGCCGCTTTAGATGAATGTGAAAATCAAATTAGAAACGATACTATCGAGAATGTAGCTAAAATGGTTCGTGATAAATATTCAGATGACTATATTGAACATGACATTCGAGCCATGAAAAGCACTGAAATCGCGATCACAGGACATGTTAAATAGTCTCAAAAACCTGTTTTAACGCTTGACCATCGCGATAACCAACGCTATGATCATTATAACGAAACGCAACAAGGATTTAGAAATGATTGAATATGGTGATTTAAGCACTGGTGATGAATTAAAAATCATTGGCATGTGGTGCGGCGAGGTTGCAACATGTTAACGAACCTTAAAGCTTGGTTGCATGATCGCAAAGTTGAAAAAGCAACGCGAGCGTTACATCGCGCAATTGGAAAGTTTCCATCGCGTCATTCAGCAATGTTTGAAATTCAATCTATAATAACACATCAATCAACCGATGAAGAATTAACTGAATTTTTTGAATGGTTGAACAAGTGGCATTTTTGGACAAAGAGGGCGAAATAATGATTAAATTTTTTAAATGGGGTTTCACGCATAAATCGGGTTTAATCATTGCGTTTTTCATAATATTAACTGCAATTTTATTTATATCTTGGCTTGCTGTTATCATAATATTACCGAATGGTTGGTTGTCGGCATTGTGGTTTTCATTTCCGTTTTTATTTACTGTTATAAAATTGTGGAACATTTACGCGAAGGAAAAGTTAAATGAATAAACCAATATGCGAAAATTGCCGGTACGGCGGCCCTACTAATACTGATAATCGCGGTAGAAAATGTAATTTGTTTGTGATCTGCACTGTAAAGCGCGACAACAATTTTACCGGAACGCGACAACGTAAAACCAACTGGTGTACCTCACACTGGTTTAAAGATAAGGAAAATGACAATGCGTAAAATTGTTGATTATAATATGATATGCGGTCAAGACCCTGCCACGTTGTGCGACACTGTGACAGATATGATCAACAAAGGTTGGCAACCTTTAGGCGGCGCTGCAATTCGTAATGATGGCTTAATTGTACAAACAATGGTTAGGTATGAGTATGTTCAATAATACGAAAACCCTGAAAATTGTCGATTTTCCAGTGTCGTTTGATATTTCAAAAATTGACACACTTCATTGCGTTTATACTCATTCAGTTGAATACGCTGAAGGTGTGAAAATAATGTATGTTGGCAATTGTTTATTGAAATTTGTGATGAACGCAAATGACGCCCGATTAAATCGCGCTTGGCGCGAACATATTGGCAGCCTGGATAATGTGACACTAACCATTATTGCCGTTTGTGAACATTCGTATGAAGCGTTTGCAGAAATGACACGAATTTCAACACTACACCGCCCATATTGTAATGTTCATGGTGAGCGCGAAAAAACACGCGGTTCAATCCGTTGCGTCCAAGATGATAAAGTATTTTCGAATGCCTCGAAAGCTGCCCGTTTTTACGGAATAAGTCAGAGCGCACTATCAAACCACCTGAACGGGCGCGTTGGTTATAAGTCAGTTCATAAACTAACATTTGTAAGGGAATAGTGCTTGACCATCGCGATTATCAACGCTATAACCATTGTAACGAAACGCAACAAGGAATAATAAGATGACTAGCGAAAAGAAAGCATTGATTGAAATTATTGGTTTAACGATTATAGGTTTTATTGTGAATATATTGATTTATGTGACCTTCAGCTTTTTAATGTGGGAAAATCTTTTTGAATATCCTAACTTTTGGCACAATGAAAGAATTTTTACGACCATTGGTTTTATTGTTGGTTGCGTTCGTGGGTGGTTGATCATCAACCATAGAAAGTAAATCAGATGTATGAACTAACGCAAGATCGCAAAACTGAAACACACGCTTCGCTTCAAAAAGCGTTGTTTCACACCTATAAAAATGAACCTGCAACTGTTCGTTTACCTGATGGAAGTGTTTTAGAATATGATGGTATGGATAATTGGGCCGTCAAGCGTAATGAAATTGCACTAGAATGGAAATACTCACGTATTGAAAAAGGTAACGAATATTGCACCGCTTCAGCATATGGGCATGTTTTAGAATTGAACGGGAATATATTTTTAACAAACGGCATGTATCCACAGTTTTACAAAGACCATGAAACCGCAAAACAAGCGGCGAATGATTGGATGAATGAGGTGATTAAAAATGCATAACTCATTTTTGGGTGACTTAATCGGTAAAGGTTCAAACCGTCATGTGTACGAATGTGCGTTGCGTAATGATTTGGTTATAAAATACGAAACTAAAACCGGATTGTTTCATAATGTCATTGAACATGAGGTTTGGAAAATGACGCTGGTCAATGACTTGCCGCTTAAAAAATACCTCGCCCCTGTTCATAGTATTTCAGATTGCGGGCGCTGGTTGATTATGCATAAAACCACGCCGGTCAACCATGAAGAATACCCTGATGAATTACCTAGGTTTTTCTGGGAAATGGGGCATGATAATTTTGGCATGTTTGACAATCGTTTTGTATGTCACGATTACGCACTGAACGCCGGTCATCTTTACGGATTGTCCGATAAATTAACCCCCGCACGTTGGGGAATGAAAGATAAAGGACCGTATAATGTTTAGAATTATAAGAGCCAGCGAATTGAAATGTATGAAAGTTGATGCTAGTGTTGACGAATACGCGATAAAATCTTTAACTGAACAACGCAATCAAGCTTTAAAACAGCTTGACCTTTGCCAGCAATCACAAGCGGCGCTATTACATAAATTGAAACAGGTTCAGAAAACCAGTAAATCACGAATGGCGAAAATCAACCGTTTGAAAAACTATATTGAAAAGTTGAAAGAAACCCATTGACCATCGCGATTATCAACGCTATGTTTAAGATAGCGAAATGAAGGAATTTTAACTTGAACGTTTTAATCGGATATGAAAGTTCAGGTGTAATGCGTCAGGCGTTTAGGTCGCTAGGTGCAAACGCCTGGTCATGTGATTTGCAACCGGCTGATGATGGTTCTGAATTTCATTATCAATGCGATATATGGGAAGTTGCGGAAAGTGATTTTTGGGATTTCGGTATATTTCATCCAACTTGCACATATTTAACCAATAGTGCAGCATGGGCATTTAAAAACGGTCCGTATCATCAAAAGGTAAAACCTGAAACACTGGTTGGCGAAGCTAGGCGAAACGCGCGTGATGAAGCATTGCAGAATATTCAACGTTTGATGAACTCACTATATCCGCATATTATCGAAAACCCGCGTGGATATATTGGAACAATGATTAAACCGGCAACGCAAATTATTCAACCTTATCAATTCGGTGATAACGCAAGTAAAGCAACATGTTTGTGGCTATCGGACGGGTTAAAACCTATCACACACACACAGCGTTTCAATGGGCGATGGGTTTTACACAATGGTAAATACCGCGAACGTTGGCAAAATCAAACAGATAGCGGTCAGAACAAATTACCACCTGGAAAAGATCGCTGGAAAGAAAGAAGTAAAACATACCCAGGAATTGCAAAAGCAATCGCAACGCAAATTACAAGGCAGTTAAAAAATGGCTAATCCAACACCTGAAGCAATCGCGCAAATGACACGCGAACAAATTCTTGAAATTGCATCTGCACCGTGGGCTTTCGCAAGCGGTGACATTACTGCCGCATTTATACAGCTATTGGATGAAGTGAACGGCATTAAAACTTGGCACGATCTGAAAATAAAACAGTTGAATGAACGCTATAATTTCGTGAAAACTGCAATTGATGACAACACCGGAAACATGGTAAAAGGTTGTGAAAGTATTGAAATTGAACGCCGCCAAGCATACCGCGAAATTGCAAGAGGAATTTTGAAATGAAAAAAGGTGAAACACGTTGGACCGCAACGATAGATGACGAAACCGGTAAAATCGAGTATGACGAATGGATTTTAAAATCCATTCGTCGGCGCAACATACATAACCGTTACGTTAACCCGTTTTACGTTAAAAACTTTCATTGGGTTCAGAAAATCAAAGGCATTACATGGGTTAAGCTATCAACCAAACATTTTGATTGGGGATGGGCTAAAAATATTCCGGCGTGGTTGAAATATTCACATTATGAAGGGTTAAAATGTAGATTGAGCGCAAGCCGCCAAGGTGCATTGCAAGAACTTGCGAAAACAGAAAAATTCTGGTTCAAACGCAACGGCGATAAATATCTTGAACCAGGTGAATTAACTCACGCTGAAAAATTGAAAAAAATAGCATATGCAAGGAAACGTTTAAAATGAAATTATTCGCCGCAATGACCGCCGCCGCTTTATTACTGACAACACCAGCAATCGCACAACCAGATTGTTATTTATCAGCTAGCGCGTTTACAATTCATCCCGAAGATGATGATGGTAGTTTAAATGGTTTCACCCCAGGCATAGGTGTAGGCTGTTCATGGGGTGAAACCGTGCAGTTTAGTGCTGGTGTTGCCATGCTTTATAATTCATATGAAGATTGGAGTAAAACCGTAAATGTAGCGCTTACATTTCGAGTTGTAAAAACACCTGACATTACAATTCATTTCGGCGGCGGTATAGCTTTGATGGAATATGCTAATCTTGCACATAAGTATCCTAGTGTCGGTGATTATATCCCCGTTCCGTTTTGGGAATTGAGCGCTTCAGGTTTCGGACATTTTGAACCCGTTATTCGATACGTTGACAGGGGTGAAAGTAAAGCTATTAATTTCGGTTTTCGATACAGGTTTTAACGGTTGACTGAAATGCGTTAATCATGCTATGTAGATCAGACCGGCGATTCTGCGCCGGTGTTTGGAAATTGAAGCAAGCTGAGCAATTTCATTGTGACCTCCTGTTGATTAGTTACAAAGCCGGTGCGGGCGATTTTTAACCGCACCGGCTTTTACTATTCGTAACCCTGCCAGCGTCCGAAATCATTGATATTCGCTTGTGCGTTCATATGATATAGTTGCGACCGCGTATTAATATCTTCCTGAATGTACATTCGTGCTGCCCGCCCGATGTTCACCATCCCTAGACTTTCCAGAATTACCGCAATTGTCTTCGGCGACACTGAACGCGCCCCTGAAGCCTTGATACGGTTTACAACAGCTTGTGCGCTCACATAGCCGCCCCTGAAGCCTGGTAACTGGTCATCTATCGCATCAATTACAAGCTGTTCCAGTGGGCCGCGTGATTGGCGCAACGCCTCAACCGTACTTGACGTAACTGGTGCGCGCATTGGAATAGCGCCGCGTTCAATCTGATAGTTCAAGAAATAGTCGGTAACGATTTCTAAACCGCCGCCTGTTTCAAGCCATGTAAAAAACCAATTGAAATAATCGTCATTCATGCCAGCATTTAGGATTTGTTCAGCAGATTGCAAAACGCTATAATTAATGCTAAACCGCCGCCCGTTTTTATTAACAGGAATTGCATCTTTCCAATTGCTAAAAAACATCCAATTGCTGTAATTGTCTTCTTTGTCTTGGTCAGAACCTTTACCTTGAATTTCAATTTCTTTTTCTGAAATAAAATCTTTCAGAATTTCAATCATATCACGCCGTTCATCTGTTCTAACTTCATCAACCAAAATGAATAATTTCGCCCGCATCCAAGCGTTGAACTTTGAACCACTTTCAGCCATTTCTTTAGCTTTGGGCCAATACACATAAGGCCCGCCCATTGCATGACGCATAACCGCTTTGAATACACCTTTACCAACACCTTCAGCCGATTGAATTAGTGGTGCCCAGGGGATTTTATGCCCTGGGTATTTGATATTATGTGCAAAGAAATCAAGCAATATTTTCTGATCGGATTGGACGGGTAAAATCTTTGCAAGATGATTTAAAAACGGCGTAGCGTCACCAGCGCGTGAAGTAATCAATGCAGGTTTATAAGTGTTAACGCCTTTGCGACCTAATTCATCGCTATCAATATCAAGATACGGTTTGTGAGGTAAAAAACGAATGTGATCAGCTTTCGGAACTGTCCACAATGTTGAACGCAATGCCGCTTGCCAAGGTTCATTAACAACTTTTGCCTGTTCATCAATGATGAATTTTTTACCACCAAACGCACCATTAAACGCCGTTGCATTCATCATGCGCCCCGATGGGGTGAGTATCTGCCCGAAACGCTCAATAAATACGCAATCTTTGAACCATTGTTTTTGCTCAATATCTGTTAACAATTCGCCTTTGCAATCCATTTCAGGAACCGGCATAGGCGGCGCGGTTGGCTTTTGCGGTGCATTCGGTAACTGATTGTTGACTATCGGGTCAGGCGGGGCATTTTGGGGCGAATTCGTGTCGTTCGGGCTAGGCGCTGGTTGCTTTTTTTCGGCCAATAGGATTTGACCAGCAACAGCCGGAACGCGGTGCATGATTGATTTCCAACCAACTTGCGTTTCTTTGATGCTGTTCCATTGTTTTAGGTTTTCACCAACATCATTAAATTCATATTTACCGCACCATTCAGACCAGATTTGAAACAGTGTGTCAGGATCAGCTAAAGACCAACCAGATTGCTTAAATGCCGCGCTAAAGCTAATCCAATCACCACGATCTAAATCGTTCGGGTCAATATTTTGAAGTGTGTATTTCAACCATTCTAAAGACGGTGCAGCAAGTTCCGCGTCACCTAGCTCATGTCGCGAACTAAAACTTTCAATCACATTTACATGCGCTAGGTTTGTTTCAATTGTTGTAGTGTCAGAAACATAACCGAAACCGTTCAGTGACCAACACGTCACAAGCACCGGTTCGCCTTTTTGGTGGAATGTACCAGGCAAACGCATCACTCGCGTTGCGTCAATGATGCGTTTATCAGCGTCAAAGAATTGATTTAATTTACGTTGAACAAGAGTGAACCGATCATTATCTTGATATGGTAAAACAGGCCAATAAACATGCGCTTTATTTGGTGAAGATTGAACAGCAAAAGACGGGGCAGGATACCACTCACCGGCACGTTTCAAATTTTCCATCGCAGAAAGATTATCAAGATCAACGAAATGCGCTCGAACGGATTGGACGTTAGCGAGATCACGCCCTTGCCCGTCCAGTTGGTTGATGACCGCAAAACAACCGTAGCCTTGGCTATTGTAATGTGTGATGCTTTGCCAACATTCATTAAGCGTACCACGAAACGGAATTGCGGGAATATCTTTACGCTGGTCATGGATCGCGCGGAAATCGAAAATGGTTGTTTCGGCTTGGTTGCCGGTCAACGCATTGCAAAAGGCTAGGGCTTGGTTGAAATCCTGCATGGTTTACGCCTTTTCGTCGGACGTAATCCATTTTTCAACATCAGCCGCCGTCCATCGTGGCGTTTTGAACCCTTTTATTTGCTTCAGCGGAATTCTATCTTCTTTCAACATATTGTGTATTGTTTGGCGTGTTACCCCTAGTCGTTGTGCTAGATCAGTGATATTTATAGTTTTTTTCATTGGCTCACCCGTATGTTGAGCTTCTTTTCTAGTGGTCTAGTTTGGCGGGGTCAATAACTTTTTTTACATATTTTGACGAATTAGGCTTGCTTTGATTTTCAACATGGTTTAGCAAGATTGAAACAACAACGGGAACAACACAATGTTTGATAAACGTAAAATTAAAGACCTGCAAGACCAGTTGGAAGCTGAAAAAGCTATGGTTATGCAATTGCGAACTATAAACGCCACATTGCAAGAAAGCTTTGAAAAATCAACTTGTCTTGTGCAGATTGATCGCAATCACCGTTTGAATATTTTCACATTTGTTCGCAACGGTGAAACCTTTCAAATTGAAACTTTTTCAGCAATGTCAGATGATGTTGAAAGCTGGAAAAAACGGGCGGGAATTGAATAATGGGTATGATATTAAGCAAAGTTCCATCACTTCAAAAAGTGCATTTCAGCAGCCTACCAAAAGGGCGAATTCACAAAGCAAAACGTGTTTTACGCATTGATGACAGAAATGTTTTCATTGAATTGGAAAACGGGCAATATGCTGTTGCCGGTGCAACACATGATGCACTTGGTAAATATGCTGTTATGAGTTACGGCTTGAATTTTTTTTCAAAAACTGTTCTTCACGCAATGGTTCGTTTTGGTTTGATTTCAAAAAAAGATGTTACCGAACATCTGAAAAACATCGCCAAAAATTCAGAAAACCAACACAAGCGTACTGCAATAAAGTCATTGAAAGCCGCTTGTAAAACTTTGGGCATTGATGTGCCAGATCATGAAGGGATTGAGTAATGAAAACTTTAGAATGGAATGAAGTTACTGCATGGTCATGGGAAACAGTTGATGGTTTGTTTTTTATTGAATGGTTTGAAAATTCTTATACTTTATATGAGGACGGTGCTTTTAGCCATTTCAAGAGTCTTGAAATGGCTAAAAATGCAGCACATTGTATTGTTAATAAACTTTCGCCGTGTAAATCAGATGAATTGCTTGATCCTGTTGAACAGGTTGCGCGGGCGAAGAAACCACCTATCAATAACATCGTGTGCAACGCCGCTGATGTTTTTAAGAATCATATGGAACCACCAACAGATGTATCTTATGGTAACGCAATGGATCTTTATCAAGCCTTAGCCATTGGAGCTGCATTTTATCCAGGTCAAGGAACGCCACTAGGTTTGGCTTATATTGCGCTGAAAATGAACGGTGAAGCCGGTGAATTTGCTGAACACGTTGGTAAAGCAATGCGCGATGATGGTTTGATTCCTGTTGAAAAATGGGAACAAACCAAAGATGTTAGGCGTTATGGTACGGCTTTTTTAAATCATGACGCGTTAACCCCCGAACGCCGTGAACTACTGATTAAAGAAATCGGTGATGTTCTTTGGTATCTTTCAGCCGCTTGCAACGAACTCGGAATTAATCTTTCTGAAGCGGCAATGACCAACATTCAAAAACTTCAAGACCGGCAACAGCGCGGTAAATTGCAGGGGTCAGGCGATGACAGATAAACAGGAATGTGGTCATTGCCCTTTTAAATGCGAAAGCGTTGCGGAAATGATTGAACATGTTGAAAGCGAACATTGTGAAAATTTTAAAAATCATCCCGAAAGCATAACTGAAGTAACAGGTAAGAAAACTGATAGAGCGTCAAAATGGTTGCCGCGTGATGTTTTAATTGATATTTTGCGAGATATTGATAGTGGTAAAATTAATCCCGATACACTTGTTGTTGCATTCCGTGGGGTCCATTCTGAAAATGGTGAAAATTTAGAAACAAGTGTTCATTTCAGACAATCAACATCTGATACACATCTTACTGTCGGTATGCTGGTGGACGTTCAAAGGATAATGTTGAAATGAAATTAAGAATGTACAGAAACAGTCAAGAAAAAGATCGGCATATTTTAGAAGGTAATACTATTAGAGGTTACGTTGATAAAAATGATGATTTGTATGGTTTCAAATCAGATGGTTATGCTTGTTTAATAACAACCAATGTAAACGAACATAACGCGATTTCAAAGCTAAAGCGCTGGTTGAAAAACAACTATGATAAAACCTGAACCGCGTTCTTTTCGAATAATTGCTTTCACCGATGTAATGACGTTGACGGGTTTCATTAAAAATGAAACGTATATTGTTTGGTTCTTAGATACGGTTTACGCTCAAGGTTCACGAAACCACATGATTGAAATTTATAATAGATTCGTAATACCTCAGAAACAGTTAACCGTTGACCTCTAAAACGTGTTCACAACGATCAGCGTCAGTAAGATGTTTCACATGATGGTGGTTCATTGCAATTAAAAAAACAATGATTTTACTATTACCAATAGCAACCGCATGAAATGCAATTGAATTAACAAACGTTTCAGTATTGTCAAAATAATAATGAATTACAGCGTGTGAAATCCCCATTTGTCTAGCAACACTACGAATTGAAAAATTCATAGGATCATCTTCCCAAGTCTTCATACCTGCCCGTAAAATCGCAAGCCGCTGTTTTTCCCCGTGTTTCATTTTGCTGTTTCCCCGTGTCGTGCAATTAATTTACAAAGGCTTAACGCTAGCTTCCAAGAACCTGAAAATACATGTTTCCCGTCACTTTCATCATTAATTGAAGTGACGATGTAACGCTTGTGGCGCGTACCGAATTCAATCAAATCACCGACTTCAGCCGCATCACCGTTTGCATATTTCATTGTTTTAACCTCTTTTTATTATCGAATGAATTTGCGCCGGATCATTTACAAAACCAGCGAACCCGCCGTGATCACGTACAATATCATGAAACTTTAACTGACCTCTATCACGTTCACGCCGCCCGTCAAACGTCCAATTGGACGGTTTGCATTCTAGTGCAGTGAAAACGCCTAAAATCTGCCCATACATCGCCGGTGTAATTAGAACCGGCGTTATGCATATCAGGTCGCTAGACTTGATTTCGCGATTAATTTCTTTACTGTCATTACCCAGGCCGTAGCGAACCATGCGTTGATTTCCATAGTCATCAACAATAAGATCGGCACCGGAATTGTTGCGCCACACCGGTCCGATATATGCGAAATCACGGCGCGTTTGATTTTGAATTGCCGTTTCGCTTGTCATTTTTCGAAATCCACAAATTCTTGAACTGTCAATAATTCGCTACCGCAAACAGGGCAAGGCTTACCTACAAGCTCAAGAATAATTTCATCATGAAATTCAGT
>JQIA01000068.1_pt1 | contig 44070 bp, 41 predicted proteins | sample 811431 | NCBI WGS metagenome assembly JQIA01 (sample SAMN02998118, study PRJNA258478) | marine sediment metagenome | biome: marine; feature: seafloor; material: sediment; isolation source: oil-polluted sediment collected from 3 locations (0.5 km, 0.7 km and 0.9 km)... | place: USA: Gulf of Mexico ...
GGGTTGTTGAAGACAGAGGGGGTGCCATAAAAGGGTCTAAACGGCTTGATCTTTATTATGATTCTCATAATGACGCATTGCAGTGGGGCCGGCGAAAGGTCAAAGTAACTTTCGTGAAATAACTTTTACTTTAATCAATACCCTCAACTAAAAGGGAGCCGTAATGATTAATGTCTGCTGGACGGGTGCTGCCGGGCTTGAGTTTAATTATAAAGGGCAAACGATTCTTGTTGACCCCTATTACACCCGCATAAATCTGTTGAATATAATTTCCGGAAAAGTTGAGCCAAATATAGAGTTAATCAATAAGATAAAAGAAGAAAAAAATACTACTAAAGCCATCATTGCAGGCCACACCCACTTTGATCATGTGATGGATATACCCAGCTTAGCAACAGGCTCTGATTGTCTGGTTATCGGCAGTAATAGCCTTGACAATCTAATGACTCTTTCTAATATGAAGGATCGTACTATTGTTTGCAGAGGAAATGAAACTATTCAGATTGGCGATGAAGCCAGTGTTGAAATGATTCCATCAGTACATGGTCTGGTTGTTTTTGGAAAAGTCCCCTTTCAGGGCGAAATATCTGCACGGGCAGAACTTCCTATGACAGCCGGTGACTATCGCGTTGGCAGTGTTTTTACACCGTTAATAGATATTCTTGGTACAAAATTCCTTCATCTTGGAAGTGCGGGTTTTATTGAGAGTCAATTAGAAAATCGTCAATGTGATGTTGTTTTCTTATGTGTGCCCGGTTGGAAAAAAATTAAGAATTATCCTGAGCGGATTTTAGAACTCGTTAAACCTGAAGTCGTTGTTTTATTTCATTTTGATGCTTTTTATAAAGTTTACAAAAAGAAAACACAAAAGCTGATGTTTCTGGGTATGAATGACTTGATCAAAAAAATTAAAAAGATATCACCTATGGTAAAGGTTATAATCCCCGAATTATTCGAAACAATAGAATTTTGATATTAATCGTATTATTTTTTGACAAAACCACTTTCTTTCAGGTATGTATTGTCTCCATGGAACAGGTATTGAGAAAAATTGTAGAAACACTGGTTTTAATGGTAGCGTATATTCCGATGGGTTTCGCCAGCATTGCATTTTTTGGTAGTCTCTTTGTTTTTTTAAAATATGTATTTCTATGGGTGAAAGATGGAAAGTGGCTTCTTCCCAAGCTGTTTGAGACAATCAATATGGACTTTCTTTCTTTTTTAATGGATGACAGTGTGTCTGGGTTTCGAATATCGCTGATTAAAATTGCTTCTAAGCTTGCATCTTTACCAACGCCTGTTTTCCTTATAATAGCAGGAACTCTTTGCCTCGGTGTCGGTTTATCGATGATTCATTTTGCAAAAAAGATCAAAGAGGCTGGTGTTAAAGCTTGATGGTATCGTAAAAAGTCCCATCTACTTCAAGCATGGCTAATCGCTAAATCTTGTATATCGGTACTTTTTCTTAGGCATCTATATTATTTATACGAGAACACCAAGCATGGATGTGTGTAAAAATGTAAAAAATTGATAAAATCATTTTTTACCGTGTAATTATTTTAGGTTTTTTATCTTCAGGACACTGCTCAAGAAAATACATATCAGTCATTCCGGCAATAAAATCTCTTACAATTTCAGCATGACTATAGTTGTTTTTATATTCACCAGACATATTTGATAAAAAATTTGTGATGATGACCGAACGTTCATTTCCTTTTTCCAGATCAGATAAATACCGTTCAAAAAGAATTCTAAACAGATCTTTCACGTTCACCAGATGATTTTTCCCGGATGGATTGAGGTAGATATTTTTAAGATTGAATAGTTTTAAATTTCTTAGAGCTGTTGAGACTTCTTCAGAATATGAAATTCTATCCAGTCCGATACTGTTTTTAATAATATCCGTAACCAGATTATAGACCATGGTTCCGTTGGAATCCCCTAATATTTTTGTACATGATGTTGGAAGTTTGCTTCTGTCCAGCATTTTAAGCCTGATCGCATCTTCAATATCTCTTCCAATATAACTTATTGTATCAACCATTCTAACCAGGCAGCCCTCTAAGGTCATTGGGGTTATTTTGATTTTCCCTGTTGAAATAATCTTATTGATATCTGAATCGAGCTTTTGAAACGTTTTATCTTTTTCGGGGGATAAAGAATGATCATGTACCTCACCATTGTGACTTAAAATTCCATCCAACGTCTGCAACGATAGGTTCCAACCTTCTCCTTTCCGTTCAACATTGCTTAGGAAGTGAACACTTTGCACATTGTGATGGAACCCTCCTATACCGTTTTCAATACAAAGTTCTGACAGATAAGCTTCGCCATCATGCCCAAATGGTGTGTGACCAGTATCATGTCCAATTGCAATTGCTTCAATGAGATCTTCATTAAGACCAAGGGCACGGCCAATAGTTCTTCCGATTTTAGATACGAATTGAACATGAAGAACCCTATGGGTGATATGATCATTTCGGATTAATGAGAAAACCTGAGTTTTATCGATATAGCGGGTATATGCCAGAGAGTTTAAAATACGATCCGCATCTATAGAAAATGGTTGCCGGTAATCAGTTTCAATCTTTTGTTCACGAATTCGGCGTATCGAAGCATTGCTGTGGGTAGCGAATGGCGAAAAAGATTCTTTTTCATGGTCATATAAGTGTTGCTTCAGGCTTTCAGGGGTGAACTTAGATATCGCCATTATCAATCAATGTCTCCATCAGTTTAATATAATCGATATTTGCAGCCCTAAAACCTTCGCGACCATATCTGAAGTTTCCTTCAAGTACATAATATTTGCCATCGTTTTCAATGATATCAATACCAACGTCATCCCATTTACATTCTATTGCTATTTTTAGAGCAAGTTCTGCTGCTGCTTCAGGAAGGGGGGAAAGCGATATTTTTCCACCAGCCGAGAGATTTGTTTTAAAACTATTGTTTTGAGCTATTCGCCAATAAGAATGAACTATTTTCCCGCCAATAACAACTATGCGCATATCTCTGTCTGTTTTAAGATATTCCTGAATATAGGCAACTTTTGATTGGGTAAGGTATTCCTTAAGATCTTCTGAATTATTTATCAGGAATACACCTTTGCCCATAGCGGACCCTCTTGGAATTTTAGCAATAAAGGGGTAAGAAAAAAAATCAGTTATTTTTGACTGCTGTCTTTTACCGTAAAAGACTTTTGTGAACGGATGGGGTAACTTCAGCAGTTTAAAAAGTGCTGTCTGTTTAATTTTATCCTGTGCATATTTATAGTTATTATAACCAGGAAATGTTTTGATATCCATGGTATCAAAAAGCTCTGCATATAAGGATGAAGGATAATAAATTTTTGAAGCGTTTAAAATTAGTTTAGCTTCATCATCTGTGTATTTAGAAAAATCCGCATGAACCCCAAGAGTGAGCACATTTTTACAGTTCTGTAATCTTGCTCCCAATGCAATGGCTTTTTGATTTTTTTTCATAATTTATTGGTGGCAGTTTATGATTGTTTTAACAATATCACCATATACATAGTACAAAAAAAAGCCTGAAGTAAAGAACTTACTCCAGGCTTTATATATTCAATAGAATTTTTATGGCTGTTATAACTGTTTTACGATTTTTGCTATAACTTCTTTTAGTGCAACTGAGAAGTCATTGTTTTCATTTCTGGTGATAATTGGCGTTCCGTCGTCAGATGCCTCTACAACTTCAGGACTGAACGGCAGAGTACCAAGGAACGGAATGTCCATTGCCTTGGCTGTTCTTTCACCACCACCACTTTTAAACAGGGCAATTTTTGTATCACAGCCGGGGCATGTAAATGGTCCCATGTTTTCTACAAGGCCAATGACATCAAGGTCAACAGTCGTACAGAAATTAATCGATTTTCTAACATCAGATAGAGCAACTTCCTGTGGTGTTGTAACAATGATTGCTTTAGCTTCAGGTATTGTCTGAACAACTGAAATTGGTTCATCGCCAGTCCCCGGAGGAGCATCAATAATTAGAAAATCCAGCTCCCCCCAATCAACCTGACCTACAAATTGTTTAATCATACCGGTTTTTGCCGGGCCTCTCCAGATAACAGCCTGGTCAGCATCCTGCATTAAAGACTGCATCGAAATAACGGACAGGTTTTCTGAATGTGGGTAAGGGATCAGTTTCTTATCACCGGTGATACCAAGTCCTTCTTTTAGCCCCATAATATGTCCGATACTTGGACCATGAAGATCGACGTCAAGAAGACCTGTTTTAAATCCTTTCGCCGCAAGTCCGGTTGCCAGGTTCGCAGAAATACTGCTCTTGCCAACACCGCCTTTACCACTCATAACAAAGAGTTTATTTTTAATTTTTGCTAAAGAATCTTTAATCATTGCGTCCTGAGGATTTGCTCCTGCACCGCCGCATCCACCACCTTTTTTGGCACTATCTACGCTGTCATGAATCATTTTAATATGCTCCTAAAAATCACAAATATTTAATTTAGATAACCAGTTAATTCCTGATAAATGCTGATTATCTTTAGTTTATCCTTTTTAGTACAACAGACAATATAATACATTTTACAGGTATGTCACTTTGTTTTTATAATAAAGATGAAAAACAGGCTGGAAAATGAATTATCTGTTAATCGCGTTGAAGTGTGAACAATGCTGGTTCAACTTCCGGGTTCGTATAATAGTTTGAAAAATTAATAATGCAGGACGCATCTTCTGATATAATAAAAATATTGAAGGGCAGTCTAAAATTATTTATGTTCTGAAACTCATTAAATGAAACAGAGTAGACAGTCTTACCGCTTTTTACCATTTCATAACCGGTTACTTTCTTTTCATGATCTAAAAAGACCCTTTCCACAACACCCCACCAGGATTTCGATAACTCCAGAATAAAATTTTGGTTATCAGGCGATTTTAATGTGTTTGCATAGTCGTAACTTGTTAATGGAATTTTACCGGATAAAAGACTGATGACTTCATTTGTTTTGATTGGGATGGAGACAAGTCTTTCGAGGCTTGTATTGCTTGAATTCTGTTTGATAAAATCGTGTGCACCGGTATAGGATTTCAGAAAGAAACTGTTTTCATTTGCTGCAAAGGATTCGATTTTTTTCCCTGAAACAAGAATAATCAGACGTAGTCTGTCCGGGCCTTCACCGGCCCAGGCAAGTCTGAAAGATGATTCCTGATCATCTTTTAATAGCTTAACGCTTCCAATCCCTTTGAAAGTGTTAAGCTCAGTATTGACTGATTGAATTGAAGAGAGAATTTCCTGTGTTTGTAGGTCAGCAGTAAAATTTCTTTTACTGCTGTGTATACAACCATTTGTTAATAAAGACAGTGTGACGGTTAAAAGGAGAACATATACATTAGAATATTTACAGGTCATTAATTAGTCTTTCTTTATTTATCTGGTCAATTTTAATTAAAAGCTGTTCTTTGTCTTTTTTCTTATTCTTCAATGAACGCCTATAGAATTCAAGTGCTTTTTCAGTATTTTCTGTTTTATGAAACACATCACCTAGATGTTCTAATAAAATAGGATCATCCGGAACAAGATTGACGGCTTTTTTGAGAAGAGCAGTTGCTTTTTCAATATCACCTTTTTTATAATACAACCAACCTAAAGAATCTGTAATGTATGCATCATCAGGTTTGTAAGAAAGGGCTTTTTTAATAAGCTGTTCTGCTTCATTAAGATTTAACCCCATATCTGCATATGTATAACCAAGATAATTAAGGGCGTTTGTATTTTCAGGGTCAAGATGAATAACTATTTTCATCTTTTCGATACACTCTTTACGTTTATTCTGTTTGTCTAAAATAACACCTTCACGAAAATGAAATGGAGTGTTTTTCTCATCAATCGAAATTCCTTTTTTGTAATAGGCCAGCGCTTCGTCAAAGTTGTCAGTCTCTTCGTGGAATGCACCCAGATATAAAATAAAATCGGTTGTTTTTGGTTTATTTATATGAGCAGCTTTTAGAATCGATATTGCTTTTTTGGTATTTCCTGCGTCCCTGTAATGAAAAGCACGGATCAGGATTGCATTTGTGTAGTGTGTTGAGTCAGGTAGTATTTTGCCAAATTGCTCCATTGCCATTGGCTTATTTTTTACCTGGTTGTACGAAGTCCCAGCAAGATAAAGAAGTTCGTCATTTTTTGGATCTTTCTCAATGAATTTCAATAGAAGTTTGGTACCTTCGTTGTATTTTTTTTCTTTTAAATAGTATTTTAGTATCCCGTTCGCGATATCGTTTGGTGAGGCCTTAACCCAGATATTTTCAGTTAATTTCTTAGCTTCATTTTGAGAACCTGTTACTTCATATGTGCAGATCAATGCAAGGGATGCCCTTAAATCATTAGGGTTTACTCCGATGATTTTTTTGTATGTACTCAAAAGTTCACTTTCATTTTTAGTTAATTCATACAAATCAGCAAGAGCATAGAGAGACTCTATGAAATCCGGTGAAATTGCGAGTGAATCATTAAATGCTTTTTCTGCAGAGAGGACATCTTTTTTAATCAGACACAATTTCCCAAGGTAAAAATAGCCGGAAACAGCATTAGGAAACTCCTCAACAAGTCTTGCAAAAATGTCTATGGCTTCATCTGTACGGTTGAGCTTTGAGTAAATACCGCCCAAAAGGTAATAGGCAGATTGTTGTTTAGGGTCAACAGCCAGAATCTTTTTATATATATCGATGACTTCTGTGATATTGTTTTTGCTTATTTTTATTTGTGCAAGAATTGTTAAAAATTCGATGTTTTCAGGGTCAGTTATTAAATGTTCTTCTATAATGACGAGAGCATTTGGAACCTCATTGTTATAGATGTGTAATTTGACAAGCTCCATTTTAAGGAATGGTGATTCAGGATCTGATTTAATAGCTTTTTTAATATGGAAAATCGCTTGTTTAAAATCACCCTTCTTCTTGCATAGTTCACTTTGTACAAAATGATAAATATGACTTTTGTTACTTGCATCAGAGGCAGGTTCAGTTTTTTTAAGCTGCTCAGTTTTATTGGTGGAAAGCGTTTTATTCTCTTTGATTGAAGTTGCACAACCGAAGATAAAAAATATTGCTGTTAAAAGGCCAATCCAACGTACAGTACTACTTATAAAAATAGTTTTTTTGGGGGATTTTATCATAATTTTACTCTCCCGTAGCAAAAAGTGGCCAGGATCCGGGCGATAAGACAATTACAGCCCGAAAGTGGCATAAATATTATTTTTATATGACGACTACTAATCGTTATTATTTGTGTACATGTCAAAGTCAGGTATGCTTTTTTTGAAAAATTCCTTTAATCGATTGATAATACTTTTTTCAACCTGCCTGACCCTTTCCCTTGAAATATTGTACCTGATTCCAATTTCCTGAAGAGTCATAGGCTCGTCTGAAAAAATTCGGAGATCCAGAATCTCCATTTCCCGCTCATTAAGAGTGGCTTTAAAATCTTCAATTGTAGCGTGTAAGAGGCTTTCTACTTCTTTGTTTCCATATAAATCCTCTACATTATCTGTATCCGTATTTAAAAGCTCAATTCTTTCAGTATCTGAATCTTCTTTTACAGGTGCGTCTAAAGAGACATCCCATCCGTCAAGTCTTTGATCCATATCAATAATTTCTTTTTCACTTGCACCAAGTCTCTCAGAAAGAAGCTTGGGTTTTGGATCAAATCCTTCATCAATAAGTTTTTGTTTTTCTTTCTTCAGTTTAAAGAACAGTTTCCGCTGGCCTTGAGTTGTTCCAATTTTTACAAGACGCCAGTTGTCCATGATGAATTTTAAGATATAAGCCTTAATCCAAAAGGATGCATAGTATGAAAACTTTACATTTTTATATGGATCAAATTTTTTAACGGCTTGCATCAATCCAACATTTCCTTCTTGAATAAGGTCCAAAAGATTTTGCATCCATACACGCTGGAAATCAAATGCAATTTTAACAACAAGTCTGAGATTGGAGGTAATAAGCTCATATGCGGCATCACTGTCATCATCTTCCTGAATACGAGTACCAAGCTCTACTTCCTGTTCCCTTGTCAGCAGATTGTACTTGCTGATCTCCGATAAGTAACTCTGCAAAGGATCAAATTTTGCGACTGCCGTCCCTGTTGATTTAACAGGTAGTGTTTTGCTTTTCTGCAATTTTGCACCCGCCGGTTTTGACTTTTTTTTAGTCTTCTTTTTAACAGCCGGTTTAAGCTTTTTCTCAACAGGACCGGTTTTTTTAGTTTTAGTAGTAGCCATATTTTTATTATACTTTACCTATCGGTTATTTTACTTAAATATTTAGCAATAATTAAATTAAAGAAAATGTTTTTGTTTAAAAAAAACAATCCAGTTCATTTTTTTATAGACAAATACTTTTTTGTCTGCTAAAAATCCATTCTTGTTGATTGCGCCTGTAGCTCAGCTGGATAGAGCAACGGACTTCTAATCCGTAGGTCGAACGTTCGAATCGTTCCAGGCGCACCATCAATAATAAGGGATTGGTCATTTTGACCGGCCCTTTTTTAGTTTTGAGGCTCCATTTAAAACTGAAGATAGAATATTCAAATTACACCACCCATAAAAAATCCCGCATATTTTAGCGATATAGTTTTTACAGGAATGATTGTTGTAATTATTTATTCCGGTTAGTGAGCATGCGAAAATCAAGTCTTTTTTCCCTTATTAGTTGTAATTTTACTGGGTAGATTCTTTTAAAAATTAACATTGAAACACTATGTATTATACTCTGTATTGTCAAGGTAGTCCAACTTAATTTATATCACCTGATGATGGTGATTAACAGCAACCACCTGAACCGCATGAAGCCTTTTCAGGGCCCACTATCCATGATTGGATTATATAAGCAGCACAACCAACCCCAGGGCTAACAGTAACTGCTTCTACCGGACAGTTTAATGCGCAGGCACCACATTCCATGCAACCATCAAAATCCTGAATGACTGCTTTCTTATTTTCAATAATAAAAATATTATGCGGGCAGACGTTTGTACATATTTTACAACCTGTGCATTTTATCTGGTCAAGTTTCAACGTAGAAACATTTTTTAAATATCTGAAATTTTTCATTTTTTATAATCCCTAATATAAGGCAGATAATATCCTGCCATTTTATAATGCTGAATAAACCCAAAGAATAACGCCAAGTATAATTGCAGCAAGCTGAACCGGTATCGCTTTTCTCATCTCCTTTTCCACCCCTGAAGGGGAGGTATAGGGTGTAGATCCGGTAAAGTTCATTGCAAGATATGAGCTTAACGAGATAGAAACTAATAATAAACCAATAACTCCTGTAAATCCTGTTTTACCGGCTGTGATTACTGCAATTGGAAGGCATGCAGCAATGCCAGCAACTATACCTTTCACCGAGAAAGCAACGCCTGGCAGTTTATCAAGCAACAAAGGTGTTATTGCAGCACCAGCCAAAAGACCTGTCATAAGCGTTAGCACTGCGGGAATACCCCTTTCCCATAAACCGTAAAAAGTGAAAAATCCTTTACCGAAACCGGATAAAAGTATGGCACCTATAATTATATAAAGTGCCGGCTTTATTATAAGGGCAATTTCAACGGGTATAAGAACGGCTCTTTCTGGTAATGTAAAAGTGACCTCTCTCATTTTTGGCTCTGCAGTCAGGTTGTTGTTTAGAAATTCTCTTATATCTTTAGTATTTACAGGTCCCCATATTACTTTAAAACCAGTATTTTTTTTTACTTTATGTCCTGAAATACCAGCTGCACCAAGCTGAGGTAATATGATTTTTTTGTGGGTAACAATATTTCCGATACCGGAAGTTTTAATTCTGTCTATTAACTCACTGGTCCCGAACGTTCCTTTTCCTGCAGCACACCAGACGTTAATTCCTCTTGTATCTAAAATCAGTATCCATGCATTGATACCGGTAAGTTCTTTTCTTAGGTAATCAAAGCTTAGTTTGTAGTTTGATGTCACAAGAATATGTGAGTTTTCATCTGGAATTCCGGTGCAATACAAGCCAGGAGCAACTTTGTAGTCATCCCTTCCGATATTTGACCTTGTCAGAATAGTTTGAAAAAAGTCTTTAATACTCGACTTTGTTTTAATTTTAGGTACATACCCTTCTTTTGTCAGAATAAAGTCTTCGACATAATGTTGAATCTGATACCCAGGTTTTTCAAATGGGCTTGCCGGTGGTTCAGGAGGAGGACCGCAAATTATTTCGGTTTCTTTTTCCACTGGCATTGATGTCATTATTGAACCTATTGAGGTTGTTTGTTCTGTTTTGTTTTCGGTTGAGCTGCAACCACATCCACAACTGCTATGATTTTCGTTTTCCATGGTTTTAATCCTTGTTCGTGGTTTTTTATAAGTCTGAGACAATTTTTTTGAATTTATTAAAAATATCATGGTTAATACAATAACAGGTGGAAGGTCCGTTAATTTCTCCTTTTACTATCCCGGAATTCTTTAAGAGCTTTAAATGCTGACTGATTGTTGATTGTGAAAATGGAAAAATTTCAACAATTTCACCGCAAACACATTCATTGATTTTTTTTAAATGCCTTAAAATCCTGATCCTTGTCGGATGAGATAAAGCCTTAAATATTTTTGATAAATTCTCTGTTGATAGTTCGTTTTGTTCCACTGACATTATGTTTTCCTTCATAGTTATCTTTGTTTAATCGTTTATCTACGATAAACGATTAAAGTTTTTATAGCAAGTGGAAAATCAATTTTATTAAATCTGATGTTCTCGTAAAAGGTATTGAGATGGCTAATGAAAAGGTTCCAATCACTAAAGCGAAGTAGATGGGACTTTTTACGGCGCCATCAATCTGATTAAGCGGAAAAGTTATTAGAGGGCAAATGTTTATTGAGTAAGTGTAATAACCGAACAGCTACCATTGTACACAATGTGCTGTTCGGTTTTTGGATTTATTATAATAGTTTGAGATCCCAATTCCACTTTCCGGGTCTGTTTCTGAGGTTTATATCTTTGGGGACTGTTTCGTCCATGTGGATAAAGAAAGAGTAACCTGCTTTAATGAGCTCTTCCTTTTTGGAAGTGATATCTGTTATCCAATCAGGAAAGATCCAGTAATCAGTTCCGTGTTTTCTTGCCCATGACGTTTCACCTTTGGGGCTGCTGAAGGGAACGTTCGGTTTAATCTCATCAGAAAGAACCCTTGATACAGCTAATGGCCAGCTGCCTGAAAGAACGATACCCAATGGGATAGGGCTTTGTGCTGGGAGGTTCATGTAATCCTCCTTTGAAAGCTCAGGACTTACAATTACACCTGAAAAACCTGATTTTGCAAGAACGCTGATGGAGAACCCGTTTGATTGATTACAGAAGGGGCCTGCCCATATATTCAGATTGTTATTGTTTGAAAAAAGAGTCATCTGAAAAGGCGAGTTCAGTACAAAGTTTCGGGCACCTTTTTTTAGAATTCGTTCAACCAGTTTTTTAAAATCTTGCTCATCTTCTGGCCATATAACAGGTGGCAGCCACCACCAGCAGTCAGAGGTGAATTTTTTTGGAACGAGGTCTGCTGTTTTTTCAGACAACCAAATACTGTCATTCTTTTGAATTTTTCTGGAAGGGGTTCGGTGTACCCGAGTTTCAAGTGTTTGTTTCTTGCCTCGTTTTTTCGTCTTTGAACCAGTAAAATTCAGCTTGAACTGAGATGATGAAACTTTTGCCGGTGTGAATTTTTCAAGCTCAGCCTCGCTGGTTTCAATAATATCAAGGAGCTCTTTTTCACGTCTGTCAATGAGGAAGACAGGGCTACCACTTGCCGGGGCTCTTTTGTTATCAAACTTAACATGAAGTCGTCCTTTTTTCGGCACAGACTTATATACTTTTTGAATCGCATGTCCACCTGCATCTTCATAACCTATTCTTAAAAGGTCTCCTCTCATCAGAGCCTGTCTTGGAATAAAAAACTGGTTTTTATGAGTTCCTTTTAATGTACCGAGGAGAAGACCTGACCCTGTCTGCTTTTCTGTATCAACCGGGTTTTGAGGTCGTTGAGGCAGAAAATTGTAATGGGTTGCGGTTCTGCCTAAAGCCTGCCCTAAAAGGCCGATTGCTGCCCGTTTCATTTGCGGGTCAGTCCCGTGATCGCGCATCATTTTGTATGCTTTGACTGCATAGTATACGTAGTGAGGACCTTTTTTTCTGCCTTCAATTTTCCAGGTGGTTATTTCCGGGATTGTTAATAATACTTTTGCAAGGACATCAAGACTTAAGTCCTGACAGGAAAAATATCTTTTCTTCTGATTTTTTTGAGTATACATCCTTCGGCAGGGTTGTACACATCGCCCTCTTAGACCACTTTTACCACCTAAAAAACTGCTCCAGTAGCACCTGCCTGATACCCCATAGCAGAGAGCACCATGAACGAAGGTTTCTAACTCTATCCCATCCGGACAGTTTTCAGCCATTTTCTTGATTTCATCAATATTAAGCTCTCTGGGCACAACAATATTTTTAATACCAAAATTCCTGGCACTCCATGATATTGATTCAGGCTGGCTCATATTAGCCAGGGTTGAAAGATGTAGCTCCCCTTTGAAACCGACATCTTTAGCAAGTTTAATGAAGGCCAGGTCGGCAATGATAAGGGCATCCGGTTTTACATATTTTTTTAGCTTGTCTAAAAGGTTGCCGGCCTGTTGGATATCATCGGGTTTTAGAATTGAATTTAGAGTTATATAAACTTTAACACCTTTTGAATGAGCAAATTGTGTTAATATTGAAAGTTCTTCCGTACTGAAGTTGTTTGCCTCCATTCTTGCTGAAAAATTTTTCAGACCGCAATAAACAGCATCAGCTCCAGCAGCTATTGCTGCAAAAAAAGATGCGGTGTTTCCGGCAGGTGCAAGAATTAATGGCTTATGTTTTTTATTATTATCCATTTCTCCAGATTACCAGAATAAATTTTTTAATTAAATAAAAACATTTTTATAAAATGAATTTCGTGGCATAATTCCCAATTGCTTTTTCACTATGATGCTCACGTAAAAAGTATTTAGATGGCTAAGGAAAAGGTTCTATATATAAGATTTAGTGATTGGCAAGGCTTGAAGTAGTACACGTTGTACATCAAAAGAAGTAGATGGAACTTTTTACGACGCCATCAATTATGGAGTTTAAGATAAGATGGATACAAAAAAATTTAAAAAACTGGTTGATGCATTACCTGAATCACCAAATATTCTTGCAAAAGAAAGATATTACAATTCGGCAGTCCTTGTGCCATTTATTAAAAAAGATGATGGCCTGCATCTTTTATTTCAGAAAAGATCAGCCAATATAAGACAGGGATCTGAAATTTGTTTTCCAGGCGGAATGTTTGATAAGACCAGTGATAAAAACTATTATGAAACAGCCGTCAGAGAAACTGTTGAAGAGCTTGGTATAACCCCTGAAAAAATTGATGTGAAAGGGAGGCTCGATACACTTGTTGCATCTATTGGAGCAACTGTTGATTCATTTGTTGCCTGTCTTAATATTAATGACCTTGAAGAATTGTCCATAAATACTGATGAAGTTGAAAAAGTGTTTATGGTTCCTGTTCAGGAATTTTTAGATAACCCGCCGGATGAATATAATGTCAGGCTTGAAGTACAACCGTCGTATATAAATAAAAATGGCGAAAAAGTTACACTTCTTCCGTCAGAAGAGCTTGGGTTGCCGGAAATATATCATAAACCCTGGGGAGGATTGAATCATAGAGTCCTTGTCTATAAAACCGGTTTCGGAATTATCTGGGGAATTACTGCTGAAATTATTTACGAGATAGTAAACAAGATTCAAAAATAAACAGATACAAGTTAGAGAAAGGTTACTTCATAATTTTCTTCAAAATATGAGCCATCGATAATTCGCTCAAGGATGTCAGTAATCTCGGTGTGGCAGTTATTGTTGAGCGAATTGAATTCATCAATGATGATCTGCAGTTTCCCAGGAAACTGATAGCCAATAATCAGCAGTTCATTATTTGACATTCCACACTTGAATATGGCCACTTTTTTTATCGAATCATTATAAAAGAGATAGATTGGTGTCGTTATAGAATTTGTACGTTTAACCTGAGTAAACCCCTCACCTTCAAGACCACTTAAGATGATTTGCCTTGTCATAGAGTTTTTCGGTAGATTTATTCGTTCCATTGTTTTAGTTACCTGAAAAGATATGGTTTATTAGTTACTAAATTATATACCTTTTGAATTATTTTTTAATATCAGGATTAATTCATCATTGTCAATACATTCAATTCGCCTTTATTTGATGGCGTCGTAAAAAGTTCCATCTACTTCGCTTTAGAGTCTGACCAGACTTTTGACGTACCATATGTACCACTTCAAGCCTGGTCAAACTCTAAATCTTGTATATGGAACCTTTTCCATAGCCATCTAAAGATTTTTTAAGAGATCACCTTTTTTGAGATTAAAATAAAAACAGTCTTGACAAGATTTACATTAAACTTTATAAATACTGCAGGAGGTGAAGTATTGGTAAAGTCAAAGTCGGAAATAAAATATAAATTTGGTGGAAAAATAAGAGCTGTACGTGAAAGAAAGAATATCACGTTAAAGGCTGTTGCACTAAGAGCAGGTGTCAGTGAAAGCCTTGTTTCACAGATTGAGCGTAACAAAGTGTCTCCTTCGATTGATACGCTACTGACCCTAGCCGATGCTTTAGATATTGATTATGAATACCTCTTTAAAGACTACAGGCAAAATAAAAAAGTATCTATTGTAAGGCTTGAGGAAAGAAACAGTTTGAAATTGAACGATGTAACTCTGTTTCAACTTTCAAAGTTAGGTGCTGTTCCGGAAGATCATGCTATCGAAGCATTTATGCTTGAAATTGATGGTGGTGCTGAAAAAGGAGATCTTGAATACGGGCACACAGGGAAAGAATTTGGCCTGATTATAGACGGTGAGGGTGAACTGATCTACGGATCTGAGAGGTATGAGGTAAAGAAGGGGGATACCGTTTCTTTTTCCTCTGACATTCCACATATAATGAAGAATATTGGCAGTGGGAAGCTCAGAGCGGTCTGGATCGTTACGCCTCCCCGCCGAATTTTTAATGATTGATGGCGTTGTAAAAAGTCCCATCTACATCGATTTAGTGTTTAATCAGACTTTTGATGTACAAAAGGTACTACTGCAAGCCTGATTAAACACTAAATCTTGTATATGGCACCTTTTCCTTAGCCATCTCAAGACTTTTTTACGAGGGCATCATAATTGAGTGTAACTGACCGGTTTTGAATAAACACAGGATCGGCAAATGATAAATATTTAATAGGAGGTATTATGGGAAAGACTATTGCAGAAAAGATATTTGACTCCCATCTTGTTGATAATCCGTTTGGTGATATAAATGTGATTAAACTTGATGCTGTTTTCTGTCATGAAATTACAACACCTGTGGCAATTAATGATCTTGAAAGTCGCGGCATGGACAGGGTTTTTGATCCATCAAAAATTAAGGCGGTTATTGATCATGTAACGCCTGCCAAGGATTCAAAAACTGCTTTACAGGGAAAGATTCTTCGTGACTGGGCCCTTCGACATAAAATAGTCGATTTTTTTGATATCGGTAGAAATGGTGTATGTCATGCCATTTTCCCTGAAAAGGGATTTGTACGCCCCGGTTATACGATTATCATGGGAGACTCACATACATGTACTCATGGTGCTTTTGGCGCTTTTGCAGCGGGTGTTGGCACGACTGACCTTGAAGTTGGTATCCTAAAAGGTGTTTGTGCTTTTCATTATCCTGAAAGTATTAAAATTAATATCGATGGTGAATTGGCGGATGGTGTTTACTCAAAAGACGTTATCCTCGCGATCATTGGTAACCTTGGTGTAAATGGTGCAACGAATAAAGTCATTGAGTTTACAGGCTCAGTTGTTGAAGCAATGAGCATGGAAGCAAGGATGACACTGTGCAACATGGCTATCGAAGCTGGCGGAACATGCGGCATCTGTGCACCTGATATGACTACGGTTGAATATCTTTGGGACTTTATCAAGGATGAATTCCCAACTAAGGAAGCTGCTCTTGAAAAATATCAGGAGTTTACAGCTGATTTTGATGCGGATTACGCTCTGGAAATAACAATCAATGCATCTACAATTAAGCCGATGGTTACATTCGGTTTTAAACCGGATCAGGTAAAACCTGTAAAAGAGCTGGAAGGTGAAAAAATTGATCAGGTTTATATCGGATCCTGTACAAATGGACGAATTGAAGATTTAAGAGTTGCCGCTGAGGTTTTAAAAGGAAAGAAGATCAGTGATTCTATTCGTGCCGTTGTTTCACCTGCGACGCCTGCTATTTATAGTAAGGCGCTTGAAGAAGGTATAATCAAGATTTTTATGGATGCAGGTTTTTGTGTAACAAATCCAACTTGCGGTGCCTGCCTTGGTATGAGCAACGGCGTTCTTGCTGAAGGTGAGGCCTGTGCTTCCACAACAAATAGAAATTTTAATGGAAGAATGGGTAAGGGTGGTATGGTTCACCTTATGAGTCCTGCAACAGCAGCTCAGACTGCAATTACCGGTGTTATAACAAATTCACCGCTTTTTAAGGAGGGAGTGTAAAAATGAAAAGTTTTAATGGAAAAGTACTCTTTCTTGATAGAGCCGATATCAATACTGATGAAATTATTCCTGCACGGTATTTGACTGAAATAACAAAAGAAGCTCTTAAAGATAATCTTCTTGAAGATCTCGAGCTTGAAGGTTTTAGTCAGAAAGATGATATTGAACCTACAAGTATTGTGATTACGCGTGGGAACTTTGGTTGTGGCTCATCTCGTGAACATGCTCCATGGGCCTTTGAGGTAAATGATATCAACCTTGTGATTGGTGAAAGTTATGCAAGAATTTTTAAGCAGAATATGTTTAATTGTGGAATGATGGCAGTTGAGCTTCCTGTTGAAAAAATTGATGAACTTTTTACAAAATATAAAAACAAAGAGACAATTATTGAGACTGATCTTGAAAAGAATGTTTTTCTCATAAAGGCAGACGGTGAAAGTGAAGAGATCCCTTTTGAAATTTCAGGTTTCGGCCGGGCACTTGTAGAAGCAGGTGGCTGGGTTGGCTATGCGGACTCTCATTACTAAAGATCGTTTTTTAATCTTTCTTTGATATACTAAATCCGGTGTGCACTTTGTGGATAAACTCTGTGTACACCGGACTTTTTTATGCAGCCCTATTTGCAGGATTGAGATTTTACTGAAAACAGGTTATATTACAACGAATGAATCAATACAAAAATAAAATATCACGGAAAATATAATGAAAAAATTCGAAGAGCTTTTTGTCGAGCTTAAAAAGAAGATTGAAGAGAAAACGCCTGGTTCCGGAACTGTTAAAGAGTTTGAACAGGGAAAACATTTTATTGGAAAAAAGATTGTTGAAGAAGCTGCTGAAGTATGGATGGCTGCAGAATATGAAGGCAAGGAAAAAACTGCAGAAGAAATTTCACAACTTCTATACCATATTCAGGTAATGATGATTGCATCAGGTCTGGAATTGGAAGATGTTTACAAATATCTTTGATGGCGTTGTAAAAAACCCCATCTACATCGATTTAGTGTTTAATCAGACTGTTTGATGTACAACAGGCACTACTTCAAGTCTGATAACTTGTACCCCAAGGGCACTTGCTTCGCAGAGTATATGGGACCTTTTCCTTAGCCATTTTATAATAATATTGAAAACCAAAATTTAGTTGGAAAATAAAGAATGTTGAAAATAGCAATCCCTAATAAAGGCTCTTTGAGTGAAGGTGCGGTCAGTATTTTTTCCGATGCCGGTTATAATTGTAAACGGCAGAGCAGAGAGTTAAAAATCATCGATTCTGAAAATGACGTAGAATTTATTTTTTTAAGACCGACAGATATTTCAGTTTATGTGGCCAATGGTGTTCTTGATCTTGGTGTAACCGGACGTGATCTCGTTGTTGATAGTGGCAGCGATGTAGAAGAAATTATGCCTCTTCGTTATGCAAAATCGAGCTTTTACTATGCCGTGCCTAAAAACAGTAAACTTCAGGTAAATGATTTTAATGGAAAAAAGATTGCCACTTCTTATCCGGTTCTGGTTAAAAAAGACCTTAAACAAAGAGAAGTTGATGCTGAAGTCATTAAACTTGATGGTGCTATAGAAATTTCAATTAATCTGGGAGTTGCAGACGCTATTGCAGATGTTGTTCAGACGGGACGAACCCTTGGTGAGGCAGGTTTAAAAACGATTGGTGATCCTGTGATGATTTCTGAAGCGATACTGATCGGACAATCTGAAGCAGCAGAAAGAAAAAAAGAAGTACAAACCATCATAAACAGAATAAACGGTATTGTTGTAGCTCGTGCTTATGTGATGGTTGAATATGATGTTTCTGAAGAATTCCTTGAAAAGGCTTGTTCTGTAACACCGGGGATAGAAGCTCCGACAATATCTCCTTTAAGTCGCAAGGGGTGGTATGCAGTAAAGGCAATGACAAAGAAAAAAGGGATGAACCAGCTGATTGACGATTTGAGTGATATTGGCTGTAAGGGAATTGTTGTTTCAGATCTTAGGACCTGCAGAATTTAGCAAATTATACTGATTTACAAATCTTTATAACTTTGAGATAGTATTTAATGAATCAGTTGTTTTTAGTAATAGTTGTTGTCAGAAAATTCCGTCTAATAATTCAATGATATATACGGAGAATAAATTTACATGGTTTTTATTACATCAATGATAGCTGTTCTACTTGTCTCACAATTTGGTAAGGCGGGTATCGTCTATGGATTTATAATAGCATTGAGTATGGAAGTTGTAAACCTGATGATGATGACACAAGTAGCGAAAAAAGCTGAAAACTTTATGCAAAAAAAGTATAAAAAGCTTGTTGAGGGTTATAAAGGTAGAGAAAAAAACCTGATAGAAGCTGATGCTTCTGTTAGGAGGAGTAATGAAGCTCTTGAGAGGCAGTTGCAGGAATATATAGATAAAATTAATGCAACTGAGGTGGTTCTGAGAGAGAAAGAATCCCTATTGGAAAAATACAAGGTTACCATTGAAAAACAGGAAAAAATAATTGCTGCTGCAACAAAGCCTGTCTGGGAATAACAAACAGTAATGAAAAAATATAAAAAAGTACTATCTATTGCCGGTTCTGACAGTTGTGGAGGTGCCGGTGTACAGGCTGACCTGAAAACTTTTTCATCATTGTCATGCTATGGAGCAACCGTTATTACAGCTTTGACAGCTCAAAATACAACCGGTGTAAAAGATGTATGGGAAGTTCCTGTAGAGTTCGTAGAAAAACAGATTGAAACAGTTTTGGATGATATTGAAATTGATGCTGTTAAGACCGGGATGCTCTGGTCTGGTGAGTTGATTGAGCGTATTGCCGTTTTACTTAAAAAGTATCAGGTGAAAAACGTGGTTGTTGACCCGGTCATGGTTGCTCAGAGCGGTGATTCCCTTGCGAAAGGTGATGTTATCGATGCCTATAAAAAATATCTTGCTCCCCTTACTACGGTTTTTACCCCAAACCTCCCAGAAGCAGCATCCTTTTTAGGATATGAACTCGTTAAGCTTCGTGACATGGAAAAAGCGGCAAAGGAGTTTGCTTTATTCGGCTGTAAAAATGTACTGATCAAAGGCGGGCATCTTGTTGGAGATGACTGTGTTGATGTTCTTTACTCTACAAGTAAACAGGAGCGGACTTTCTTTAAAGAAAGAAGAATTAATACAAACAACAATCATGGGACCGGTTGCACTTTATCTTCCGCGATTGCAGCCTACCTTGCAAAAGGTTATTCAGTTGAAAGAGCAATCGGTTATTCCAAACAATATATTACTAAAGCTTTGAATGCCGGGGCAGTTTATGAACTGGGGAAAGGCACCGGGGTACCCCTTCACTTCCACGCTACCTGGCGCTAAACTCTCAGAACATACCGATAGCTGCGTTACTCAACACTTGAGGTAGCTCCGCTACATCTGCGTGCCGAGATGCCTTGCTCTCGGCAGGTTCTGAGAGTTTAGCGGGGGAATTCTCTCGCTAATTTTATAGTATGAATTGTAGCAAGTGCCATTGGAGTGCCAGTGATGAGGTGCCTTGCTCTCGGCAAGCTCTGAGAGTTTAGATAGAAACTACGTTTTTTTACTTTAGTAGATATTTCTTGTACCAGTTCAGGGATTCAGTCAGGAATTCTTTTTGGTGTTCGGTGGAAGATATCCTGTGATCTCCGCCTTTTTGAATGATGAATTTGTTCGGTTTATTCGTTTTTGCATATATTACTTCCCCGTTTGACATAGGGACAATATCATCTTGATCTCCGTGAAAAATTAAAGTGTTTTTCAAAAAAGGAAGATTTCCGGAAAGGTCAAAATCTAATAGCTTTTTATAGAACTCTATAGAAAGGCCGGGCTCGTCTTCCATTTCTTCAGGTGGTTTTAATAACGTTTCACCAAAGACAGGTGCAGCTACTAGAATATTTGCTTCAGCATTCAACTCTTTTGCAGCAGCAATGCATGTTGCTCCTCCCATGCTGCTGCCGAATAATGCCAGTTTTGAACCGATATCACTTCTTTGCATCACAGTTTCAACGGCTTTAATAAGATCTGCTTTTCTGTTTTGAATCGAAGTTACTTTAGAAAAAAAACCCTCACTTTTTCCGCACCCACGATGGTCAAATCTGAAATAAGCAAGGCCAATATCATTACATTTATTTGCCAGTTCAATCTGCTTTGGTGAGTCGCTAGTGCTTTCAAGCCCATGAGAACCTACAACAATATCTGGTTTATCATTTTCGGGAAGGTGAAGTGCCCCTTTTAATATAAAACGTTCAGAGTTAAAGGATATTTCAAGACATTTATTTTTGGACATAATGTTTCCTTGTTTTGATAGAGAATAAAAGCTATATTAAAAAGTTTAATTTTGTCATTTGATTTTTATGTTTTAATACGATTATTAAAAAAATAACAATAATAATAAATTTGAAAAAACGAATAATTTTAAAATATACTGTATCTGCAGTTTGTATTTTTGGAGGAAGGGATGGATATTAAAAAAGGACAGGTTCTCGAGCTGGAAGTCAGTGATATTGCTTTTGGCGGTAAAGGACTGGCAAAAGTAGACGGGTTTGCTGTTTTTATTGATAAAACAGTAACTGGTGATTGTGTCCGGGTTAGAATTTCAAAGAAAAAGAAAAAATTTGCAGAGGCAAGGGTTATTGAACTCATAACCCCATCCCCATTAAGACGGGATGCAAAGTGTACGTTCAGTGGTTATTGTGGTGGCTGTAAATGGCAGTTTCTTGATTATGAAAAACAATTGGAATACAAAACATCTCATGTCTCTGAATCGATACAACATATCGGTTTGATAAAAGATGTAAACGTCCTTTCAGCTATTCCTTCTCCAAAGTCATTCGGATATAGAAACAAGATGGATTTTTCATGTTCAGATAGGCGATGGCTTATGCCCGAAGAACTCGACGATGATACTGTCGATAAAGGATTTGGTATTGGGCTTCATGCTCCTGGAACTTTTTTTAAAATTCTTGATATAGATAAATGCTGGCTTTTTCCGGACAAGGGAAGTGAAATTTTAGAAGATGTCAGGCAGTATATAAAACAATCTGATATGCCAGTATATGGTCTGCATTCACATGAGGGCTTCTGGCGTTTTTTAATGCTTAGACATTCGTATTCAAAAAACCAATGGATGGTGAACATAATAACTGCAACTGAAAACAAAGATGCAGTTATGCCTCTTGCTGAGTTGTTAATGGCTAAATATCCTGAAATTACTTCTGTGATTAATAATATTACTGCAAGAAAAGCAGGTGTGGCTACTGGCGAATACGAAATCCTTTTAAAAGGTGAATCGCACATTGTAGATAAACTTGGTGATTATGAATTCAGAATTTCTGCCAATTCATTTTTTCAGACCAATACTCCCGGCGCTGAAAAGTTATATGAAGTTGTTAGCAATTATGCTGAACTGACAGGCGAAGAAGTTGTTGTTGATCTTTATAGTGGCACAGGAACTATACCTATCTGGCTTTCAGCATCTGCAAAAGAGGTTACAGGTATAGAAATTGTTGAAAGCTCTGTCTCTGATGCAAAGAAAAACTGTATTGATAATGATGTTACTAATTGTAAGTTTATTTTAGGTGATATCAAAGATGTTCTTCCCGGATTATCTGTAAAGCCTGACGTGATGATTATCGATCCACCCAGAGCAGGTATGCACGAAGATGTAGTTAAAAGTGTTTTAAAACTTGCACCGGAAAAAATTGTTTATGTTTCATGTAATCCAGCAACGATGGCACGTGACTTTATTCTTCTTAAAGAGAAATATGAAATTATTGAGGTGCAACCGGTAGATATGTTTCCACATACATATCATATTGAATCTGTGGCAAGACTTAGGCTTATTTAATAATCATTGGCCTAATTATGATTTTTAGAGATAATAGAAGGAAATGAATGAAATCTAATGAATTTGACCATAATTCCTTTTAGAATACACTAATTCCCCTAAGTATTGACAAAATTGTAAAAATTTTATATAGAATAGGTAGTTTAAGCATTTTGGTATAAATTATACTGTCCGGTTAGCTCATTGCTATCAGGCAGTTTTTTTTTGCAATATGAAAAACTGCCTGATAACGCTAAAGATAGTGGAGAAGTGAATTGATGTATCCTCAGAAAGAAGCCAATAAGCAATATAAAGCATATACTACTAGAAATATTCATAAAATTGAACATTTCAATAAGTTGCCGGAAGATGTTCTGACGGCAATACGAGTTGTTTCAAAAGTTCTGCCTTTCAGAGTAAGTAATTATGTTGTCGATGAATTGATAAATTGGCACAATATACCTGAAGATCCAATTTTTCAGCTTGTTTTCCCTCAAAAGGGTATGCTCGCTGAGGATGATTATAACAAAATAGAGACTCTAATGGCGGAAGAGTCAGATAATAAAGCTCTGGATGCTGTTGTAAAAGATATACGTAACAGGATGAATCCTCATCCTGCCGGGCAAATGGAAATGAATGTACCGGTTCTAAATGGTAAGAGATATCCTGGCATGCAACACAAGTATGGTGAGACAGTCCTGTTTTTTCCTAGCCAGGGACAGAGTTGCCATTCTTATTGTACTTATTGTTTTAGATGGGCTCAGTTTATAGCAGACGAAGATATTAAATTTGCCTCCAAAGACATCGATGAGTTGATAGAATATCTGGAGGCTCATCCGGAAGTGACGGATGTCCTGATTACAGGGGGGGATCCTTTAATTATGGGATCAAAAGTGATACGACGTTATGTCGAGCCGTTGTTAAAAAAGAAGCCGGGAAATCTTTCCACAATAAGGTTTGGTACTAAAGTCCTTTCTTTCTGGCCATACAGGTTTTTTTCGGATCGGGACTCAAGCGATTTGATGAATCTGTTTGAAGAGATTGTTGAGAGTGGATTGAACCTCGCAATTATGTCTCATTTTAGCCATTATCGTGAATTGGAAACAGAGGCTGTCAAGCATGCACTTGGTCTATTGTCTAAAACAGGAGCAGTTGTAAGGTGTCAGGCACCTTTGATTAAACATATTAACAATGATGCTGAAGTCTGGGCAAAGATGTGGAAGAAACAGGTCGAAAATGCTGCTGTGCCATATTACATGTTTATAGAACGTGATACAGGGCCTAAAGAATACTTTAGTGTTAGTCTTGCCGATGCATATAAGATTTTTACTGACGCCTATAAAAATGTTTCAGGACTAGCGAGGACTGTTCGGGGACCGTCCATGTCAGCAAGCCCGGGAAAAGTTCTGATTTCAGGCGTGTCAGAATTATTTGGTGAAAAAGTGTTTGTGTTGAAATTTATTCAGGCAAGGGACCCAGAATGGGTGAATAAAGTTTTCTATGCAAAATATGATGAAAACGCCTGCTGGTTAGATGACCTAAAACCAGCATTTGGAGAAAAAGAATTCTTTTTCGAAAAAAGACTAAATCAGATTAAAAATGGTTTATAAGCTTTAGCCTTTCTAGAATTGAAAATTAAAACCTACTTTTACTTAGGCATAAATTTTTGTGTCTGATTATTTATGCAGTGATAAATCTCTTCATCGGAACCATAAATATCAATAACATCTTTATGATTGATTAAAGTTTCAAGTACAAATGCTGTCAGGTAGATACTGACAATATTAGGGCTGGAAACAAGATTTCTAATTGGTGCGATCTGATAATCTATATCAAAATCGTCAGCTCTGGTGATTTCTTCCAGCTTGTTAAAGATCTGTTCTTCAAGTGAATTTTTACTTGTTGTTTCAATGTATTTGTTTTCTACCAGTTTCATCGCAATAGAGTTGCTTAATTGGGTTGTTTGATCTTTTGCAATGTTTATTGACATTCTTCTATCGCGTTCTTTCGATGATTCAATTTTTGATAATAAAATTGATTCTTTATTGTTAGGGCGAAAAACCTTTGCCATTCGTTTCTCCTTAGTGATACCAAGTTCTGTAATATAAGGGCCATTACATTTATTGTTAAAAATTATAAAATTATAATTTTTTTTATTCAACCAGAAATAATACCCCTTACATGATAAGAAATCAAGAAGATTTTACTCTTAAGAATAAGTTATTTGTAATATTGGAAAGAAGAAAAATAATATTACTTATTATGTTTTTTAATTTTTGAGAATTATAAGAAAAGAAATAAGTAACTTGCAATTGACCCGAAAACATAAATAGTATATATTTAAATAAGATTATGCGGTTGTTTGTATGAATCGGTTGTCTTGAAAATCGTCGTTTTTGAAAAAAAACATCTAAAATATTGCCGTCTTTATGATGATGAATTCGTTTGAAAGTATTGAACAATAAGTTTTTATCAAATCTTAAAAAAACATAAAAAAATAATTCAGAGCTGTTAATAATTACCCTGAAATGGATGGTCATATGGGCACCTTTACTATTGCCAGGAAGATTTTTGCATGTCTATTGATTATTATTGCAGGTTATTTGGGTGCAATGATTTTCGGATATGTTTACGGTACGCAATTTGAAGTGGAAATCACTAAAATATCTGGCTATTGGTTCCCCTCAGCTCAAAGGAGTCAAAGTGCTAAAACCGCTTTTGATTCTCAAGTGAATTATTATGAAAATGCTGTTGTTTTTGGTGATGAAGATGCATTGAACAGTGCTGTAATCTTTGAAGATATTGTTGTTAATTCGTTAAGGGGAATTCGTCAGCTTTCGCTTGAAAATGGAGTTGATGAAAAAAAAGTTGAACCTTTGATAATTAAAACAAAACTGTTTATCGAAAAGGCACAAAAAACGTATAAAATTCTTGTCGATGTAAGTGAGGATAGTAATGAAGCGATAAAAAATGCGGACCAGCTTAGAATCATAAAGATAGAACTTAAAGATGCGTTTAGAAATCTTGCTAATGAACATTCTGAACTATTAAAAAATGAACTGTTGAATTTAGGCAAGCTGTCCATGAGATTTCGCGTTTTAAGTTTAATAGTTTTTTTCTGTGTCGTTATCGGTTCTACTATACTTGTTTTTTTTATTGTGAATCGTTCCGTAACCCGTCCCCTCAGTAGAACAGTAAATAAAATCAAGGAAATTGCAAAAGGAGATTTTTCAATACGATTTAATCTAGACGGGAATGATGAAATAGGAATGGTAGGTAAAGCTCTTGATATGATGGCGGAAAGTATGGAAAAGCGGGCTATGATTGCGAAAGAAATCGCAGTGGGTGATTTAACAAGCGATGTTGTTGTTGATTCTGCAAATGATTATTTTGGTAATGCTTTAAAAACCATGCTTGAAAGCTTAAATAATATTGTTAGTGAAATGCATGGTTCGGCAGGGCAGGTTGCTTCAGGCTCTTCACAGATTGCCGAGTCGAGTAATATCCTTTCTGATGGTGCCTCCAGACAAGCTGCTGCTTTACAGGAAATTTCCAGTTCTATGGTGGAAATTGGGGTACAGACAAAATCTAATGCTGAAAATTCAACTTATGCCTCAAGGCTTGTTGTGGAAGCTCAAAATATTGCTAAGTCGGGTGTTGAAAAGATGAACTCTATGGCTTTATCAATGAATGCGATTAGTGAATCAAGTGGAAAAATTTCAAAAATAAACAAAACAATAGATGCTATTGCATTTCAGACAAACCTTCTTGCTTTAAATGCAGCAGTCGAGGCAGCAAGGGCAGGTAAGCACGGAAAAGGGTTTGCTGTCGTAGCACAGGAAGTAAGAAATCTTGCCGCAAGAAGTACAAAAGCTGCTCAGGAAACAACTGAATTAATAGAGGATTCTTTAAAAAAAATATATGAGGGTAACGAAACAGCTGCAAACACGGTCGCTGTTTTAAAAGAGATTGAAGAAGGTGTTACCAAGGTTGCAGATATTGTAATGGAAATTGCAAGTGCCAGTAATGAACAGGCAGAGAACATTGCACTGGTAAATAGTGGGTTAGAAAAAATTGAAGAGGTAACTCAGCAAAATACAGCAAGTGCAGAGGAGACCTCTGCCGCATCAGAAGAATTGTCAGCTCAGGCTGCATATGTAAGGAAGATCGTTGGTGGTTTTAATCTTAAAAAAGTAAAGAAAAAGGAATTTGTTCGTCTTCCCCCTGTTAGAAAGAATTAACACCAGAATTTAGACTCCGGCTCTTTAAAAAAAAATTATTTTTATTTGGATAATCTATGAGTGGTAATAAAGAAAAAATTGATGAGGATATACTCGCCTTTATTGCAGAAAGTCGAGAACTTCTGGAAGAAATTGAACCTCTGCTCGTAACACTCAACCAAAGACATTCTGATGCTGATTCAGTCGCCCCTGAAGCAATTAATATGGTATTCCGGGCATTCCACACAATAAAAGGGACAGCTGCATTTTACCAGTTTGATAATGTTGTAGGGGTTACGCATAAAGCTGAAACGCTCCTTGAGTATTTCAGAAGTGGCAAAGCTGAGATTGATGTTTCTACCATTGATCTACTTTGCCATACTTGTGATGTCGTTGAAAAGCTCTTTCAAATGATAGAGATGACAGCTGTAGATACAGAAGATGAAGAGCTTGTAATGTCAATTTCTTCAAAGTTAAACGGATTATTCAAACTATACGAAGGGCGTCATTCTGAAGAACAGGAAGAGTCTCTTGAGCTGACGGAAATGAAGGAAGCTGAGGTTAAAAAGGCTCCGGGTGAAAATACACGGATATTTTTATCAGAGGCACGTTTTGTGTTGGATGTTATAAGGTCTGTGGGGAAAAAAGCAGATAAGCCTGATAACGAAAATAACAAAATCGATCCGGAGACAATACTGGGTTTAGGTGAAAAAATTAGTATTGTTGCAGAAACAGCCGGTTTTTTACAATTTTACAACATTGAAGTCATTTTAAAAGAATTTGTTAATCTATTGAATACAGTAGAAAAAAATGATTGCAGATATACAAAAAACGAACTTAAGCAATATCTATTTTCCATCGAGACAACCGAACATATTTTAAATAAAATAGAAGAGTACAGTATAGATAGTGGATTTGAAGAGCAGATAAAAATCATTACTAACAGTGCTGCTGACACGGACGGTGCACTAAAGGTAACTAATACTGTTGTAAAGGATGCAATAAATATCAGTCTTGATGATGATGAAATACATTACGAGAAAAAGATTGAAGACTTTACTATATCGCCTCAAATGAGGGATACATTTTATAATGAATCAATTGAGCAGATTGATTATATAGAAGATATGCTCTTGAAATTAAGGGAAGATGTTACAGACGAGGGTGTTCTGGGTGAAACATTTCGTTTGCTTCATAGTTTTAAGGGTAGCTGTGGTTTTATGAATTATAGTAACCTTGAGGAGCTTACCCACAAAACAGAGACCCTTTTAGAAGCAGCTCTTGATGGAATACTGATTTTAGATGACTGGGATTTAAAAGCTGTATGGTTTGTTATTGGTGTGATGAGGCAGACACTGGAATCAATTAACTCAGGAGAAAAAGGGAAAATACTTAATATTGCAGTTCTCATCTATATGCTTGAATATATTACAAGCTTTAATGATGAAGATGACAAGTATGCTGAAATGCTTCTTCCTGAAATGAAAAAACCTCGTCCTGATGAACTGGATCTTACCGGCCCTTCTGAAAGTGATCATAATCCAGTAAAACAGGAAATAATTGATCAAACTTTAATTGACACACTATTGCAGGAAAGCGATGTCTCAAAAACAGAAAGTAGTAAACAGGAAAAAAAGAAAAAGTCAGAGGATGCTAAATCGGGGAATAAAAAAGAGCCTCCTATAGATATTCTGCAGGATATTAATTCAGAACTTGTAGGATTTAGAAAAACTGTAAGAAGAGATATCCGAGTCAATCTTAGTAAACTTGACGAACTCATTAATCTGATTGGTGAGCTTGTTATTGCTGAAAATATGGTTATCAAAAACCCTGATGTAGTTAACAAAGACATGGAAAATTTTGAGAAAGCATCTATTCACCTGTCAAAAATAGTCAGAGATCTTCAGGATGTTGCCTTATCGATAAGAATGATACCGATTTCAGGTGTTTTTAGAAAAATGATACGGCTTGTTCATGATCTGTCAGCAAAAACTAATAAAAAAATCGGCCTTAAAATAAAAGGTGAGGATACTGAAATAGATAAAACAGTCGCTGAACTTATAGCAGACCCTCTGGTTCATTTAATCAGAAATTCTATAGACCATGGAATACAAAAACGAAATGGTTCAAAGAAAGATCAGGATGATGGAAAAATAACCCTCGAAGCGAGACATGAAGGCGGTGAAGTTTGGGTTGTTGTTTCAGATGATGGAAATGGACTTGACGTAGATAAAATTCTCCAGAAAGGTATTGAAAACGGCCTTGTTAAAGATGGTGGGAAAGATTTATCAGAACAGGAAATAATTGAACTTATTTTTCAGCCAGGTTTTTCGACGAGCAGAATAGTTACTGCGGTTTCTGGTCGTGGTGTTGGGATGGATGTTGTAAAAAAGAATATAGAAAAAATTAAGGGGCACATTGATGTGTATAGTAAACCGGGCAGAGGAACCACCTTTGTTATGAGGATACCCTTAACACTTGCAATAATTGATGGAATGCTGGTTCGGGTAGGTCAGGCCAGTTATACAATACCACTATTATCAATTCGTGAATCTATTCAGGTTGAGGTTGAGAATGTTACCATCACAATGGATGGTCAGGAGATTGTGAAGGTCAGAGATGAACTGATTCCTGTTATCAGGCTTCATCAGTTGTACAATTTAAACCCTGATTATTATGAACTACACGAAGGGCTTTTGGTCATTATTGAACACCAACGAGAAACAGCCTGCTTGTTTATTGATGAAATCGTGGGCGAACAGCAGACTGTTATAAAAGGCCTTTCAGGTTATATGGAAAACGTGAAGGGTGTTTCAGGGTGTACAATCCTTGGAGATGGTGAGGTGAGTTTGATTCTTGACGTTGGAGGCTTGATTAAACGGACGATTAATGAAAGAGAACTTGTGAGTGACTCTGTCGTGAGTTAGTCGGCAGTGAAAGAATAATTTCAGGGAGAGTTGTTATGACTGACGATAGAGGTTTTTATGGTGATGATTATTATGATGACGATGATGAGGATACTCAAAAAGACAGGTTTCTTACTTTTAGAATAGCTGATGAAGAGTATGCGGTTGCGATAAGTTGTGTCATTGAAGTAATCGGCATGCAAAAAATTACTCATGTGCCTGATATGCCGGAATTTGTTAAAGGGGTTATTAACCTAAGGGGACAGGTTATTCCCATTACAGATATCCGAATGAGATTTGGTATGAAAACCCGGGAATATGATGACAGAACCTGTATTGTGGTCGTTAATGTTGAAGAGACATTTGTTGGTATTGTTGTTGATACCGTAAGCGATGTTCTAGATATGCCTGAGGAGATGATTGCACCTGCTCCCCAAATAAATCAGACGCCGGGGAGTCGATATATACAAGGTTTAGGTAAAGTGAATGAAGAAGTAAAAATAATTCTGGATGTTAATAAATTATTGTATGAAAAAAAATTTGAGACGATTGATACGGTGATTGAATAAATGCAGGGTGCTGGAATAGTAAATTCAGATAATAAAAAAAATTTTTCTGATGCATTGTTTATATTAAAAATTCGTGATCATGAATTTAACAAAATTCGTGAGCTTGTCCATGATCACTTTGGTATTAATCTTTCAAATGAAAAGAAGATGCTTGTTGTCGGGCGCCTCCAGAAGTATTTAAAAGAAAATGGTTTTGAGAGTTTTAAAGATTATTTGATATTCCTTGAGTCCGATCAAACAGGCAAAGCGTTAAGTGACCTGATTAACAGAATCTCAACTAATTACACCTATTTTTTTAGAGAAAAAGAACACTTTAATTTCCTTAACTCAGTTGCTCTTCCTGAAATAGTCGGAAAGCACAGGGCCGCTGGCAGCAGAGATTTAAGAATATGGAGTGCCGGTTGTTCTGCCGGTGATGAAGCATACTCACTTGTTATTACGATGAAGGAGTTTTTAGGAACTGAATACAATGAGTGGGACGCTGGACTTCTTGCAACAGATATTTCTGCAACAGTTCTCAATGAAGCAAAGAAAGGGCTTTATACCAGAAAGCGTCTGGGAGAACTTAATAACGTTACTATTGGAAAGTATTTTATTGAAAATAAAAACAGTGTGTTCCAGCTTAAATCCGATATACTTGATGAAGTTACTTTTAGACGATTTAATTTGATAAACGACAACTTCCCTTTTAAAAAAAAATTTGAGGTTATTTCCTGTCGAAATGTGATGATCTATTTCGACAGCCAGACAAGAGAAGAACTTGTAAATAAATTGTATGACTTTACTGTTGATGGAGGCTATCTGTTTATTGGACATTCAGAAACTTTAAACAAAAAGAAATGTGCATACAATTTTATCCAACCAGGCATTTATCGCAAAGGCGGTGAAAATGTCTAAAAATATAAAAGTACTTGTAATTGATGATTCAGCCCTTGTCAGAGAGATATTAAGTGATGGTTTGTCTCGTGATTCAGGTCTTGATGTTGTTGGTACAGCAGTTGATCCGTATTCTGCTCGTGACAAAATCATTGAACTTCAACCGGATGTGTTGACGCTCGATGTTGAAATGCCAAAGATGAATGGTGTCGAATTTTTAAGAAAACTGATGCCGCAATATCCGCTTCCTGTAGTTATGGTAAGTGCATTGACATCAAAAGGTGCGCAAATTACCTTAGATGCTCTTGAAGCCGGTGCTATAGATTTTGTTGCAAAACCAAAGTCAGATATTGCTCGTGGGTTGAATGCAATGTTAATGGAGTTGTGTGTAAAAATAAAAATTGCTTCAACTGTCAATGTTGCTCATTGGAAACATAAAAAAACTGAAATATTTCCAAGTAAAGCTCCACAAAATGATTTAAAAGAAACAACTGATAAAATCATTGTAATTGGAGCTTCTACGGGCGGTACCGAAGCTATCAAAAAAGTTTTATCCAGATTCCCCGTAAGTACACCGGGAGTTGTTATTGTGCAGCATATGCCGGAGAAGTTTACCGCCTCGTTTTCAGCAAGGCTGAATACAAAATGCTATATGGAAGTGAAAGAGGCTGAAGACGGAGATCGGGTTATTGCAGGGCGTGTTCTGATCTCTCCGGGTAACAAGCACATGGAAGTTTATAAGTCTGGTGGAACCTATAAAGTCAGATTATCAGCCGGTGAAATTGTTTGTGGGCATCGTCCGTCAGTTGAGGTCCTTATGCACTCGGTTGCCGAATGTGCTGGTATAAATTCAGTAGGCGTTATGTTGACGGGGATGGGTGAAGACGGTTCAGGTGGTATGCTTGCAATGCGTAAAAAAGGAGCCCGGACCTTTGCACAGGATGAGAAAACAAGTGTTGTTTTTGGTATGCCAAAAAGAGCATATGAAAAAGGTGGCGTGGAGTTATTATTACCGTTGGATAAAATATCGGATACTGTGCTCGAAATATTTCGATAAAATCTGGACAACAGGTCAATTATGAAAATAATTATTGTATGTGACAATCCAATAATTGAAAGAATATTTTCAAGAGAACTGAATGCTAATTCTTATGAGGTCACCATTTCAAAATCAGGTGACGATGCGATAGGTTCAATTGAAGAAATACCTGCTGACCTTGTTATTCTTGCTTCCGGTGATATCGTCTGGCATATAGAAAAAATCCGTGAAAAAAAAGTTGCTTCACAATCAACCGGTGACCAGCTACCGATTCTTGCCGGAATAAAAAACAGTGAGCGTGACCTGCAGAATCAGGCAAGAAAGGCTGGTGTTTCAAGAATACTTTCAACACCCTTTGAAGAAGGGGCACTTCTTGCGTCGGTTAAAAGTATGCTTGAATCAAGCCTGCATCTTAAAGAATTGAAAATTCTTGTTGTTGATGATTCAAAAGCCATCGTAAAAATTATTTCAGACGTTTTATATGAACTTGAAATTGATATTGTTACTGCATCAGATGGTAAAGAGGCGTGGGAGCTTTTACTCGACAGTACATTTGAAGTGGATATGGTTATAACAGATTTAAATATGCCGGTGATGAGCGGTGAAGAGCTATGTAAAAATCTTAGAAAAACAGATCGGTTAAAAAATATTCCTGTGATTCTTTTGACCTCGCAGTCAGACCGGACAACTGAAATAAGAATTTTCAGGGCAGGGGCTTCTGATTTTGTCGTGAAACCTTTTATGAAAGAGGTTTTTATTGCCCGTATCAGCGTTCATCTTGAAAGCCATATATTAAATAAAAGGCTGAATGATATTGTAACCGAACGAACTGTTGATCTTGTCAATGCTAGGGAGACCGCAGAAGCTGCAAGAGCTGTTGCGGAAGCTGCAAATATTGCAAAAAGTGAATTCCTCGCGAATATGAGTCATGAAATCAGAACACCTATGAATGGTGTTATTGGCATGACAGACCTGTTGTTTGATACTGATCTTTCGGAAGAGCAGAATGATTATGCAAGCACAATAAAGTTTAGTGCGGACTCTCTTTTATCTATCATAAACGATATTCTCGATTTCTCTAAAATCGATGCCGGAAAGATGGAGATTGAAATTATAGATTTTGATATCCATATGATGGTCGAGGAAACAGCCGATCTTCTGGCTGTTAAAGTTCATGAAAAGAATCTTGAACTGATCTGTATTATTGATGATGATGTACCTAAAGGATTGAGGGGCGATCCTGGACGCTTAAGGCAGATTCTGATTAATTATACAGGTAATTCTGTAAAATTTACCGCGGAAGGAGAAGTCGTTATGCACGTTTCAGTAGATAGAAAAACTGATAGCGACATTTTGCTGAGATTTGCAATTAAAGATACCGGTATAGGTATTCCAGAAGATCGATTAGACAAGTTGTTTAAATCTTTTTCTCAGGTGGATGGGTCTACAACACGAAAGTATGGGGGGACAGGTCTAGGCCTTGCAATTTCAAAAAAACTGGCTGAAATTATGGGCGGAGAGGTTGGTGTTGAGAGTGTTGAGGGAGACGGTTCTAATTTCTGGTTTACTGCAAACCTTGAAATACAGCCTGATATCGAAGAAGAAAAAGAAATTCTTCATGAAGACCTGAGGGAAAAAAGAATACTTATTGTTGATGATAATACGACAAATCTGCAGATTTTATCTGCTTATTTTGAATCATGGGGGTGTCGCTATTTAGCTGCTGAATCTGGTGATGAAGCTATTAAGTTGTTAAAGTATGGATACGAGAAGGGCGATCCTTTTCATATGGTTATATCGGATCACATGATGCCCGAGATGGATGGTGAAGAATTGGGCAGGCGAATTAAAGAAGATCCCGAGCTCAATTATCTTTTGCTTGTTATTTTGACGTCGTGCGGCCAGCGTGGTGATGCGCAAAGATTAAAAAAAGTCGGGTACCTGGCTTATTTGACAAAACCGGTCAGACGTCGGCAGTTGTTTAAAAGTCTTGAATTGGTTCTCGATCAGGAAAATGCACCAAAATCGAAGCTTATTACACGACATACCATTAAAGAAATGAAAGTTGATACTGAAGAAAAAAACCGCAAAATTCTTCTTGCTGAAGATAATATGGTGAATCAAAAACTCGCTTTAAGACTTCTGAATAAAAATGGTTATGAAGCGGATGTTGCCAATAATGGGAAAGAAGCTCTTGAAAAACTTCGTGAAGGTAACTATTCACTGGTTTTAATGGATATGCAGATGCCTGAAATGGATGGTCTTGAAGCGACACGTAATATTAGGAAACCTGAAACTGATGTGAGAGATCATAATATCCCGATCATTGGCCTTACTGCCAATGCGATGAAAGGGGATAGAGAACTCTGTATAGATGCCGGAATGGATGACTATGTAACTAAGCCGATCAAACCTGAAAAACTCTTTGCAGCTATCAGTAATTATACCAAGCCTGAGTTATAAATAATCGTTAATGATAATCTGTATTGATTTTGAATTATTCCAGTGGTTCCACTGGAGTTTAAATACCAGATAGTTAAAATAATCAGGGTAAGGCTGCAAGTCACTAGTATTAAAATGCATTGCAAGAATCCGGTTGTCATTACCGCTTTGATTTGATTTTAAAACCAGCCGTCTGTGACTACCACCAACAATTGTTGATGAAACAATAGTTATACCTTCCGCTATGAAAACAGGTTCCGGGTTACCTGCTCCAAACGGTTTAAGTTTTTCAAGGTCATCAAGAAGTTTCGGGGTTATCTCTTCAAAAAGAATATTGCTGTCAATTTTGACAATTTTCTTTAGGTCTTTTTCTGTAAGCTTCTCGTTGACGGAAAGGTTGAATTTTTCTACAAATGTTTGAAGGTTCTCAGTTTTTATTGAAAGTCCTGCTGCCATGGCATGGCCGCCAAAACCTTCAAGAAGATCTGAACAGTCACCTAACATCTCAAAAAGGTTTGTGCCTGGAATAGATCTGCCGGACCCTTTTCCAATAGAACCATCAAGTGCAATTAGAATAACTGGTCGATGGTGATTATTTACCAGTTTTGAGGCAACAATACCCAGAACACCGATATGCCACCCCTGTTTGAACAGAACAATACATTTATTTTTAAGGATATCAGGACATTCAGTTATATGAGTTTCAATTTCTTCTAAAATATCTTTTTCGATTCTTTGTCTCTGGTTGTTGAGGTCGTTCAAAGTCTCAGCGGCTGCATTTGCGGAAGAGGTATTTGTTTCACATAACAGATCAACAACAATTCCTGCATGTTCTAATCTCCCTGCTGCATTTATTCGTGGTGCGATTTTAAAAGCAATATCTGTAGAATCTATGGTGCTTTTGTTTATTTTACCGGCTTTTATCATTGCCTTTAAGCCGATTCCAGGTGATTGATTTAATACATCGATTCCAGTTTTTGTAATGATCCTGTTAACTCCTGTTAACGGAACAATATCTCCGATTGTACCAAGAGCGGTTAGATCACAGTATGCTTTTAGATTTGGTTCTTCCAGCTCCTTCCAGAAGTGAATATCCCGTAGATGTTTTCGAAGTGCCATCAACAGGTAGAAGGCGACACCAACACCTGCAAGCTGAGGAATCCCTGAAAGACAGTCTTTTCGTTTTGGGTTGACAACTGCTACGGCTTCTGAAGGAAGAACCGGGATAGTGTGATGGTCTGTTATGATAACATCAATGTTCTTTTTTGCCGCCTCGGTTACTGCATTATGACTGTCAGAGCCGCAGTCTACAGTTATGACGAGATCTATTTTATTGGGAATTAAGATCTTTGTCACGTGGGTTGCGTGGAAACTGTAGCCCTCTTTTACTCTGTGTGGAATATAGAAACTGACATCGGCTTTTAGATAGGAAAGAAAATTATAGAGAATTGTTGTTGCGGTCACACCGTCAACATCATAGTCTCCAAAAATTAAGATTTTTTGTTTTTTAAGTATTGCTTCGGTAACTCTTTCTACAGCCTTTCCCATATCTTTAAGAAGAAAAGGAGATACAAGATTTTTTAGTGATGGGTTCAGGAAGCTTTGAACACTTTTCTCAGTTGTTATTCCCCGACTGACAAGGAGGCCAGCAATAGTAGGCCCGAAACCTGTTGCTTCAACAACATTTTTTTGCTTTTCTTTATCCGTTTCGATTATTTCCCATTCATTTTTCATGGGGAAAAGATATACTTCAAAATACTCATTCCTACAACAATTAATAGATTTTATGGAGATTAATAAAGGCTGAGAATATCAGGATCTACGGGTATCGCCTTCTGTACAATTCAAGATTAGTATGATATCAATAAAGACTGACTGTACAAAATGAAACTTAAAAATATATATATGACTTTGGGATGTTTAAAAGTGCAAACAATAACAAAATTTTATTCTATAAATAAATCTGATATCGGTTTTATAAAATTTATATTTGAAGCCCATGACGGGCTTGCTGTAGTCAGCACCATGAAAGATGAAAAAGACACTATTGCTATCTATATTGCACCCGGATGTGAAGAAGAAGCTGACGAGCTGGTTGAACATCTTGGTCAAACTGTTAAAATTAATGCTCGAGTAAAAAGTCTTTAGATGGCTAAAGAAAAGGTTCCATATACGCTGCGAAGCAAGTGCCCTTGGGGTGCAAATTGAGTGTTTAACCAGGCTTGAAGTAGTACACCTTGTACGTCAAAAGTCTGATTGAACACTAAAGCGCAGTATATGGGACTTTTTATGATGCCATTAAAATTGAAGCGAAGGTTTGATTAGACTGTTATGAATAAAAAAAATCTTTATATATATACTATCGGCTGTCAGATGAATGTCTATGATTCTGAAATGTTTGCAAGAATCCTCGAACCTCTCGATTATATACAAACAGACAGTCTCGAAGAAGCTGATCTTGTTATTGTAAATACCTGTTCGATCAGGAAAAAAGCTGAAGAAAAAGCGTTTAGTTTTTTAGGAAGAACTCAGAAACTCAAAAAAAAGAACCCCGAACTGATTGTCGCCATAGGCGGGTGTGTTGCTCAGCAGGAGGGACGTAATATTATATCACGTATTCCTGCAGTTGATATTGTTTTCGGTACCGATGCAATACCACGATTACCAAAGATCGTACAAAAAGTGGAGACGACTGGAGATCGTGTTATTGATGTCGAGGTGAACTCAGATATTGCAGAAACAATGCCGGTTGTTGAGGATGCAGAAAATGCAACGGTTTCAAAATTTGTTACGATTATGCGTGGTTGTGATAACTATTGCACCTATTGTATTGTTCCATATGTCAGGGGGCGTGAAAAAAGCAGAGAACCTGATAACATCATACAGGAGATTACAAACCTTGTCGCAACAGGAACCAAAGATATAACACTTTTAGGTCAGAATGTTAATAGCTATGGACTGAAGGAAAGTATGTGCTCTTTCCCTGAGCTGCTGAAAAAAGTAAGTGAAATAAAGGGGCTTGAGAGGATAAGATACGCAACATCACACCCAAAAGACATGTCGGATGAGCTGATAAATGCTTATAGGGAGATAGATAAGCTATGCAGTCATGTTCATCTTCCGGTTCAATCCGGTTCAGATAAGATCTTGAAAAAAATGAACCGGAAATATACTCGTGAAATATATATGAACAGAATCCAGTGCCTCAAAGAAGTACGACCTGATATTGCCGTTACATCAGATTTTATAGTCGGTTTCCCTGGAGAAACAGATGAGGACTTTAAAGAAACTTTGGCATTGATTGAAGCTGTAGAGTTTGATGGACTTTATGCTTTTAAATACTCAGATCGTCCCAATGCACCTGCTGTCGAATTTGAACCAAAAGTACCAGAAGATGTCGCACGAAAAAGACTGGAAGAACTTCTACAGCTCGAAAGCAGGATTTCAAAAAAGAGAAACCAGGCCTATGTCGGGAAAATTTGTCAAGTATTGGTGGAAGGGCAAAGTAAGCGTAAAAATGAGGATGGAAAAAATCAATGGTCCGGTAGAACATCAAGTAATAAAATTGTGAATTTTGCCCTGGATGTTTCTAAAGAAAGTAAAGACGTTGTTGGACATATTTTTAATGTTGAGATTAAAAATGCTTTAGAGCACTCTTTGTGGGGCATTGAGAAAGAAGTATAAAAATATACGCCTGTTTTTAAAGTAGGCAGAACTTATTAAATACTATTATTATTAGGATGCAGGTCTTTTCAGAATAGTTGCTTGTTCACTCACTGCAATTGCAAAGGAGGTTTGAAATGCTTCACGAAATGACTATCAGTGCACTTACTATCGATGCAAAATCACAAACACCCATTGTTGTTTTAAAACCAGTAGCTGAAAGTGATATAGAGCTTTTAATCTGGATCGGTGTATTGGAAGCGACCTCAATAGTCTACGCTTTAAAAAAGATGAAGTTTGAAAGACCTTTGACTCATGACCTCTTTAAAAACTACATTGAACAAAATAACAGCCAGGTTACGAAAGTCGAGGTTTGTGATCTGAAAGATAATACTTTTTTTGCAAAAATTTTCTTTACAATGGACGGAAAAGAGTTTTACATGGATGCACGACCCAGCGATGCGCTTGCACTTGCTGTTCGGTTTGAGGCTTCTATTTATGCATCCGATGAGGTACTGCGAAAAGTGAAGCAGGAACCTGTTACCGGTGAAATGGCAGATGATAGTGAAGAAGGCAGGAAATGGGCAGAATATCTTGCCAGCCTTTCTAATGAAGATTTTGGAAAATATAAGGTATAAAACAGATGATAGACCTTCATACACATTCATTTTTTAGTGACGGAGCCCTTATCCCTTCGGAACTTGTGAGAAGAGCAGAAGCAAGAGGACTTAGAGGGATTGGCATTACGGACCATGGTGATGCCTCAAATATCGATTTAATCATTCCCCGACTGGTTAACGTTGCCAAACAGTTAAATGCTGTACAGAAAATAAAAATGATTCCGGGAATAGAGCTGACACATGTTCCACCCTCTCAAATTGGAGAAGTTGCAGAGCAGGCAAGGGCATTGGGGGCGAGAGTTATTATTGTGCATGGAGAAACGGTTGTTGAACCGGTTGCAGTTGGTACCAATAGTGCTGCTGTCAGGGCAAATATTGATATCCTTGCACATCCGGGACTTATATCTTTAAGAGATGTTGAGATGGCTAAAGAAAGAGGTATCCTGCTTGAGATAACAGCAAGGGGAGGTCATAGTATAACAAATGGTTATGTTGCTGCTCTTGCAAAAAAAACGGGTGCAAAAATGGTTATTAATACAGACTCTCATGTACCCGGTGATCTGATTAGTAAAGAATTTGCGAAAATTGTTGTTAAAGGAGCCGGGTTGACAGAAGATGATTTTCAGGCTATGCAGAATAACGCGTTGGAATTTATATGATTATTTAATGTTAGTTTTTTTAGTCCGTACGAATCAAAATTGTTTATAATAATATATAAAATTTGTCTGTGAGGAAATTATGAATTCTGTTCTGATTGTGGACGATGAGATAATTTTGCTTGAGATGTTTACGAAGATTCTTACCCGTTTTGGTTATGATGTTCAGGTCGCACAGACAGGTGGGGAAGCCATTCAGCTTTTTGAAAGCAAGGATTATAACCTTGTAATAACTGATGTTATTATGCCTGAAATGGATGGAAACTTCATTTTGAATTATGTCAGAAATTCAGGGAAAGATTATATACCTGTCGTTGGAATGACAGGTAGTCCAACACATGCCCATAGAGAATCTTTTGATGTTGTTTTGGCAAAACCTTTTTCTGTTGATGCTCTGGTTGAGACTGTTCAAAAATATATCTGTGCCGAAAAAGCAGTACATGTAGAAGCCTGAATAAAATCTTAAATCAAATAAAGGCAATGACTGCCATTGCCTTTATTTGAAAATCTGTGAAGTTAATCCATTCCCAGTAAACCACCTGGATTCATAATGTTGTTAGGATCAAAGTGTTTTTTGATTGCCTTTAAAATATTCAACTGTTCTTCTCCTAGATGCTTTTCCATCCAGGGACCGATCATCTTTCCTACACCGTGATGGTGACTCAGAGAACCACCGAACTCGTTTATTTTATCAATGATACCGCAATGAAATTCCTTGTACTCATCCCAGGATTCAAACCGGCCAATAAAAATAAAATAGAGGTTAGTGCCTTGTTGATAAAAGTGTGAGCAATGTGTAAGGCAAATCGTTTCAGGTCTTTTTTTGATATATTTTCTCACACCCATATGAACTTTGTGAAGATTTTCCCAGGTAAGCCCTGTCTCAAGTGTGTCAATGATGATCCCGTAGTCATTCAGGTCCTCACGAAGATAGGGGTCTGCAAATTTTCCATGCTCCCACTTTTTAACAGGGTAGCTGGTAAGAGACATTCCGCCGTATTGTTTGCAAATTCTTTTTACATTTTTATAGACTGATTTTGAGAACGTCTTTTCCCCTTCCGTATGTCCAAGACAGAGACAACGCTGCATCGGTTCATATCCCCTTGCTGTTATGATTTTATCCAGAATGGTGCCTTCGATACCATGTTGTTTTAGTCCTACAAATGTTTCCTCTGGATCAGAAATTCTGAGAACTGACGGCATTCCGAATTCACCCTGTGAAATTTCCCGGGTTGCGTTAACCGCATCCTGCCATGACGGAAAAATAAAACTGAATTTTTTTCTATTTTTCGGCATATATCTAAATACTTTAAGGGTCAGGTTTACCAGAATCCCGTAGGCACCTTCGCTTCCTTTCATAATATCATTGATCATTGGGCCTGTTGCCGTTGATGGAATGTCGAGTGTTTTAAAAGAACCTGCAGGCGTTACATATTCCTGACTGATGACAAGGTCGACTGCATCTCCGTAAAAAGAAGAGGCCTGACCTGATCCTTTAGTGACGATCCAGCCTCCGGCGGATGAAAACTCAAAAGATTGCGGGAAATGTCCACAGGTGTACGGAAACCTTGCATTGTAAAGTTCCGGAGCATTATTTAAGAGAGCTTCGTAAGCGGGGCCCATAATTCCGGCCTCAACAGTCGCTGTCTTATTTGTTTCATTGAACTCAAGCAGCTTATTCATATGAGTGCTCATGACTAGAGTAATTCCACCTTTTTCGGGACGAAATCCCAGGTTTACTGAGCTGCCGCCACCATAGACATAAACTGGTATTTTTTCGTTATTACAGTATTGGATAATCTTTTGAATATCTTCTTTGTCTCTTGGGTGTACGACAAGGTCGGAAACTTTTTTGATTGTCTGATTTCTCAGCTCCAATGCTTCCTCTGTTGTCTTTCCACTGGAAAATTTAATACGGGAGTAATCATCAGAGTTGATATTTTCCTTGCCAACTATTTTTTCAAAAGCTTCAGCCTGTTCTGTAGAAAGAGATGCTGCATGACTTTTGTCAAGTGTTGCTTTTTCATTTCCTTCTGTGGTTTTCGTTTTAAAATCATTGTCAGTTAGCTTAAAGGTCTCTTTAAGTAATTTATATAAACGGTCATTTGGGTGTTTAAAACCAAGAGGGGAACCCCATTTAAATATAGATCTGAAACTGTTTTTTTCAGGCGCTGTTACTCGCCAGTCTGGTGTGAATGAATTTTTATTTTTTTCAAACATTATAGTATATCTCCTTATTAAGAATTTCTTGTGTAAACGAACTTATTTTTCAGGGTATCCGGTAATTTCCTGAATGTTTTTGTATAATGGTCTAAGCGATTTATAGACTTTTTGATAAACCTGTTTGTACAATTTTGAATAAATTTCAACATTATCTGGAGCTGGCTTGAATTCAGTGTCATAGTGTACCATTTTATTGATAGCCTCATCAATCGATGAATGAATACCTGCTCCGAAAGAAGTGATTATTGCCGCTCCTAACCCTGAAGTTTCAGTTGTTTTACCTCTGACAAGGGGCAGGTTGAAAATATCAGCTGAAATCTGACATATTTCATCACTTTGCGAAGCACCTCCTGATACAGCAACACGTGAAAATTTTGTTTTTCCTTTCTTCTCAATTCGAAGAAGGCCATCTAAAAGAGCATATCCGAGTCCTTCTATGACTGCTCTGTACACATGGGCTTTTGTATGGACATCACCAAAACCGATCATTGCACCTTTTCCGTCGGGATGGTCAAGCCCGGGCCCCCAGTAGGGTTGAACAATAAGACCCATTGAGCCTGGCGGGGATTGCCTTAGGAGATTATCAAGCTCGACCTCTGGTGCAATGCCATTCTTTTCAGCAATTGATACTTCTTTGTGAGCAAATTCGTTTTTAAACCAGGTAATCATCCAGTAGCCACGAAAGATTTCTATTTCAGGATTATAATGTCCTGGTAATGGTGCAGGATACGGGGGCATAAAAGGAATTGGTTCAAAATATTTGTCTGTTGTTGTTTGAACTGTTGCTGTGGTTCCAAAACTTAAACTTGCCATTGTTTTATCGACAACACCCATACCAATTGTTTCACAGCCTTTATCCGAACCGCAGGCAATTACCGGAACGTCTTCACCGATACCTGTTAAGGAAGAGACCGCTGATGTTATTTTACCGATAATACTTCCAGGTTTAACCACCTCAGGCAGTTTTTCATTTTCAATCGGAAACAGAAGAGATGCTGGTTCAAAAGGGCCACACCATTTCTTTTTTTTATAGTTAAATGGAATATGTCCGATTTGTGATGCAGAAGAATCTTTATATTCTCCGGTTAAACGAAAATTTAGAAAACCTGAAACCTGCAGGTATTTATATGTTTTCTCCCATATTTCAGGTTGATTTTCTCTTATCCAGTTACACTTTCCATCTTTAAACAACTTTACCAATGTTTTATCAAGGCCTGCTATTTTCAGAACAGGCTTTAAAACAGAACCAAATTTAATTTTTTCAGTTGCCTTTCTTTGATCAAGCCAGATGATTGAAGGGCGTAAAGGCTTTCCATCAACATCAACATTGATCATGCTTGCTCTTTGAGAAGTAACACCAACACCTGATATCTGGCTGAAAAGTTCCGGGTTGTTATTCTTTAAAATCTTACACGCTTCCAAAAAACTGTCCCAAAAGACTTCCGGATCCTGTTCTGCCCAACCTGGCTTAACACTGTAATAGGGTTCATATGATATCTGAACTCTATCTAACAGTGCCCCTTCTGGTGTAAAGAGAAGGGTTCTTAGGCTTTGTGTGCCACAATCAATAGAAAGAATAACTTTTTTCATACTCACCTCATAACCTTGACATTGTTTTTTTTAACTGGTAAGACCTCTTACCAGATGTGGAATTAAAATGAAAGATAAAAATTACAGGGTGTCTTAGAATGGTTGTAAAAAAAATGATGAAACCAGCTGAATATGCAGAGCATTTACTGATTACCTCAATTTTGAAAGGTGACTTTAAACCAGGTACTTTTCTGCCGGGAGAAAGGACACTTGCTGAAGAACTTGGTATTACAAGACCAACATTAAGGGAAACACTCCAGCGTATGGCGAGAGAAGGCTGGTTTAAAATCAGGCATGGGAAACCTACGCTTGTAAATGACTATCTGACAGAAGGTGGTATGGGGCTGCTTTCAACCCTGGTTAAATACGGAGAATATCTACCTGAAACATTTATTGGCCATTTCCTGAATATAAGGTGCATGTTTATACCTTTTCTTGCAAAAAAAACTGTTAGCAAAAACCCGGAAGCTCTTCAGGAATATTTAGAACGCTGTGCTGAACTGACAGACGATCCCAAACAATTTATGGAATATGACTGGGAACTTCAACGGCTTATGGCGACAATGTCCGGTAATCCATTGTATAGAATGATTTTGAATGATTTTGATGATTTATATCGTAATATGGGAGTGGAGTATTTTGAATTTGAAACTGCCCGGTTATCATCACTGAAATATTACGAAAAACTGATACATGCAGTACGTGAAAGAGATGTCAGGGCTGTAGAGTCAATTGTACGTGATGTGATGGATGAAGCAATTGAAATATGGAATGCATTATCAAATTTGAAAGAAAATAATGAAGAAAAATAA
>JQIA01000069.1_pt1 | contig 44006 bp, 41 predicted proteins | sample 811431 | NCBI WGS metagenome assembly JQIA01 (sample SAMN02998118, study PRJNA258478) | marine sediment metagenome | biome: marine; feature: seafloor; material: sediment; isolation source: oil-polluted sediment collected from 3 locations (0.5 km, 0.7 km and 0.9 km)... | place: USA: Gulf of Mexico ...
GGGCCCATGTACAAGATTTAGTGATTTGCCAGGCTTGAAGTAGTACCTGTTGTACGTCAAAAGTCTGGCAAATTACTAAATCGAAGTAGATGGGACTTTTTACGACGCCATCATTTATGGCACTGAAAACAAGCGCCTTTACTGCCCATCTTTTCAAGATGACAATCACCGCAATCATCCATCTTCATTCTATCCCAGGAGTTTTTCTTTATACCCGCAATATTATTTCCCCATATATCGCGACTGTATCCTGTAATTCTGTTTTCCTGATAGGTTTTCAGACTTTCTGATTCGCCAATATCCCCATGACAATCAACACATTCCATCTCTGCCATCTTGACGTGGGCTGCATGGGAAAAGTATACACAGTCTGGCTGTCTTGAGTAAATCAGCCATGGAACCTCTTTTTCAGCTTCAACGTATTCTGATACAAATACTTCTTCATCAGGACTTTCACCCTGAACTTCCTCATGGCAGTCAATACATTGAGCCATCGTGGGAACACCAGCGTAAGTGCCATCTTCTCTGAAGAAATGACAGCTTTCACAACCATCATCAACCAGCTCGACATGGCTTGCATGATTAAAATCAAACGGCTGTTTTTTTTCAGAGTATAAAAGTTTCGGGAACACTATCCAGCCAATGGCAAGACTTGCTGTAAACCCTACAATAAAAAACAAGACAATCATCCCGGTAGAAGACCCTCCCGGGTCGTTTCCGGCATCACCTACAGGAATCTCTTTAGATTTATCACCTGACGTGCTCATGCAAATCCCACCATAATTAAATGTTGTTGATATTCAGGCCACCAATAAACCGGTAACAAAAATAACTTTTTAATTGTTTTTACTGTCTTCAAAATTATTGCAAAAAGATAAAATTAACTGAATTCCTATAGTAACACCGTTTCAGACTGTCAAGAAAAACTTGGATAGATTTATGATATTCTTTAAGATTTTTACTACTTCAGGAGAAAAGAACTGCCGGCAGGGTTATTGATAAAAAATAGATATATTTGTGATAACCGATAGTTAAATCAAGCTTTCACATGAAAAATAAAAATTCTGGCCGGAGGCAAAAATGCTTGTCTCCAGCCAGAATAACTACTTTAAATTGAGTCATTTTTTGTGGGTTTTCTATTACTTATACTTTGCCATCACTCTTTTGAAGCCTGGCAAAGAGTTAATAATAGACTTCTCATCACAGCAATAGGCAATTCTAAAGTGCCCTGGTCCTCCAAAGCCACTTCCCGGAACAACCAGAATCAATTCTTTCTGTAGTTCAGCAACGAAAGCAACATCATCTTCTATTGGTGCTTTTGGGAAAAGATAGAAAGCGCCCGGTGGTGTCGTAAACTCATAACCCGCATCAGCAAGTCCTTCGCAAAACAGCTTTCTGTTTTTTTCATACTGGGTCATATCAACCTGAACACCCTGAATTTTGGCGATGACTCTCTGCATCAGTGCCGGTGCATTCACATAACCAAGAATTCTGTTTGAAAGTGCAAAACCACCAAAAAGAATCTCTTTATAAGTTGCCAAAGGGTGCAGTGCAAGAAATCCGATCCGTTCACCCGGCACTGAAATATCTTTAGAGTAAGACGTTACGATAATCGTCTCTTTGTAACTTGTAAAAATACTTGGAACGACATTTCCATCATAAATAATTTTTCTGTAAGGTTCGTCTGAAACAAGGTAAATTGTTTTGCCAAACTCCTCGCTTTTCTCCTCAAGAAGTTTTCCAAGCTCATCAAGGCTCTTCTTAGAGTATATCTGCCCTGTCGGGTTGTTAGGAGAATTAATCAATACGATCTTGGTTTTTTCTGTAATAGCTTCTGCCATAGCTGCGAGATCAAGGGTAAAATCATCATTGACCGACACTGTCTTCATTACACCATTGTGGTTATCCACATAAAAATTGTATTCAACAAAATACGGTGTAGGCGAAACAACCTCATCACCCGGATCTAATATTGTCTTGAAAACGACATTTAATGCACCGGCGGCACCGCAGGTCATAATCACTTCATTTTCAGTCACGTCAACGCCCTGTTCTGTGCTTAAAAAGTCAGCGACAGCTTTTCTTACAAAAGGATAGCCAATATTCGGCATATATGAGTGTGTGCCCTCACCTGATTCTTCGACAGCTTCCATAAGTGCTTTCTTAAATTCTACCGGTGGAACCATGTTTGGATTGCCAAGGCTGAAATCAAAAACATTTTCGGCACCATGTTCAGCTTTTAATCGTGCACCTTCTTCGAACATTTTTCTGATAAATGAAGATTTTTCTATAGAGTTACTGATTTTTTTAGCTACTGTCATATTGTCTCCTTAATCTTTGTTACTAACTATCGATTTATATTTGGGTTAAAGGGTGTCTTCACCTCTGTATTATTCTTTTTTCTGATAAAATTCTTTTCTAAAACTGTCAAAGCAATCATCGATGATTGACTTCCTCATTTCTTTCATTAAATTCATGTAATAATGGATATTATGAATTGTGTTGAGCCTGTATGACAACAGCTCCTTTGCTTTGTATAAGTGTCTCAGGTAGGCCCTGGAATAATTTTGGCATGTATAACAGGAACAGTTTGGGTCAAGCGGATTCGTGTCATACCTGTGCTTTGCATTGGCAATATTAACCGCACCACCATCGATAAATAATTTACCGTTCCGTGCATTTCTGCTTGGCATTACACAATCAAACATATCTGCACCAAACCCGGTCAGATCAACAAGGTCATCCGGTGTACCGACACCCATTATATATTTTGGTTTATCATAAGGCAAAAGAGGTACCGTATGTTCTGCCATTTCAAGCATCAGCTCTTTCGGTTCCCCAACGCTAAGACCACCAATGGCATATCCGGGAAGGTCAAGTTCAGCAAGTGCCTCGGCAGATATTTTTCGCAGATCTTTATACATGCTGCCCTGAACAATTGCAAAAAGCGCATTCTTTCGACCTGTATTCTCTTCCCAGAAAGTTTTACACCGCTTTGCCCATCGGGTTGTCAATTCAAGGGATTTTTTTGCATCTTCATGTGAGGCGGGGTATTGTATACACTCATCCAGACACATAATAATATCCGAATCGAGTGACTGCTGAACCTCAACAGACTTTTCCGGTGAGAAAAAATGTCTCGAGCCGTCAATATGTGACTGGAATTTAACCCCTTCTTCATTTGTTTTTGCAAGCCTTGCAAGGGAGAAAAACTGAAAACCACCGCTATCCGTAAGTATCGGGCCATTCCAGTTCATAAATTTATGCAGACCATCAAACGGTTCTATCACATCCATACCTGGTCTTAAGTACAGGTGGTAGGTATTACCGAGAATAATCTGAGCTCCACAGGTTTTTAAATCTTCGACAGTTAGAGATTTTACAGTACCTAATGTTCCGACCGGCATAAATATCGGTGTTTCAATTTCTCCATGCAGGGTTTTTATAATCCCGGCTCTGGCCTTCGAGTCTCCTGATTCAGCAACAACTTCAAAACTGAACATATAATTTTCACCTTATCTTTCCTGACAATTTAACCAAAGATGATCTCAATAATAAGTATTAGGATGGCTAAGGAAAAGGTCCCATATACAAGATTTAGTATTCAATCAGGCTTGAAGTAGTACATATTGTACGTCAAAAGTCTGATTGAATACTAAAGCGAAGTAGATGGAACATTTTACGACGCCATCAAAAAATAAAAACACAGACTACCATAAACACTTTACTTTTTATACTTATAATTCCCTGTATTTAAAAATTTTTCAGATTGAAGATTGACATAATGGAGTTTAATATATTAGTGTGGTTTTTTTCATTACGAAACGAAGATTATACGGATCAAAATTAAAAACATTCCAAACACATTCAATTGTTTGTGTTTTCATTTTGTTTTTTTTTAACTTTACGATCATCCTGATCGTTAGGTTTTTTATATAACTTTCAATTTTTTCATTAAGGTCACTATGTTTGAGGTAAGAGCAAACCCGGAAAAAAACAGGCTTTATATAGCTATTGGTAAGGGTAATGAGAGCGACATAAGAAACCTGATAAAAGATATGACAAAATCAGTAGCCAGTCTATCGGAAGGGTTTTCGTGCCTTGTTGATATTAGGAACATGGATATCAAATACACCGAAAAAGAACTATTCACCATGGAACTCATCATGGGCGGCCTTGTGGATGCAAAAATGGGACGTGTTGTCCGTGTTGTATCTAAAAGCAACAAAATTTCCCAGATGAAAATGGAAAAGGAGAGCCGGGCATTAGGCTACAGAGCCCGTCCAGCGTCAACAATTGAAGAAGCTGAAAAAATTCTGGATGAAAAACTTGATCGTTAGAGGTTGAAGATGAAAAAGATAATTTGCCTGTTTATGTTTACTTTCCTTATCTCAGTACCGGCTGTTGCAGATGAGTATCTCGATGCAGCCAGAAAGCAACTCGCTGAAGAAAATTACAGTAAAGCTCTGAACTATACAGAAAAGTCATTGGATGAGAACCCTGACAATATTGAGGCAACATTTTTGCTGGCCGATATTTATTGTGCCAAGGAAAAGTATAAAACAGCGATAGAAATTTATAATAAAGTTCTGAAAAAAAATCGCAACAATATAGAGGCTCTCAATAGATTAGGGCATGTCTATCACAGTGGAGAATACTATAAAGACGCCATCAGTATTTTTGAGGAAGTTTTAGCTACCCAGCCGGAAAATGTCAAAGCACTCTATATGATGGGAATGTGCCATGCTTTATCAATGGATCTCGACAAAGGGTATACAATTTACAGGCGTTTAAAGAAGAAAAATGAAAAACTTGCTAAAAAACTGCTACATCAACTTCAGGGACACTTGACATAAACCCTCAAAGATTTAAAATTAGCAAAAAAATCAATTTATAGAACGAACATATTTATTTAGTACAGGAGTCGTAGTTATGAAAAAGGTAGGATTTGTAGGATGGCGTGGTATGGTCGGTTCTGTCCTGATGGATAGAATGATAAGTGATAATGAGTTTGCTAACATTGACCCAACATTCTTCACGACATCACAGATTGGCCAGGAAGGTCCTTCAATAGGAAAAGAGATTCCACTACTTCAGGATGCTCTTGATATCAAAAAACTCTCTGAAATGGACATTGTCGTATCATGTCAGGGAAGTGACTATACAAAAAAAGCCCATTCAGAAATCAGAAAAGCAGGCTGGAATGGTTACTGGGTTGATGCCGCTTCTTCCCTTCGAATGGAAGACAGCAGTGTAATTGTTCTCGACCCTGTAAATAGAAATGTCATAGATAAAGAGCTTAAAGCAGGTACAAAAGACTATATCGGTGGTAACTGCACAGTCAGTCTGATGCTTATGGGCCTCGGCGGTTTATTTAACAACAACCTGATCGACTGGATGACTTCAATGACGTATCAGGCGGCATCCGGGGCTGGCGCGAAAAATATGCGCGAGCTTATCAATCAAATGGGGACAATCGCCGGCGAATCAAAAGCCATTATGGATAATCCGGCGGCAGCTATTGCAGAGCTGGACAAAAAAGTTGTCGACATCATGAGAAGTGATTCTTTTCCGAATGAAAATTTCGGCGTACCTCTTGCCGGTAGTCTTATTCCATGGATTGACACTGCCCTTGAGAACGGTCAGTCCCGTGAAGAGTGGAAAGGATTCGCGGAAACAAACAAAATCCTCCAGTCCGAGAAGAATATTCCAATTGATGGATCATGTGTACGGATAGGAACAATGAGGTGTCACAGTCAGGCAATGACGATCAAACTAAAGAAAGATATTCCATTGGATGAAATAACAGATATTATTGGCAGCGCAAATGAGTGGGTAAGGGTTGTTCCAAATACAAAAGAAGACTCAATGCAACACTTAACACCAGCTGCGGTCACAGGAACTCTGACAATACCTGTCGGTAGAATCAGAAAAATGAATATTGGCCCTGAATATCTGAACGTTTTTACTGTTGGAGATCAGCTTCTATGGGGAGCTGCGGAGCCACTCAAGAGAGTACTTCAGATAATTATTGAACATATTTCCTAATCTCAACCCAAAAACAATAAAAGCCCCTGTGAAAAGTTTTCACAGGGGCTTTTTTTATTTAATAAGACTGTAGTTTATTCGTAAATCAATTCAATAAGATAATGAAAAATTTTTGCGGTTGCTCCCCACATCACGACATCTTCAACGGGGTACAAAAGCTCGTCCCAGCCAGGAATTCTTCCCGAGAATTCTTTTTCAAAATGAGTTTCAACAAAACTTCGCAAGGGCACGGTAAACACTTTTGCTATTTCCTTTTCATCAAAGCTTATTAATTCTTCTTCATCCCATAACCCTGTAAAGACTTCAATCTGGGTGTTGTTTATTGTCAAGAAATGCCCCATTGAACCTATCAATTTGACATGGGGGCCTGAGATATTCAGCTCCTCTTTTAACTCTCTGTAAGCTGCTGCTGCCGCATTTTTATCATTCGGTTCTATGTGGCCTCCCGGCAAAGCGATCTGGTTCGCCCAGGGGTAGCCTTCATTATCAGCTTTAAGAATAACCGTTGCGTATAGCTCTTCTCTTTCTGAGAGTAGCAGAAAAACACAGGCGGATTTAACTGAATCTCCGAAATGAGTCGGGTGTACACCCGTCTGGATAAGGTTCTTTATCGTCTCATACGACAACAGCTCGTCAAGGAGCCGGTAATTATTTTTTTGATTTATATTTTTCGTCATACACAAACTTTAAATTCTGCAATAGTTCTTTCGGCTTCAAAAGCCCTGGTTTCATACCAATTTTGGCACCATCTGCCTCAAGAAACCAGTTCGCGGGTAATCCCTGAACCTTGTATTCCCTGGCAAGTTTTTTTTCTTTTTCAGTATCAATTCTTATCGGTACAAAATTTTCATTCAGGTATGAGATAACTGCGGGATCTTTGAACGTTGTTTTTTTCATCACTTTACAATAATAGCACCAATCCGCATGAAAATTAATATAGATTTTCTTAACTTCATCGTTGGCTTTTTTCATCCCTTTTTCATAGCTATACCAGTTAATTTTATCCCCGGCTGATGCCAAAGATGCAAACAAACCAAGCGCTGTAAAAACAATCACAAGGTATAAGGGTATACACTTTATCGTATTTTTTTTCATTTATCATTTCCCTAATTAAAATATAATATATTCATTTTATTTATTAAAAGAAGAATCCCAATAACAATCAGGAACAGTCCGGAACCAACATTTACATACCTGAGTACTTTCGTTGCTTTCCCTATAATAGCAAGCATGTAGTTTATAAAAACCGACATGATAATAAACGGAAGGGCCATGCCTGCAGAGTAGATTGAAAGAAGAACTATTCCGTGAGACAGAGATCCTTCCTGTGCGGCAATCGCAAGGATAGCTCCAAGCATTGGACCTATGCAAGGACTCCAGCCAGCGGCAAAAGCCATACCGACAAGAAACGTTCCAAAAATATGCAGTGGTTTTTTCTTAAAATGAATGCGTTTATCAAATTCAAGTTTAGAAATTTTAAAAATTCCCAAAAGGTGAATCCCAAGAATTATAATAATTATTCCACCGGCAATCCGAATGTAGTCACTATAACGAGAAGCGAGCTCTCCAAGTGTTGAAACAGCTGCGCCCATCAATATAAAAACAAAAGAAAAACCCATGACATAAGCAATGGTAGATAAAACCACCTGTTTTCGAACAGCTACACTGTCATTTTCTGTAAGCTCATCAAGAGATAAACCTGTTATAAAGGTAAAGTAAGCTGGAATAAGTGGTAAAACACATGGGGAGAAGAATGACATCAACCCAGCGGCAAGTGCCGCAAAATATGAAACAGTTTCAACAAACATACTATAAAAAAATCCTGATTATCATTATCAACAAACCTCATCTATTTATAACAAACTGCATAATAAGAAAATTATCCCGCTAATGCAAATAAAAACTCAATATCACTGATTATCTTTTGCTTGCCAAATAATTTCTTCTGATATATAATATTGATTATTCACGTCAGACTTTTAATGCGAAATTAAAATTTCTACAAAAAAATTCTTGTTAGTATTTGTATGCGGATTGTTTATATCTGTGTACTGTTATTTGAATATTTCGGAAAATATGTTTTTGGTATCCCGAATTACATTAATTCGTTTCTCATAAAATAATAAAAATTAGACAACTGCGAATTGACGAAATCTAAACCACTTGCGGTGACAGTTTCTCTTCTGCGGTTTATAACAACTCCAAACAGCCAGGAGGCGCTCTATGGTCTTTGAAGATGACGAAACCCTTAGGATGTATGTCGATGAATCACTTGAACATTTATCAAATATTGAAAATGACCTCCTTGCAATTGAGGAGGGTGGTGCTGACATAGATGAAGAGCTCGTTAATAACGTATTTCGCGCTGCCCATTCGATCAAAGGCGGCGCCGGATTTATGGGTCTTGATACTGTTAAAGAACTGGCCCATCACATGGAAAACATCCTTGGGATGGTCCGAACCAGAGAGATGGTTCCAACCCCGGAAATAATAAGCATCCTACTCAGTTCTTTTGACCGACTGAATGATCTGATTTCAAACATTCAGGAAAGCAACGATGCTGATGTTTCCGAACATATCGAAAAACTTATTCAGGCAACAACAGGTGCTCTACCGGAAGAAGAAAAAGAAAGTCTCTCAAACATAGTTCTGATTGAAGTGCCTGGGTCAAATGTTTTCTTTCATGCAACTCGATTTGATGTTGACCAGGTAACAAAGCAGGGGAAGTTTCTCTATATTGCAGAATACGACATGATCGAAGATATTCAGAAAAAAGAGAAAACACCACTTGACGTAATCGATTCCCTCTTAAACAGCGGAGGTATTATTGATTCGAAGGTTGATGTAGCAACTGTCGGAACACTGGACACTGCAGAGCCGATTAAAATACCTTACCTGATCCTTTTTGCCTCAATTATTGAGCCGGATATGGTGTCTACTCTTGTTGACCTGTCGGATGAGAAAATAACACTAATAACTCAGGAAATGATATCCGATGCTCCGGACGATGCCCTTGAAAAAGAAGAGGTAGTCGTACAGGTGACACCTGTTGTCGAAACACCAGCACCAGTTGTTGAAGAAGTCGTAGCTGTTGTTGAAAAGGTCGAGCCAGTTGTGACACCTGTTGTGGAAGTGGCACCACCGGTTGTTGAAAAAGTCGAACCTGTTGTAGAAGTTACTCCACCTGTCGTAGAGCAGCCAGCGCTTGTGATTGAAGAAGTTGAACAGGTAGCAGCAGCAAAAACTAAATCTGCTCCGATGGCTCAGACATCACTCCGAGTCAACATTGCCCTTTTAGATACCCTGATGACACTTGCCGGCGAATTGGTCTTGAGCCGAAATCAGCTGATGCAAGGTGTTTCTGCAAACAACAACAGGGCAACAGAACAGTCAAGCCAGAGAATTGATATGATTACTTCTGAACTTCAGGAAGCAATCATGCGAACCCGAATGCAGCCCATTTCAAATGTCTTTAATAAATTCACGAGAGTTGTAAGAGATTTATCCAAAGATTTGGGCAAACAGATTGATCTCACTCTTGAAGGAAAAGAAGTTGAACTCGATAAAACAATTATCGAAGCTATTAACGATCCATTAACCCATCTTGTAAGAAATTCTGTTGATCACGGTATAGAAGCACCAGATATAAGACTCGGCAGAAACAAGCCAGCGGTAGGTAAAATTGAGCTTAAAGCTTTTCATGAAGCCGGCCAGGTTAACATCGAAATTGATGATGACGGGGGCGGGATTGACGGTGAAAAGGTTTCTGCTGCAGCAATACAAAAAGGACTTATTTCTGAACAGGAAGTAAGTGCAATGTCAGAGAAAGATAAAGTTGCCCTCATCTTTCTACCAGGTTTTTCAATGGCAAAACAGGTAACAGATGTCTCCGGCCGAGGTGTCGGGATGGATGTTGTTAAAACCAACCTGGATAAACTGGGTGGTATTATTGATATTGAATCAAAAGTTGGGCTTGGCAGTTCAATCAGAATCAAACTGCCACTGACACTTGCGATTATTCCAAGCCAGATTATTTCGATTCAGAATGAAAGGTATGCAATCCCACAGGTCAACCTTGACGAATTGCTAAGAATACCTGCAGCTCAGGTAAAAGAGCGAATTGAAAAAGTTGGAAATGCTGCAGTTGTAAGATTGAGGGGTATGCTCTTGCCATTATTGAATCTCAGTAGCGTTCTCGACATAGAAAAAACATATACAGATCCTGAAACAGGTGAAATCAGACCTGACAAGAGACAGCAAATGGCTGACAGGCGATCTATCCAACATGAAACTCAGGAAGAAGCTCTGGCGAATGCCCCTGAACAGGATAATCGTAAAGAGGAGTCTGACAGACGGTTCCGTGCTTCAAGTGCAATAAATATCGCCGTAGTTTCTGCAGGGAATTTCAAGTACGGACTGGTTGTCGACCAGCTTTGCGACTCTGAGGAAATTGTTGTTAAGCCTCTTGGCCGTCATTTAGCACAATGCGAAGGTTATGCTGGTGCAACAATAATGGGCGATGGAAGAGTAGCACTTATTCTTGATGTGGCAAGCCTTGCCAGAATGGGTGACCTGATGACAGTCTCTTCAAGTTCTAACGAAGATGACGCCAAGGTTAAAAACGAAAGAGCATTGGCTGACAGAACTTCACTGCTTCTTTTTAGAAATGGTGAGAATGAGCAGTTTGCAGCACCTCTGAACCTTGTTGAAAGAATTGAGCGAATTGCAACTACTGATATTGAAGAGGTCGGTGGTAAAAAAGTCATCCAGTACAGAGGCGGTTCACTGCCACTGCACGAGTTATCAGAAGTTGCTAATGTACAAAAACTTCCGGAACGTAATCAACATGAAGTTATTGTCTTTAAAATTTCAAATAAAGAGGTTGGACTGCTGGTATCTCCACCGGTTGATGCCGTCGAGGTCGATCTGAATATCGATGCGGCGACACTTAAGCAAATAGGTATCATGGGGTCAATTATCATTGGTGATTTTACAACGCTCATGGTTGATATGTTTGAAATTGTAAAAACGCTGAATCCTGACTGGTTTATAGAAACAGAAGCCACAACTACCAGGCAGGAAAATGTTCTGCCGGATGAAGTGACACTTCTGTTTGCAGAAGACTCGGCCTTTTTCAGAAATCAGGTAAAAGGTTTCTTCGAAGATGAAGGCTTTAAAGTGTTGTCTGCCGAAGACGGTGCCTTAGCGTGGGATCTACTTGAAGAGCATAGTGACGAAATTGATCTTGTTGTTACAGACCTTGAAATGCCGGTTATGGATGGTTTTGAACTAACAAAAAAAATCAAGAATGATGACAGATATTCACACCTATCAGTCATAGCATTAACGTCCCTTGCCAGTGAGTCCAATATTCAGAAAGGGAAAGAAGCCGGTATTGACAGCTATGAAATTAAACTCGACAGAGAAAGGCTTGTGAAAATTGTAAAAGAATTCCTTGTCAAATAAATCATGCAGACATGTAGGGGGTTATAGATATGCAGAAAAAGAGTACCGATGGTAAAATTGAAATTGCAACCTTTTATGTTGGAGAGGCCCTGTGTGGTATTGATATTTTGAATATTCAGGAAATCAATAAACAGACCGAAGTAACAGAGGTTCCTCAATCACCTGAATACGTTAAAGGTGTTTTAAACCTCAGGGGAAGAATCGTTACCGTTATTGACCTTGGTGAAAAAATTGGTTTATCATCTATTTCAATGAATAAAGACAACAGAAATGTCATTGTTGATTCCCACGATGAACACATTGGCCTGCTGGTTGAAAAGATCAGTGATGTCATGACGGCAGATCCATCTACAATAGAACCCCCTCCTGCAAATATCGGGGGAATTCAGGGAAAATATTTTTCAGGTGTATTTAAAACCAAAAACAGCCTCGTCGGAATTCTGGATATTGAAACAGCATTGCAGGATTAATCAGCCAGGACTTTGTCGTTAGCAAAACTCTGCAACCTATTCAACTGGAGTTACTAATTTGTCTTCATTAAATGTTCTGGTCGTTGATGATACAATTGTATACAGAAAAATTGTTAGTGATGTCTTATCTGAACTCCCCGGAGTAAAGGTTGTCGGCTCAGCAAACAATGGTAAAACAGCCCTGCATCGTATAGCCAGTCTAAAACCCGACCTTATTACTCTTGATATTGAAATGCCTGAAATGAACGGCCTTCAGGTCCTTGAACATATCAAAAAAGAAAACATAGACGTCGCCGTTATCATGCTCAGCACTCTGACTGTTGAAGGGGGGGAAATGACCATCCGTGCCCTTGAGCTCGGTGCGTTCGACTTTATCCCCAAACCTCAGGCAGGAAAAATGGCCGAGAATAAGCAGGCCGTTACTGAACAGCTTAAGCCGGTCATTGAAATGCTTCTTCGAAAAAAAGAATTTCGGGAAAGAGTACGGGGCAATGATTCAAAACCATCTTCTGCTCTCAAAAGACAAGCAACAACACCTCCCGCAAGACCGGCATCTGGAACTATAAAGAAGCCAGTTGTTAAAACAGTTTCCAGAGTACCTAAATCGAAAGCTGAAATTATTGCTATTGGAATTTCTACAGGTGGACCAAATGCACTTGCCTATATGATGCCAATGCTGCCAGCCGATATAAACGTCCCAATCGTCATTGTTCAACATATGCCGCCAATGTTCACTCAGTCTCTTGCAAAAAGTCTAAATTCAAAATGTGCAATTGAGGTAAAGGAGGCTGAAAACGGGGAAATATTAAGACCCAATACCGCGTTCATAGCACCCGGCGGTAAACAAATGAAAATTACAGCACATGCCGATGGAAAACACCGGGTTGTAAAAATTACAGATGATCCTCCAATTAATAGCTGTAAGCCTTCTGCCGACTATCTTTTCAACTCAGTGGCATCTCATTATATTGGACGTGCAACGGGTGTCATCATGACAGGAATGGGTTCAGACGGTTCAAAGGGGTTAAAGCAGATGTTAAGTAATGGAGCCTCGATTATAGCTCAAGATCAGGAATCATGCACCGTTTACGGCATGCCGAAAGAACCTGCTGAGTCGGGAACAGCTGAAAAAATAGTCCCGCTTAATAAAATTGCAGCAGAAATTGTAAAAACTATTAAATAGTATTTTTTGGAAACCTAATGACAAGACAAAAAATTACACCGGAAGAATTCGATCTGCTGAGAAAATATATTTTTGATGTCTCCGGTATTGCCTTAAGCAATGGCAAAGAATACTTGATAGAAACCAGATTAAAACCTCTTCTGGCCGAGTATGACTGCCAAACCTATAAAGAGATCTATTCAAAATCAAAGGCAGACATAAAGAAAACAATTGAACATAAAATTATTGATGCCATCTCAACCAACGAAACTTATTTTTTCAGAGACAAAGCCCCTTTTGAATTACTGCAATACAAATTAATACCGGATATTATGGATCTAAAGGCGAAACAGAGCGGCTTAATGAAAAAAAGTCTGCGTATCTGGAGTAGTGCAAGCTCAACCGGTCAGGAAATATACAGTGTTTCGATGATCCTTAATGAACTTGGCATTAAAGACCCAGCCTATGCGGTTAAGCTTTTTGCAACAGATATCTCTGACGCCGCAATTGCTCAGGCAAGCCGCGGTCGCTACAACAAGTTTGAAGTGACAAGAGGTCTGGCTCCTGAAAAGCTGGACAAATACTTTACAAAGGCTGATGACGAATGGGTTATTTCGGATGAAATCCGTGCGACGGTGAGTTTTAATCAGTTAAATCTAATGAAACCATTCACGGGGTTAGGTAAATTCGACATCATTTTTTGCAGAAATGTTGCAATCTATTTTACAAACGAAGACAGGGCAAAGTTGTTTAACAGGCTTGCTGACACCCTTAGTGATGATGGGTACCTCATTATCGGCTCTACAGAATCATTAGCCGGTGACTCTGCTATATTTGAACCTCAAAGATATTTGAATTCAACTTTTTACCAAAAGAAAAAATAACCACCATCCAAAAACAGTGCAGGATTAATTATGGAAAAAAAAGAAACTGATTTTATTAATGAGCTGAAGTATTGCATCAAACAAAATGATGTCATTAAAGCTGTTGCCCTCCTGCAGTTTTTTTTAACTATAAGCAATAAATGCCAAAAGAGCATATTATTTGAAATTCTCAAAGCGGATGACAAAACTGCGTACCCAATGCTTGAACGTCTTTCAAGGCTTGAAATTGAGGATGATAACATTAACGAAAAGATAACTGAGCTTATTCTTGAAAAATCCTATAACAACGGTGGATTGATAGTCGATTACATTAAAAAAAGTGACAGCAAAAACAAACAGCTTTACATCAAAATTGCCGGTGATTTAAAATTAAAAAATGCACTTTCACCCTTAAAAGATATCCTCCTGAATGAAAAGAATCAAAAGATTCTTAAAGAAACCATAACCACAGTTGGTAAAATTGGCGAGCAATCCTCGACTTCTTCCGTTGCAAAATTTCTTCATGGCTCTGGTGAAAAGCTTAAAGCTGTTGCCATAAAAGCACTGGCAGAGCTGGGTGGCAGTTCCGCAATAAAGAAACTCTTTGAAGCCTTAGCGGGTGATTCCAAAGGGGATATTCTTATTATTAAGGCACTTGCAGAGAGACAGGACCAGGAATCCCTTGAAAAACTGACTGAGCTCTTAAGTTCTCAATTCACAGATTTAAGACACACTGCAATGGATAACCTGATTGCTATTGGTGTAAAGTCGATACCGGTTGTTATTAACAACCTGAAAATAGACGATGCAGACACAGTGATCCATTCACTCAATGTGCTTGGGAATATTGGTGATATTACAGCTCTTCCTGCGATTCAAAAAGTCATTTACAATCAGCCGGAAGATCCAAACGTACGATTTGCCGTCTATGAAGCGATGGAACGGTTACCTTCTTCTAAATCTGCCATCAGCCTGGCACAGGGCCTTACAGACCCAGTTGATCATGTTAGAATGGCCGCTGCTAAAGCAATTGATAAAAATTTATCCACCGTTCTTGTTGCCGGTATGAAAAACATGATTGAGGCAAAGGATGAACAGTCTTTAAGAGTCGTAGCAACACTGATAGATTCTGGAGCAGATAACGCCTTTAACTTTCTGCTGGAATCAGACACTTTCCAGGATTATGCATTTGGCCACCTTGTCGATACGGCACACCCTGAAATAAGAGATCATTTTTTGAAGCTCCTCAAGAGTAAAGGTGATAAGAAGCTATCAAAAAGAATAAAAGATGCGCTTGCCCCGGAAGACAGTGCGAAGAAAATCAAAGTTGCTGCTGTGGATGATTCAAAAATGATGTTGAAAATCTACATGAGAACTCTTCATGAGTTGGGTTATGAATCTGAAACATTTGAGTTCCCGGCAAAAGCAATTAAAGCAGTGAAAAAGTCAAAGCCTGACATTCTTATCACAGACCTGAATATGCCTGAAATAAATGGCCTTCAAATGTGTGAAGAGATTAGAAAAACATATAGCTCAAAACAACTGCCGATTATAATGGTCACAACTCAGAGCGATGTTGCCAGTCAATCCGTTACAACAGAAGACGGAAGCAGCGAAAATGTTGTGGAAAAGGCTGGAATTGATTTGGTTCTGAATAAACCGTTCGAAGATACTGATCTACAAAACGCCATCACGAATCTTCTAAAATAGACTGTTGGTGTTCATTGCAATTTCCAATCTTCTTAAATCCTTAACGTCAAAATGCAATTTGACATAAAATTCAGTTTGGGATATTAAAAGCTGTTTTTAATTATTTAAGAGGGTAAAGAATGGGACTCCTTTCAAAAGTCTTTCCTAACAGAAAGAAAAAGTTTTTAGGCAAAATCGACCAGGCTATCAATAAAGTTAAGCATGGTACGTATAATTACCTTTTCATGGATCTGCTAAAACGGTACGAAAGAGAATTTGCTGGTCTTTTATCTGCTGCAATAACAAACAAACTCTTTAATGAAAAACCGTTGGGTAAGGAAGCGACTGACTTTCTAAGCACCAATAGCCCTCTTATAGACAAAGAAACGGCAAGACTGAAAGGCAATGACCTCATTGGCTATATGGTTGCCAATGCAGTTCAAACAAAAGCAATCATAATCTTTAATGCCCAGCAGTCCGGTACAAAAGATATGAATTTTGGAAAAGCTTTTGACACATTGCGACAGCTTGGTTTCTTGAAAAGGGAGGAAGACATTCTTGCCCCAAAAATGTTTTTAACAAAAGCAGAGAAATACATTACTGAAAGTCTAAGAAAAGTCAAATACCTATAAGTTAACGGTCTAATTATAATGACCGTTAATGGACTGAAGGTTTTCCAAAATATTCACTATCCGTACAGCTCTTGCTGCACTTCTGTAGTTTTTATTTTCAATTTCTGAAACCTTTGTTTCTTCCCAGACCTTCACAAAATCTCTTTTGGGTAATTCTTCGAGCTCAATTTCAGGATATTTTTCTGCGAGATTAAAATAATCGAAATGAAATTTCTTCTGATAAGCCATAGCCTGATACTCTTCTTGTGAAATGATACCAGCCTGGTACAACTCTTCACTCATCGTCGCCATTTCTTTAGCGGTACTATTTCTTATTTCATATTTTGTTACAATTCCTGCGGCAATTTTTGCCGTTTCAAAATGTATTGTGGAATTTCTAACAGCCTTTGCTACTTGTGTTGAACGTTCCGGAAGGTGCTCAGGGCCATAGGGTTCAGCAGCGCTATTATGTTGATATAACTGAATATCTGATTTCCCGACTCTATTTATTAGCATATCTTTTTTTCCTCTTTCAAAAATTAAGAGTGCCTGTTTTAAGTAATCTGCAATAAATATGCCTTAATATATTACTGCTGTTATCATTTTTTTAAATCGTTTCGAAACTGTAGAAAACACCATATATAATAAAAAAACTTGACAAACACACACTATATAGTAGTCTCTAACAATAGAAATCTTGTGCTTAAATCTTAAAAAATAGTTCACTGACCAGATAATATATAAAGGATTAGTATGTTATCAACCACATCCAACTCTGAACTTGTCACTGCATGTCAGATTCTTTTCAGTCCCGAAGGTAGTAAATGTTCTGTAGATTTTATTAAAACAATAAAACCTTCAACGTTAAAAAAAGTATACCGGAAAAAAGCATTGGAAACTCACCCTGACCGCTGCAATGTTTCAGGTTCAGATTCTGCTGAATCAGGAGAACTATTTCTAAAAGTAAAATCCGCATACGAAATTTTAAAGCCGGTCGCCGATGGCACTACGGACGTCAAAAGACCCCGAGACCTAAAGACAAAAAGTAATGATAATAAGCCTTTTGATGCCTTCTACAGCGGTGTCGTACCGCTTCATACTCTCCTATTTGGTCAGTTCTTATACTATTCCGGAGCCATTACCTGGAAAACACTGATGGATGCAATTGTGTGGCAGCGGCGTAAAAAAAAGATCTATGGTCAAATAGCACTGCAGTGGAAAATGCTGTCAGAAAAAGACATTACTCATATTATGAGAAAGAAGAAACCTCACGAAAGGTTTGGGGCTTATGCAAAGAAGTCCGGTTATCTTACCATTTTTCAACATCTTGCTATAATGGGGAAACAACGAAAAGAAGGGACTCTCTTCGGTGATTTTTTTATTCAAAAAGGTATTCTAACTAAAAGACAGGTTGACAACCTTGTACAAAAAACAATAAACCATAACAGTCAGGTAACAAATCACGCTAAAATGTAATTCATTTTGTAACAATCAGGGTAAAGATTATGGCTGCATCTGTTGACGAACAAATATTAAGAGCGACAAAAGAAATCGTTGTAAAATTTATTGAAATCGGACGCGTTTCACCGACCAGCTTCAGCGAATCGTTCTCTGAAATTTATAATACAATAAACACAACCGTTAAAAAAGCGCTAGTAAAAGACAATAGCGAAAAAAAATAGACTAATGAGCCTCAGCCCAGTTAGCACCACGGTCAATATTCACTTTTAAAGGGACCTTCAAATCCCAGATAGCCTCCATTGTTTCCTGAATAATTTTTTCCGCGGAATCCAGATCACTATCCAAAATTTCAAACACTATTTCATCATGAACCGAGAGAAGCATATTCGCGGTAATCTTACGATCTTTTAAGGCTTTGTCAGTTTTAATCATTGCAAGTTTGATTAAATCTGCCGCCGTACCCTGAATGGGTGTGTTTACAGCGACCCGCTCAGCAAACTGGCGAATATTATGATTTGTACTTTTAATCTCCGGAAGCTTTCTTAACCGGCCCAGAAGAGTGCTTGTACTTTCTGTTGTTTTTGCCGCTTCAATCGTTGAATCGATAAAAGTCTTTACACCGCTATAACGTTCAAAATAGTTTGAAATATAAGCTTTTGCCATCTTCTGTGTAATTCCGAGTTCTTTTGAAAGACCAAAGGGGCTCATTCCGTATACAATCCCAAAATTAATAGCCTTTGCCTGATTTCTAAGTTCTTTTGTAATCAGTGAGGGATGATGATCAAAAACCTCTGCTGCAGTTCTTGTGTGGATATCTTCATCAGCTATAAATGATTCAATTAGAATCGGGTCATTTGAATAATGTGCAAGGATTCTCAATTCAATCTGAGAATAATCAGCTGCAAGAAGCGTCCAGCCTTTTTGAGGTATAAAAGCTTCACGTATAAGCCGCCCCTCTTCCGTTTTGATAGGAATATTTTGCAGGTTAGGAGATGAGCTACTGAGCCGGCCAGTAACGGTTACCGTCTGATTATATGATGTGTGTACCCTTCCGGTTTCTGAATTTTTAAGTTTTACCAGAGCATCAGTATATGTTGACTTCAGCTTAGCCAGTGTTCTGAAACGTACAACCAGCGCCGGAAGTTCGTGCATCTCCGCAAGTATTGCCAGAACATCGGCATCTGTAGAATAACCGGTCTTCTTTTTTGTTTTTTTCTGCACTGGTAATTTCAGTTTTTCAAAGAGGATCTGTCCTAATTGCTGTGATGATTTTATATTAAATTCTTCACCGGCAAGCCTGTATATTTCGTCCTCTGTCGTATCAAGTTCATTTTTAAATGTTTTGGAAAGCTCAGACAACTTGTTTTCGTCAACAATGATTCCCGTCATTTCAATTTCAGACAGCAGTTTTGATAGCGGCATCTCAATATCTCTGAATAAACTTGTCAATTCAAGATCTTCGAGGTGTTTGTTAAAAAGGTTGTAAAGAGTAAGGGTAATGTCAGCATCTTCACAGGCATAGGGAGTTGCCTCTGCCACTGGTACTTTCGAAAAACAGACTGCATTCTTCCCTTTTCCTGCAACCTCCTCAAAAGAAATTGTTTTATGACTTAGAAACTCCATTGCAAGCTGATCGAGTCCATGGGCACGCTTAACCGGATTCAGCAGGTAAGATGCAATCATCGTATCAAATTCGATACCGCACAAATCAATACCATGTCTTTTTAAAACGATTTTATCGTATTTTATATTCTGGCCGATTTTTTTAATTTCTGCGTTCTCAAGGATAGGAGCCAGCAGTTGTAATGTTTCTTCAAGTGTTACGTTGATGACAACCTCCGGGTCATCATGACCACAGGGGATATAAAAGGCGGTACCTTCCTCCATTGAAAAAGACAAACCGACCAGAATTGCCTCCATAGGGTCAACAGATGTGGTTTCAGTGTCTATTGCAAATTTTCCTGATGCCTCAAGCTCTCCTACAAGCTTTTTCAACTGATCTTTTTCAGTCACGGCAATATAATTTTTCGAGGATATATCTGATTTTTTTGGATACATCTGTTGATATTTTCTAAACTCAAGTTCTGAAAAAAGATCAAATAAGTAAGAACTATCAGCATCTTTTACCCGGCTTTCTTCCAAATCAATCTCTATTTCAGCCTCTGTATCAATTGTAACGAGTTTTTTACTTAAATAAGCAAGTTCTTTATGCTCTATAAGATTTGCTTTTTGTTTTTTTGCAGTAATTGAGTCAATATTTTCATATATACCGTCAAGACTACCATAGGTCTGGATAAGCGTCGGTGCTGTTTTCTTTCCAATACCAGGAACACCTGGGACATTATCAGCCGAATCACCTGTAAGCGCCATTATCTCGATAATTTTATCTGGAAACACACCGGTCTTGTCCTTAACTGCGTCTTTATCAAGAACAACATCTTTCATAGGGTCAAACATCAGGATATTTTCATCTATCAGCTGCATGAAATCCTTATCAGCAGTAACAAGAATAACCTCAAATCCTTGTTTTGCAGCATTTTTCGCAACTGTACCAATGAGATCATCCGCTTCATAACCCTGTTTTTCTATCGTTAAAAGACGAAATCCTTCGGTGACTTTTTTGATATGTGGAATCTGAACAGAAAGGTCATCCGGCATCGGCGGGCGGTTTGCTTTATAGTCTTTATACATATCATGTCTGAAGGTAGGGCCTTTTGAATCAAAAAACATAATTGCATATTCCGGTTTTTTATCTTTAATCAGTTTAGATAAAATATTTGTAAAACCAAGAATCGCATTTGTGGGCATCCCTTTGGAGTTTGAAAGGGGGGGTAATGCGTGGAAACCTCTGTAAATATATGCACTGCCATCAATAAGGTATATTTTTTTTTTGTTTTTCATTTCAGATCCCTGCGTTGACATCGATTATTGTCTGCATTATTATTGTTTGTTGGTGCTATAAGTATCATGAAAAATAGTAAACAACAAGAGACCGAATCGTTTAACAAACAAGGTGGTAAACATGAAAAAAGGTCAAATCATAGACTCTGACAGTCAGTTAAAAAAGATTCTTGAAGAAGCCGGGGTTATTGCCGTTCTTGGACTAAGTCCTAAGCCGGAAAGAGATTCCAACATGGTGGCACGTTATCTTCAATCAAGCGGCTATAAAATAATTCCGGTACACCCTGCACAAAATGAGATTCTCGGAGAAAAAGCATATAAGAATCTTGATGAAATAGAAACACCGGTTGATATTGTGAATGTTTTCAGAAATTCAAGCCAGATAATGCCACATGCGCATGAAGCAATTAGAAACGGTGCAAAAGTTTTCTGGATGCAGCTCGGCATTGAGAATCAGGAAGCGGCAGAACTTTTAATGGATGCTGGAATTAATGTTATCATGAATAGATGTACTAAGGTGGACCATGGATCGTTCTTCAAAAAAAATATCCTCGTATAAACAAAAAAGATTAAAAGCCAAACAAATCCCCTGCCATTGCTGTGGTGTCCATGAGAACTTCTGTTGGCGATGCAGATGTGGCTTTACGATGTGCCAAAACTGTATGGATGAAAACTTCTGGGGGATCACCTGTAATGGTATTACGTGGGATTGCCCTGATTGTGGCGAACAAAATGGTTTTGGTAACCAGTAACTTAGATTTTGATTACAAGACATGTTTTTTAAATTGCAGGTCTTACCTTAAAAAATAATAGGTGCTGCACCTAATTTTTTTTTGGAGGATTAAGGTGGTATATTTTGAACGCGACAATGTTCGGAAGTGAACATCTACCCTCAAAAAACAACATTATTTTTCGAGTCTATGTTCATATTAGAAAACATATAACCCTTTGATAATAAAGGCTTTACAAATATATAATTGTGAATTATACCGTTGCTGTCTGTAAAATGATTTTAAAATCAAATATATCATTTCTCAGCCAGCGTTTTAGTCCAATGTAGTAGAATGTAAGGGAATATTGTAACATGCAAAAACCAGTTGTTATTGTACTCGCAACAAGAAACCAGGGGAAGACATCTGAAATAAGAGCCATGTTGAAGGACTACCCGGTTGAGCTTATGAATCTGGATGATTTTGGCCCGATACCTGAAGTAGTTGAAGATGGCGAGACATTTGATGACAATGCATATAAAAAAGCCAGCTTCACAGCCAGAGTTCTTGGACACCCCACAATAGCAGATGATTCGGGCCTTGTTGTAGAAGTATTGAATGGGGCTCCCGGTGTTTATTCTGCCCGTTATGCAGGCGAAAATGCAACCGATGAGGAAAACAACCTCAAACTGCTATCGGAAATGGACGGCATCGAAAACAGAAATGCTGCATTTGAATGTGTTATTTCCATTGCAATTCCAACCGGACCGGCTCTTACATATGAAGGGCGTTGTGAAGGACTCATCGCAGAAAAACCTTCAGGCTCAAACGGTTTTGGCTATGACCCTTTGTTTGTTTGTTCTAACTTTGAGAAAAGCTTCGCAAACCTTTCAATGGAAGAGAAAAACAAAGTGAGCCACAGAGGTTCTGCTCTAAACGGAATGATGAAAGAGTTTGATAAAGTTTTGGTATGGATCGAACAAAACATGCCGAAAGTTGTAAAATCTGAATGTGTTAAATAATGACGGATAAAAAATCTGATATTTTTTATATTTCAGCTTTTTTGTTCAGATATTAATAATTTAATTGTGCGACGGGAACCGCACAATAAAACAAAAGGCAGGAAAAATGGCTAAGAAAGTAATTTTAGGTGGTGTTTCCACCATCGAAGACGCTTGGAAGGTAATTGAGGGGAGAACGGACGAGGCAAACGTATCCAAGTTGAAAGCAATTGATATTGAATCTGTAATTATCAAGATTGCTGATGCAGCAGCGATGTGTGATCCAAATCTAATATTTGTCAACACAGGCTCTGAAGCCGACAAAGAGTTTATTAAAAATGGTGCACTGAATGCAGGTGAAGAAAAAACACTTGCCATGGAAAACCATACTATTCACTATGACCTGAAAGAAGAGCAGGGGCGAATCACAGACCGTACATTCTACATGGCGGAGCCCGATGAAATCATCAGCTCTCTTGCCAACAGAGTTGACAGAGATGAAGCTCTGTCAGATATAAAAAACAAAATGACCGGTATCATGAAAGACAGAGCAATGATTGTGGGTCTTTATGTGCGTGGGCCGGTAGGTGCAAAAGCTTCAAACCCTGCAATTGAGATAACAAGTTCTTTTTATGTTTCTCACAGCGCCGAACTACTTTACAGAAACCGCTACAATGAGTTTAAAGCAGAAGTTGAAAGAGCGGGACATTACTATACAAATATTCACTCTGAAGGTCTAAACAGACCGGAAGATCTGCCTGACGCAAGAGTATATATGGATCGTCACGAGCAGACAACATACAGTATTAACTGTACATATGCGGGTAACACCCTTCTTCTTAAAAAAGGGAATCACAGGTTTTCAGTTGATAAGGCCGTTTATCAGAACAGAGGTAACGAACTTTCAGAACATATGTTTATTACTGGTATTCAGGGGCCTAATGACAGGGTAACCTGGTTTGCCGGTGCAGCTCCAAGTGGTTGTGGTAAAACTACAACAGCGATGGCCGGAAATCATTTTGTTGGGGATGACCTTGCTCAGATGTGGATTGACGATCAGGGATATATCCGATCAATCAACCCTGAATCAGGTATCTTTGGTATCGTTGAAGATGTAAACTGGGAAGGTGATCCTGGACTGATGGAACTTCTACGAGAGCCTGGAACAGAGGTAATCTGGTCAAATGTTCTTATTGATGATAAAAAAGTTCCTCACTGGACTGGTAATGGTGAAGAAGCGCCAACCGAGGGCTATAACTTCCAGGGTGAGTGGACAGCCGGCATGCAAAATGGTGATGGGAAAGAAGTTCCAATTTCACACCCAAATGCAAGAGCAACCATCGTAGCGACTGCTCTTGCAAACTACTCGGAAAAATCTGAAGACCCTAATGGTGTAAAAACAAGTGTTATCACATATTCCGGTAGAGATGCTGACACAATGCCTCCGGTTTGGGTTGCAAAAAATTCTGATCATGGTGTTGTTATTGGTGCCTCTATTGTTTCTGCAGCAACAGCAACTGAAGTTGGTGCTTCGGGTGTAAAAAGAGCTCCATGGGCGAATGCTCCATTTATTCCGGGCGATCTTGCTGACTACATGGATGCACAGTTCAAATTTTTTGGCAGTGCAAGGCTCACAAATGGTGGGCGTCCGGTTATGGCAGGATTGAACTACTTTCTGACTGAAAAAGCCAGAGGCGGGGAGTCTTCAAAACTTCTTGGTGAGAAAAAAGATGTAAAAGCCTGGTTGGCATGGCTTGAAAAAAGATTCCACAATGAAGTAGATGCCATAGAAACACCAATCGGGTTTATTCCAAAGTATGACGATCTAAAAGCTACTTTTAAAGAAGTGATTGAAAAAGAATATACTGAAGAGCTCTACACAAAGCATTTTTCACTTTATGTTGACAATATTATTGCAAGAATTGATCTTCAGAAAGAGGCTTACGGAAAAGAAAAGAATATTCCTGAAGCACTTTTCAATGTTCTTGAAGAACAAAAGACTGGGCTGTCAGAGCTTAAAAATAAATTTGGTTCAATCGTTAAACCATCTGATCTAGCTTAAACGTTCAAACAAGTTGTAACAAAACTGAGTTATATAGTATTTTTAAAGGAGAACACATTTTTTGTGTTCTCCTTTTCTCTTTTCTGGTGTAAAACAGAATCTGTAAATATAAATCATAAACAAACCTGTATACTATTTTCCAAAGGACGTCTTTAGATGAATCGTCTAGTCAATACCTCCCGTTCATGGATAGAAGCGCTGTCTTCGTTGAGACATCCACAGGTTGTTACAATGCTTTTCCTGGGATTTTCGGCAGGAATACCAATCCTGCTGATTTTTTCGTCATTGTCTCTCTGGCTTCGCGAAGCTGGTGTTTCACGGTCAGCTGTAACTTTTTTCAGCTGGGCCGCCCTTGGATATTCGTTCAAATTTGTTTGGGCTCCATTGGTTGACAGGCTTCCAATACCATTTCTGACAAAAACGTTAGGACGTAGACGAAGCTGGATGTTAACAGCGCAGATTGGTATCATGGCATCGATCTGCCTGATGGCGTTTACAGACCCTTCCAGAGGAAGCCATCAGTTGACTTTAATGGCGATCAGCGCTGTTTTATTAGGGTTCTGCTCTGCTACTCAGGATATTGTCATTGATGCTTATCGTATTGAATCCGCCGATAGTGAGCTTCAGGCGATGATGGCATCAACTTATATAGCCGGGTACAGGGTGGCAATGATTTTTGCAGGGGCGGGGGCGTTGTACCTTGCAGATTTTTTTGGTTCAAGCAAAACAATCTATAACTACACTGCCTGGCAATGGACTTATTGTATTATGTCAGCATCAATGCTTATAGGTATTGTAACCACTTTTATCATTTCAGAACCCGAAATCAATACTGAAAACAAGGCAAACCACTCAACAGGAAACTATCTCCGTTTTTTACTGCTTTTTGTTCTTGCTGTTTCAGGGTTTATCCTCACATTTTATTTCAGTGCAGAGATAGCAGCGGGTATAAAAAATACTTTGTCCGGTTTTTTAGGAAATAAATACCTTGCAGGTTTCATAACTGAGGCAATGAAATTAATTTCAGCATCTATCGTTGCGTATGCTATCGCACGGCTATCAATCATTGCAGGGCTTGTAGACAGCAGCGTTATTCAGGAAACATACCTTGACCCCATTCAGGATTTTTTCAGAAGATATGGTCACTCTTTGGCCTGGCTTTTGTTGTCACTGATTGGTTTATATCGAATTTCAGATATTGTTTTAGGTATTATCTCCAACGTATTCTATCAGGATTTGGGATTCACAAAAACTGAAATTGCCACGGTTGTTAAATTCTTCGGTGTTTCCATGACGATCGCAGGTGGGTTTATCGGAGGCATCCTGTCAATAAGGTACAGTGTAATTCAAATCCTTTTTTTAGGTGCAGTTCTTTCTGCTGCTACGAATCTTTTATTTATGCTGATAGCTATAACAGGTAATAATATTTACGTTTTGTATCTTGTTATTTCGGCTGATAATTTATCTGCCGGTATTGCAGGGGCAGCTTTTGTGGCCTTTCTCTCAAGCCTGACAGACATAAAATTTACAGCCATGCAATATGCCATATTCAGCTCATTAATGACACTGATTCCAAAAATAACAGGGGGGTATTCGGGGACAATTGTAGACAGCCTTGGCTATCCAACTTTTTTTCTCATCACAGCATTATTTGGTGTTCCTGTTCTTGTGCTCATTTGGCTGGCCGGCAAACACCTTTTATTAAAAGAAAAAAAACAAGGCTAAAGACAAAAAAACTGGTGTTTTTCTAAAGCATGATTATATTAACTTCCGAATGACTAACGGCTTTTGCCGCGACAACTAATACGGGATTGTAATAATGAGCGAAAACCATAAGCTTGCAAATATCACACGACAAAAACTGATCCTTTCTGAAAAAAGAAATGAGATCATACAGACAACATCAGAAAAAGCATTGGATCTGATTTTCAGTTCTCCAACCCCGGCATCGCTTGTTCAGTCCTTTCCCGAAGAAGATCTGTTTTTTCTTGTCTACAGCATTGGCCTTGAAGATTCAATCGCAATTCTTGCACTTGCCACTTCTGAGCAATGGGGCTACATGCTTGATGTTGAGGTCTGGGACAAAGACAGAGTAAACTTACTGGAAACCACAAAATGGCTTAATTTATTACTTCAGGCAGATAATAAGCGAACCGTTAGATGGCTGTTGAACGAGCGCCTTGAGTTTATTGAAAACTATCTCAAAAATAACATTGATATTATAATCAGAGAAGAGAATCAGGACCCTTCCGAATTCCCCGATGATTTTTTTACATTTGACGATTATTTTTACGTCCGCATCCTCAAAACACCTGAAGGGGTAGTGTTCGAAGGAGAAGATGCTAAAGAAACGGGAGAAGAAAGGGAAGAAATCGTCAGACATTTCATTGACACACTCGTTGAATTTGACATCGGCCTATTCCAGAAAGTCATGCTTGAATCAGCAAGCGTCATCTCTGCTGTCGTTGAAGAAGAAGATTTCCGAATGCGAAATGTCAGACTCGCAGAAAAGGGATTCCTCCCGTTCGATGAAGCTTTAAACATTTATAGCCCGACCTCCGTTGATGATATAATCTCAGCAAAAGAAAAAATCATTGTCAATACACCTGTTGAAGAAGATGCTATTTCGGTACCTGCAACCTATATCTCTGAATTAACTGAGAATAATAATTTCACAACAGCTCTCTCTCTAATTGACAACAAGCAAAACCTTGAAATCCTGCAAATTGAATTTGCGTCACTTTGTAATCAGATTATTGCAGCTGATCAAGAGAAGGTCAAAGGCAGACAGGCCCTAAAAGGCGTTGTTACAAAAGCCTGCGGGTATGTCAGCTTAGGCATAGAGTTATTGATCAATGAGGTAGGCGAAAACACTTCCGTTGACTCTTTAATCATAAAGCACCCACTAAAGGACATTTTCAGATTAGGCTACGGTCTCGTCATGGAGCTAAAATGGCGAGCAGAAAAATTTACAAATACCGGCTGGTATAAAGATGAAGGGTTGTCATTATCATTCTGGGGCGAAAAATGGTTGGGAATTCTTGGCGGACTTCTTGTTAAACGGCCCGTCTTTTTTGATAATTATGAGACCGGTGTGGTATATCGCGATTTTGCATCTTTAGAAGATATTGCTAAAACAGGCAACGCCATAGAAACAATTAAAAAATATGATGATCTTCTTTCTATGATTGCCCCTGACACTAAAACCTTTACTGACAATTTTTTGACCTGCTACAACCTGTTGCTAACCCTGTGGATCCAAAATTTTGATGACGAGAAACTGATTCAAACCGGCCCTGTTAAAATTCAAATCCTTCGTGATTTTTTTGAAAAACTCTGGGAGCCTGGACTAAGAGATTTTGATAACCCTGGAAAGATCAGTGAAAATATAAAAACACAATTTCTAAAATGGTTGTCTGCTTTATCAGGGTTTACAGAAATTGAAATTTCAAAAAGTATTGGAGAAGGTCTTGAGATGATGTTTCAGGAAATTGAAAGTGAGTACAGCTGTGTTAATGCAAGCGATCTCGACCCTAAATACATGCATCTTTTTTGTGTAGAGTAAGCTCTCATCGACCTTAGGCAGCACACCTGTTGTACTGCCTTTCAGCGGGAACAAAAATGTGATTGACTAATTTATCATTAATGGAGTAATCTGTTAGACAGGAATTGTTCAACAACAATTCGTTTTCCTCATTAAGTTCATATGTCTTTTTGGTTTATTGTAATTAACAATTTATTGTTACACAGTCACACTCAACAATACCATTGGTATGATGACAGACAATTGTCTGCTTTGATATTTTACCATCCGGACTATATCTAAAAATATCCGGTGATTCTATTGATTATATGGAGGTATACAAATGAGTTATGTTCCTGAAACAAAGATTCAACTCCCCCAGTTCAGGGCGATCAGCCATGCAATATCTACATATGAGGATACCATTCTTCTAGGGCGCAACCTTTGTGAAAGTATTTGCAGAACTTTTGAAATAAAAGCGGCCAGTGTCCTTGTCTTTGATGATAGAGAAAAAGAGCTCTACTATGTCTGCAGTGAGGGGCTTAGCGAAGAATACCTTACAAAACAGCCTCAATATATAGAAGGTAAATTTGCAGAATTTACTGAAGGCCAACCCGTTTTTTTTAAAAACTTCCAAAATGATGAGAGAGTTCAAAATACTGAAGCAGCAATTAAAGAGGGGATTGTTTCCATGCTCTCCTTTCCCATCAAACATAGAAACAATGTCGTAGGCCTTTTAAAACTCTACAATAATGAAGAGTGGATGGTTCATGCCGAGGATCAAATTTCTATTACAATTCTTTCTGAACAATTCGGCCTTGTAATTGAAAATAACGGATTAAAAAACTTTCTTGATGAAGTTCGGGCTGTGATGGGCAATCTACCGTTACGTATGTCTGGCCATTTTTAATTTATTTCAACAACAAATCAAGCAAATCGAATGGTCATTGAAACAGTAACTAAAGATTTAACAAGTTCCCTTAAGTAATCTACTAAGCAAGGAGTGTGTTTATGGGAAACAAGATAATGATAACCTTAAGTGACTCCCCAACTTCAAAAGCCGCTTTAAAATATTTTATCAATCTATCACTATGCCCGGATGACCTGGAAGTCGTACTTGTGCATGTATTTAGAAAACCCTCAGGTGGTGAAGAACTCATGGGTAAAAAATATATGAATCAACAACCTGCAAGACATATGAACACTTTGGAAAATGCAAAAGAACAACTTATAGAAAAAGGAATCTTTCCTGAAAACATTAGCCTGAAGCTTGTTGAAAAGCCATATCAGACGATCGCTGATGGCATTATCGATCAGGCAAAAAAGATAAAACCGACGATGGTAATTATCGGCCGGAAAAGAATGTCCAAGGCTGAAGAATTCGTACTGGGTGATGCAAGTATCAAACTTGTCAGAGCTCTTGATGGAATGGCTATACTTGTCGTGAAGACAAAGTAAAAAAGGATAATTATTTAATCCCTAGTGCAGAAACAAGCTGGTTCATCACCTTACCGGCATCGCCTTTTAAAAAACAGTCAGTAATACGATCAGTCAAAGGTGTTTCTTCAGGATTAATTTCAACTACCGAAGCACCGTTTCTCTTTGCAATTTCAGGCATTATTGATGCGGGTTGAACAACAGCTGATGTGCCGACCACAAGCATCAAATCACATTCCGAAGAGATCTTCCGAGATCTCCAAAGGGAATCTTCAGGGATCATCTCACCGAAAAAAACGCAGTCCGGTCTTAAAAGTCCACCACACTCACATTCCGGAGGGATTTTTGACAAGTCTACTTTAGTCGTTTCGAGTGGTTTATGGCATTCCAGGCACCGTTGCCATGCAAAACTCCCGTGAAATTCTATCACATCGCTATTACCGGCAAATTGATGGAGTCCGTCGACATTCTGGGTAATAATCGTATCAAGTAATTGGTTCTTTTCTAAAAGAGCAAGCCCCTTATGGCCATCATTCGGCTCTGCCTGACTAATAATCTCACCCATTTCTATCAAGAGCCCCTTCCATACTTTTTCCGGATCTTTTAAAAATGAATTGATATGAGCATATTCCATTGGATCAATTTTATCCCAAAGACTTCCCTTACCTCTAAATGGGGGAATACCACTTTCAACAGAGATTCCAGCACCGGTAAGAGCAATTGTTTTTTTAGATGATAATATTAAATCGGCAGTTTTCTTTATGAGTTTGTTCATAGATCAACAGTGGTGTTGCAGGTCGTACCAAAACATTCAAGCGGCACTTTTTTCTCTGTAATAATATCATTGGCCTGACTTACTATTTTGTCCATTTCATCATCAGCTCTCTCTGAATTAATATGAAAAAGACCGAGTTTTTTTACATTAGAGTCAATCGCCAATTTTAAAGCATCTGTAAATGAGGAATGCCCCCAACTGGTCTGTTTACTGTATTCAGCTTCAGTATACTCAGCATCATGAAAAAGAAGATCTGCACCCTCACAGAAGTCGCAGTATTCCTCATACGAAGCGCCACCAAAGTGAGAAAAACCGAGCTCGTTGTCTGTAAGAAAAACAAATACTTTTCCGTTTTCAGTAAATCGGTATCCGCAGCCACTATTGGGGTGACTAATGGGAATAGAGTCTACTTTTACCGAACCTATCTCAAATGATTCGGGACAACTGTCAATATATGTAATTTCCGCTTTAAGGTCTGAATATCTTACCGGGAAATTGGGCGGCCTCATAACTGTTGCAAGCATCTTCTCAATGTAGTCATTCGGAAAGGGGCATCTGTAAACATCTATTTTTGTGTTTTCAAAAAAAAGAGGTTTAAAGGCAGGGAAACCAATTATATGATCCCAGTGGGAATGTGTAAAAAGAAAGTTAAACTTATTAGTTTTTTCTTCAATGAGAGAATTACCAAGCCTTCTGATACCTGTGCCGGCATCAACAATAATGGTATCACCGCTGTTTGTCTTAATTTCGATGCATGTGGTGTCACCACCATACTTAATAAATTCTCTACCTGAAACCGGTACGGAGCCTCTGGAGCCCCAACACTTAATTCGCATTCAAGGCCTTTCGAATAACATCTTTCAAAGTTAGATAAATCACTAAAAACGACTGAGTTTACAATGTCCTTAACAAAAACAACTATATATAAACAGAACATTTAACACAAGAAATATCTTTCGAATCAATAATTCTTTCCGGGAATATAAAATCACCATGTTCTCAATACTATTTAATAAGTCGCTAAATTCGCCATCAGGAATAAGAAAGAATTATTTCTTTCAATTGGCCAAGACTTCCAGAGTAAAAATGATCACCACCTTCGATCTCTTCAAGGTCTGCGTCTGCATTCCATACGCCAAGAAGCTCAGAAACATGGGCAATGGCAGCATATTCATCCCGTGTGCCTGCGACGACAAGCTTTAAAGATGAAACGTTTCTCACAGTTTCAAATGCTATAAAATCGACCGGAGGAGAAACAAGAATCAGGCTTTCAATATCTGTTGATTTTGCTGCAACCATCAGGTTAACCCAAGCACCAAAAGAGTAACCGGCAAGTGTAATATTTTTAAAACCCGATTTCTGTAAATACGATACAGCCGCAAGCACATCCCTCTGTTCACCGTCTCCATCATCATGTTTGCCCTGACTATAGCCTGCACCCCTGAAATTAAATCTTAAAGTGGTGTAATCCTGCTCATAATAGGAACTGCTGATCGTACTGACAACGGGATTATGCATCTCCCCGCCATACAAAGGGTGCGGATGAGTCACGACAACTGCTTTTGCAGGTGAATTTAATGCCAAAAGCCCTTCAAGTTTATTCCCGTCGGAATCAATTTCAATTTTTTTCTCCACGTTTCCCTACCAAAGAATCTATATTTTCAAAAAATAAATCAGGCATCGTTCAATATATTGACTATTTGCTCCCCAAACTCTTTTTTCTGCCAGTTTTTGATACCTTCGATTGCCTCAAACGCTTCAATACTGGTTGGTTTTTTAATCGCAATTGCCGACAAGAGTGCTTTATTAAAGAGGATGGGAGGATCTAATTCAAGCCTGCTCGCAACATCATCCCGCCAGGTTTTAATTTTTTGGGTAATACTTGGAACATCTGGTTTGAAGAATGTTTTTCTTTTTCTAGGATAGACCGGCAGATTTTCATCAGGAATTGATTTGGCTATCTGAATTTTTTCAATAATATTTCTTCCAAAAATACTGATCTGTTTTGCACTGATAGCTTTCGAATTGGCTAAATCTTCTATACTCCCCGGCCGTTCTTTTGCAATTGTCAAAAGACTCGAATTTGCAAAAACTTTAAACAATGGCTTATCCTTTTTTCGGGCAATCTCTCTCCTGAGTTCAAGTAGCAATTCAAGAGTGCCAAGAGCTTTTCTGTTAAGTCTTCCAGCACCCTTGATTTTCAGGAACAGTGGCGAAGCATTTGATTCCGCAACTCTTACTCTGCTCAGGAGCTCACATTCTTCTTCTACCCATGCAGTTCTTTTTTTCTCTTTTAACTCAGAGTCAAGTATTTCGGCTAGTTCAAGAAGGTAGACAACATCTGAAGCTCCATATTCTATCATTTGAGGGGGAAGTGGCCTCTTCGACCAGTCTTTTTTTTGATAAGATTTATCCAGCTTAACACCAAATCGTTTTGACAAAACAGAACTCAAACCTGTTTCCTGAATACCTAAAAACCGTGAGGCCAGCTCTGTATCAAAAAGATTGTTAATCTCAATCTGGTAATCACGGTGAAGTGATCTTACATCATAATCACCGCCATGAAATATTTTCCTGATACTGGGTTTTGCAAAAAGAGGCTGGAGGATTGAAAGGTCTTCAACTTCAAGCGGGTCAATAACAACCGTCAGTTTTTTTGATGCCATTTGTATCAGGCAAACTTTTTCCCTGAAATGAAACATTGAATCAGCTTCAAGATCAACTGCAATTGTCTCCTCAGATTCAAAGATACTAGTCACTCTCTCAAGGTCAGCTTTATTGTCTATGAACTCATATTTAATCATTTCATTTCTTTCAAATTTATAATCATTTCAATTAGTCGGCCAATAAAATTCCATGCGAATTTAATCAATTTACCACTTTTTCAGCACTAATACAAAATTTTCTTTATAAATCTTTAAAATTGTATAATTTAGCAAAGTTTGTTATTTAACTTGACCCCGATTTACATTTCACTTAAATTATCAATTTTGAGGTTGAATATTCGGTTTGAATACCAACCAGAAGAACCATAGATTGTTTATAATGACCGGAAAAGTGCTTTAAGTACAAACTACCGGCAAAGAATACTGGTATATATCATGATTAATATTACTTTACCTGATGGTGCGATAAAAGAGTTTGACAGCTACCCTTCCGGAATGGATGTTGCCTTGTCTATTTCAGAAGGCTTTGCCAGAAACTGCGTTGCAATGGAAATTCAAAATGAACTTCTTGATCTTAGTACAGAAATTAAAGAAGATTCCGAAATAAAGCTCTATACAACAAAGGACCCGGTAGCGCTTGAAATAATGAGGCACAGTGCTGCCCACGTGATGGCTGAAGCAATCACAAGATTGTATGAAGGCGCAAAGCTGACAATCGGCCCTGTTGTTGATGATGGTTTTTATTATGATATTGATATGGACCCGATTTCAGAGGATGACTTCCCAAAAATCGAAGCCGAAATGAAAAAAATCATAAAAGAGAAAACACCATTTGAAAGAAGTCTTATCTCTAAAGAAGACGCCCTTGATTTTTTTAAAGAAGACCCGTACAAAAATGAGTTAATTTCTGAGCTTGAAGATGGCACAATATCCCTCTACAAACAGGGTGGATTCACCGACCTATGCCGTGGCCCACATATACCTCACTCAGGAATGATTAAAGCATTTAAACTGATGAAAGTTTCCGGGGCTTACTGGAGAGCAGACCAGACAAAGGCACAGTTACAACGTATCTATGGCACAGCATATTTCGATAAAAAAGAGTTAAAAAAATACCTTCACATTCTTGAAGAGGCAAAAAAACGAGATCATAGAAAGCTTGGCCCCAAATTTGACCTTTTCAGTTTTCATGATGTTGCGCCAGGAATGCCGTTTTTTCATTCGAAAGGGATGGCGATATGGAATACACTTCTTGACTACTGGCGTGAAGAACACAAGTTGGCAGGCTACACAGAGACAAAAACACCGATTATGCTCGACAAACACCTTTGGGAAAAAAGTGGGCACTGGGATAATTATCGTGAAAACATGTACACCTCATCCGTTGATGATCTTGATTACGCAATAAAACCAATGAACTGCCCGGGTGGCATGCTCCTGTACGGCACAAAAAGACATTCCTATAAAGAATTGCCAATAAGAGCAGGGGAAATTGGCCTTGTTCACAGACATGAATTGAGTGGAGCCCTTTCCGGCCTTTTCCGTGTTCGTGCATTCCATCAGGATGATGCCCATATATTTATGACACCTGATCAGATTCAGGAAGAAATTCTGGGAGTTCTTCAACTGGTTGAGAGAGTATACAAAACATTTGACCTTGGTTTTCACATTGAGCTCTCGACGAGACCTGAAAAATCTATCGGAACTGACGAAGCCTGGGATATGGCCACAAACGGCCTCAGAGCAGCTTTAGATGAATACGGTCATGATTATATAATAAATGAGGGTGACGGTGCTTTTTACGGCCCTAAAATTGACATCCACATCAAGGACGCAATCGGAAGAACCTGGCAGTGTGGCACAATACAGCTTGATATGTCTCTACCGGAAAGATTTGACCTTTCCTACATTGGCGCCGACAATGAAAAACACCGGCCTGTAATGATACACAGGGTAATTTTTGGCTCTGTTGAAAGATTTTTCGGCATACTGGTTGAGCACTACGAAGGGAAATTTCCTCTTTGGCTTGCTCCTGTACAGGCAATTATTCTTCCAATGAACGATGACCTTATCGATTACGCCAATGAGGTAAAGACATCACTTGAAAGTAAAGGTTTGCGCTCTGAAGTAGATAAAAGAACAGAAAGTTTAAAAAAGAAAGTACGTGAAGCTCAGCTTCAGCAGATACCATTGATCATTACTATTGGTGAAAAAGAGAAGGAAGCAGGAACTCTTTCAATAAGAACATTGGATGGTAAGGTTAAATACAATGTTTCTGAAGACGATTTAATTCAAAAAACTTCAGCTCACATCAGAGAGAAAAAGACGGAGCAAAACATATTTGATAATTAATGAAAAACAATAAAAAATATTACACGAAATACTGGCTGCCACCAATCTTGTATTGTTTGTTGATTTTTGGACAGTCAACGCTTGACTTGCCGGTCTCTAAATTCCAGAGTTTTGACAAACTTCTGCATTTTACTGTATATTTTCTGTTGGGAATATTAATTTTTCGTGCTTTCTCAACTGTTTCAAAAAGCCTGAATATTGTTTTAGTCCTGATTATTTCAGTTTTTGTTTCAGCAATGATCGGTTTTGCAGACGAAATGTTCCAGCTTTTCAGTCCATCGCGAACCATTGACCGCCTAGATGTTTTGTCTGACATTGCAGGTAGTCTCTGTGGAATGATTTGTTTTCTTCTTATTCGTTTTATAATTAAACTGAAACAGGATAAGACCAGCTAAATACTTTTTACGAGAACATCAATGTTCTTTAAATAAATTATCATAAATAGGATCAAAAAAATGCGAATTGTAACCAGGCCTGATTTTGATGGGATTGTCTGTGCTGTTTTACTATTTGAAGCAGAAAAGATTACAAGAGAAACTCTCTGGGTCGAACCGAATGAAATTCAAAAAAAACTCATCACTATTGAAACAGGTGATATTCTAACAAACCTTCCATATGATAAAAATTGTTCTATGTGGTTTGACCATCATTATACAAATATTGTTCCCGAAAAAATTCCAGGAGCTTTTGCCATAGCGCCGTCAGCAGCAGGGGTTGTCTACGACTACTATAAGGAAAAAATTGGTGGTCGATATGACGAGCTTGTTTCAGAAGCAGACAAAATAGACTCTGCAGCTCTATCACAGGACGAGGTTCTTCATCCGGAAGACTACCCATATGTATTACTTTCTATGACCATCTCCGGCAGAGACTCAGCCGACGAATGGTATTGGAACAGACTAACTGACCTTCTTAGAAGCAGTGACATTGAATCGGTTATGTGTGACAGTGAGGTTTACGACAGGTCCCAGGGCGTTATCAACAGAAATAAAAGATTTCATGATCACCTGTTAAAACATACTACTATAAAACAACAGGTTGCTGTAACTGACTTCAGAGAATTCGATAAGGCACCTAATGGGAATCGATTTCTGTCCTACTCCCTGTTTCCAGAATCTATTGTCAGTGTCAAAATTCGGTATGACATTGATAATCGGGATAAAATCATTTTAAGTGTAGGCCACAGTATCTTCAACAAGAACTGTAAAGTCAATGCAGGACTTTTGCTTTCAAAATATGGTGGGGGTGGGCATTTCGGTGCCGCCGGCTGTAGCTTCCCTAAAAACAAAGCAGATGAATACATACCTGAAATAATTGAAACTCTCAGTAACAATAAACCTCTGGATTAGTAAAAGATGCTCCATAAGTTGATATTGCTTTTAAGTGAACTTGAACACTTAAGTTCATTATGCAACAGGTGTGGCATGTGCCAGATGCATTGCCCGGTCTTTCTTGAAACAAAAAATGAATCAGATGTTGCAAGGGGCAAATTAGCCTTAATAAACGGCATCGCTGCAGAAATTCTCAAGCACCCGGAAAAAGTTCTTAGCCGTTTAAACAACTGCCTTTTATGTGGCGCCTGCTCTTCAGGGTGCTCCCGTAATGTTAAAACTATAGAAATTTTTATAAAAGCCCGCATCATCATAACTGAATACACCGGCCTGTCTTTAATTAAGAGACTATTGCTGAAAAAAATAGTATCCCACCCCGGTATTTTCGATAAATCAATCAATTTGATTAAAAAATTTCAACATCTGTTTTTTAAATCCGGTAATGACTCTCACAATTCTATAGCACCGCGGCTGTATATGCCTTTTTTTAGAGGACGCCAATTGCAACCCCTAGCAGCTGATACTTTTCATTCGCAGATTGAGAAACGAGATAAACCGAAGCAAGTCGACCAAACGCCAAAAAAATTAAATGTTATTTTTTTTACGGGCTGCCTTATTGATAAAATTATGCCTGAAGTCGGTTTATCATGCATTGAGGTCCTTGAATATCATAACGTAAATGTATTAACATTCGAACAAGAAGGCTGCTGTGGAATACCTTCTCTCGCATCGGGGGATATGGATTCATTTAATAAGCTGGTCGAACACAACTCCAGGCTTCTCAATATCGGAAATATTGATTTTATTGTTACAGCATGTGCAACGTGTACTTATACAATAAACAAACTCTGGCCAATGATCTACAAAGGAGAAAGGCTATCAGAGATAGATGCTATTGCAGGTAAGACAACAGATATAACTCAGTTTGTTGTTTCAAACTTTCTATCGGGAAAAAACAAAGCCGAAAAGCATTCTGAGGATCATCAATCTATCGTTACAATCCACGATCCCTGTCATTTGAAAAAATCTTTAAATATTCAAGGAGAACTGAGAACACTTGTAAAAGCGAATCGTGGCTGCCTACTACAGGAAATGGATAACCCCGGTACCTGCTGTGGGTTTGGAGGTACATTCAACCTTACCAACTATAAGCTTTCATCTAAAATTGGCGAAAAGAAATGTCGTGCTATTGAAGATTCAAAAGCTGAAATTGTTGCAACAGGTTGTCCGGCATGTATGCTTCAGTTAAAAGACCAGCTAGCAAAAAATCAAACAACGGTTCGAGTAAAACATGTAGTTGAAGTTTATGCAGATTCTTTAAAATGAAAATTTTATATATTTTATTTTAATCAGCTGGTTCAAATACCTTTTCTCATAGGTTGTCTTTATTTTTGTCAATATACTGTCAGAACCCTCGGTATTGTATAGATCATCAGAGTAGCTAATAATATTTGTTTTGTTCTCACTCAGACTCTCGTGAGAAAAATCATATAAGACCCGGCTGTCTGTTTTCAAGTAAATACAACTCTGCTTTTTAAACAGGTCCCTGTAAATATTTAAAAATCGTTCAGATGTGAGACGTTTTTTCCCATTCGTAGCTGATTCATAGGGATCAGGAAAAGTTATCCAGCCTTCTGAGAAAATATCCGGTGGGAAATATGACGATAAAAATTCAATTCTCAATCTCACAAAACAGACATTTTGGAGATTCTCTTCAATTGCTCTTTGTGCTCCCAAAAACATTCTATCACTTTTAATATCAATACCGATAAAATTTTTATCCGGGTATTCTTTAGCAAGAGCTATGGTATATTCTCCCTTACCACATCCCAGTTCAACAACAATTTCATTGTCATTTTTGAAGTAATTTTGATCCCATTGATCTTTCAATACGGCATCTTGGAAGTCGATGACATCAGGCTGGAGAATGTTGCGAAGTTTTTTGGCACCAGCGTATTTCTTAAGTTTCTTTTTTCCCATTTTTGTAAAACCAGAATCAATTAGAATAAATAATATTCACAGAAATAGGAGATAAATGAAACTTTCCGGGCTTTGGAAGTATACACTGACTACTAACTCTGAGCCATGCCTGATCAGATTTTATTCCTCTCAGTTTACCATCTTTTGGTGGGAGTGCATGAGCGGTATGTTCATATGTTGTCTGAAAAAGAAAAACGCCATCTTTTTCTTCATAATCTATCAAGTATCTCTTTGTAAACTTGTCGAGGTTCATATCATTTTCTTCAGCTATATCGAGCATTTCAGTCAAAGCAAGCCTTAAAAGGACGGTTTTACTATGCCCTCTTTCTGAAAAACGCATCACAGCTCTTGACTCACTACTGCTGACGTAAACTGTCGAAACACAGGGGATTCGTGTTAGAAATTGTGCCGCAACACTTGATGCGGTTCTTCTACCGCCTGCCATTACAGGAAGTCCATAATATTCAAAAAATTTCTTTTGAATATCCTCAGCGTATTTATCACCTTTTTCATAAAGGTCTTTAGTAATATACCGTAGATTCTTTGCAAGCTCTTCTGCAGCATCCGCAATAGGCCAGTCAACCCTTACATGATAATGAGAAAGCGAATATCGATCTCTAGCCTTGACAGCAGTATCACTTTGAATCAATAGGGAATAATCTACCGGTAAAAGCTGGTGTATAAAATTTGTAAAATGGATTGAGTCAAGATATTTTTGATTCCTATCAAAATCATCTGTCGTCGTAAGAACATCAGAGGCTAAAAGGTTCGTCTTGGTTGTTTTATTAACATCAAAAAAACGAATGTATTTTTTGTTCTCGGTAGGGATAATGTCTTCAACAAACAAGATCAAGAAAGAGTTGACGTCTTCATACTCATTCACTGCAATTCTGGCTCTTGGCTTTAACTCTCTTCTCTCAACAAAAGGGAACGGGATATCTTTTAACTTAAAGTTATAAAAAGAATCTATAAGACCATATGTGTTTAACAACTGATCCAGGTCATCACGTAACAATTCATAATACGTTCTTCTTAATTTATTTGCACGACTCAGCTCTTCCCTAAAGCCCCAGAATGACAACGCGATCTCCCCGTATTCTTAAAAACCGACAGGCGGTTTATTTATTCATTGATAACATAATTAATTGGTATTGGTGGTTTGAAAAATCCACCCATAGTGAATGGATCACAATAGCACGATTTTACGGGAGCGTCAACAAACCGTATTAAATGTTTGACCCTTGCTAAATTATATAAATGAGTTACTTCAGATGAATAGAAAAATGTGATTGCAAATAAAAAAAGCCCCAGGGAAAACCCCGGGGCTTAATAGTAATACTTAGAAATCGGAAACTTTAGAAGTCCACCTCTGTATACTCAGGAACGTTAATCTCCTGAAGTTCTTCGCCAAGGTAAGTTCTTTCATTTGGAGCAAGAACACCGAGAGAAAGAGCCAGAAGAGTCCAGATATGAAGAACATGGTAATGAGCGCCGTAATGCTCACTCAATTCATGGATCTGTGCATGACAGTTATGACATCCAGCAATACAATAAGTAGCACCTGTATTCTGAATCTGGGTATCTTTTATTTTTCCGTATGCAAGACGATCATCCTTATATCCATTTTGAAGAAAGCCACCGCCACCACCACAACAGAAGTTGTTTGACTTATTCGGATACATTTCAATAACATTCTTCTCACCAACTATAGCATTAACTACATAACGAAGGTTATCAGCTGTAGGGTCTCCAAAAGTCTTTCTGACAATCTGACATGGGTCCTGAATCGTAAACTTGATTCCCAGCTCATCATTCCAGCTTGAGTCTGGCTTAAGTCGGCCTTCTCTGATCCAGTCAGCATACTTATTATAAATATGATCAACTTTGAAATTGTGAGGAATATTATATTTTTTCAGTCCTACCAGGACTGCAAATGTAATGTGCCCTCATTCGGTGTGGAGGAACGTTTCACTCCCCAATTCATCACATGCATTAGAAGCTTCTTTTGTAATATGCTTCCACCCATCTTCATCTGCCATAAACAAGCAATAGTTTTCACCTGCCCAGGCCCTGCTTGGGTATGTCCAGTCAACCTCAGCAAGGTTAAGAATTTTCCAGAGCGGCACCATTTCTTCCGGCTCAGTCATCGGCTCTCTTGAATTCTGATTTAGGCAATATTTAGCTCCCTGCTTACCTATAGGTGCCTGAAGATTTCTCTCCTCCCACATTGGCTGGGACTCTTTGACTTCGTCAAGAACATCCTCAACAACAAACTCAAAGTCTTCCTGAGAGCAACCCATAGCACTACATGTATCAATTTTCAGCGCCTGATCACAGGAACCAACAATACCTTTGGGTCTATCTTCTCTTGGAATAGATTTTCTGGCGTTATAGACCAGTTGAGGAATATTTATTTCCATTGGACAAACAGTTGAGCAACGCGTACACATTGTACACATCCATGTCCACTTATGGTTAATAAGTTCCTCATCCATTCCAAGTGCCGCCATTCGCAGATACTTTCTTGCATCCATGTCAGCCAAACCAGTAGCTGGGCAACCTGAAGAGCAAAGGCCGCAGGTCAGACATGCGTTAAGATTTCCACCTTCCGGCAGAATTTCCATAACCATGTCTTTGAAGGCGGTCTTAGTATCTCCGCCGATTTTAATTGCTTCATCAGCCATACTTACTATATCCTCCGTGTTATTTTTCCTGCTGTGGCAAAGTCGACTACACACATCAGGCGAGAACTATTGACATGACCTCTCAATAAAGCCACATCGTAATTTATTTAACCGGTCATAACAGACACGATTGCAAAGCCTGTTATTTATCAGAAAAAAGACTGAATATACCCCTGTCCATTTTAAGACAATAGTCTTTTTACTCCTATTCACCTGTTTCTGTCAACATAAATTGTATGCACAAAAACGTTAATGTCAAATGTAGTTGTATACGGGAAAAATAAGTGGCTCGTAGAATATTGTCGTTAGTACATTTAAATTACGTACTATTATTAATAATTATTTCTGAATATAGGTTATTAGACGATTTAGCAGAAAAATCCCTAAGTTCATTTTCTTTTTTTTAAATATGTAAAAATTCCACTCATTAAAAACAGTTTAACCATAAAATAATATACAAAAATACCGCCTGCATCGGCTACCATATCTGCAATTGAAAAACTCCTGTATGGAAGAAAATACTGGACTACCTCTATGGCAATCCCATACAACAAAAGAAGCATCGGCTGGTAAAAAGGTGAAATGGGCCTTGAAAATGAGATCCCAGCCAAAAAGCTTAAAATCAAAAATGCAACAGCATGATAAAATTTATCACTGAGGCCACCAGGTAAATCCGGCCCCGTTCTGATAACAGAAAGACAAAAGATTATTACAACAGAGAAAACAAGGGCAACTCTTGCAAAAAATATGAGATGATAGGATTTCATAGAAGTGTGAATAAAAGCCCGGAAAGGAAGACCTTTCCGGGCAAATTATCAATCCTGAATAAACAGTGCGAGTGCATCGATAACCGCAGGGTCATCATTGTCCATAATATCAATAATATATTGATTGGTTCTTTCTTTATGAGCTGTAAACATTCCTCTTTTTTTAGTGAATGTTTTAGCATATGCCATCGCTTCTGCCATAAGCTCTTCAACACTTGCACAAGCTTTTTCAATTACTTTATGTTCTTCCAGCTCAGGTGCACCAACTCTTCTACCTGACAGATACATTTCATTAAATTTATACTGTGGGATCGCTTTCTTAACAAATGCAATCATGCTTGGCGCAAAAAGAATTCCAAGGTCAACCTCAGGAAAGCAGAAATAACCACGATCAGAACGCATAAATCTGAAGTCACAAGCGCAAGATAAAATAGCACCGTTACCGAATGCATGACCGTTAATAGCAGCAATAACCGGTACTGGATATAGAAGAATTTTCCTAAACACAGAATTCATCATGTTCAAAAAATCTTTGATGGCATCAAATTCACTGTCACCAAATTTTGTCATTACCCAATTTACATCAACACCCGTTGAAAATATTTTTTCGTTAGTTGAAGTCAGGATCAGAGCATTAACAGTCTTATCTTCAATTATTTCGTCTAATGCATTATCCATTGCCTTTGCAAACTCAAAGTTCTGCTGATTTGTGTCATTACACATTTCCAGAACAGCAACACCATCTCTATTTTCCCATTGTACTAAACTCATAATATCCCTCCCTTATATATTAATTTTTAATTATTATTCAGCTTTTTCCCTGTTAAGAATACACACATTGTCATCAGGCCCAAAGCATTTATTGCACGAGGTACATCTTGGCTTGGCAGATTTGTCCTCAGCCCATTTATTGATCAGGTCAGGCTCACTCAAGAGTGGACGTGAAAATGAAAAATACTCAATTGCAGTATCATTTAAAAGCGTTTCCATAGTATCAAGTGATCTGTTTCCACCAACCAGAATTACCGGTACGTCAATTGATGCTGCGATATCTTTTGCATATTCACTAAAGTAAGAGTCTTTACCCTTAAGCTCAACAGTTTTCGTCACTTCTTTTTCAGTCTTAGGTGCTCTGAACACAGGCCCACCGCTAATTTCCACAGCTGCAATACCTTTTGAAGTAAGATTTTCACAAAGATCTTTGCACTCTTTAAAAGTAAACCCTTTTTCTCCCATAAAATCAGAGCAGTTCAATTTAATCAATATCGGGAAATCAGCACCTGTTTGGCGTCTGATTTCGTCATAAATATCAAAAATAATTTTTGCTCTTTTTTCGCTGCTGCCACCGTACTCATCCTCACGTTTGTTAAAGAATGGAGATAGAAACTGATTCAGAAGATAACCGTGGCCTGCATGCATTTCAACACCATCAAAGCCACTAGCCTTAGCTCTCTTAGCGGCATCACCAAAAGCCTGAATCAGTGTTTTTATGTTTTGGGCAGTCATTTCTTCCGGTGTAACACCGGTAATTTTATTCAACACAGCAGAAGGCCCCCAGATTTTTCTTTCCCCGAGGTTGTGCCATGTAAATGATCCACCATAAACAAGCTGGAGTATTATTTTACTGCCATTTTGATGTACCATCTCTGTCAGAGGCTTGTAGCTATCGACAAACGAGTCATCATAGGCACCAAACATTCTGGGATTCGGCTGTTCTTCTTCAAGCACGAAAGCATACCCTGTAATTATTGCAGAAACCCCGCCTTTGGCAAGATCCCCATACAACGCCATTACACGATCATTTATATGTCCGTTTTCATCAGCAATGCCTTCCCAGGTAGCCGATCGGATAAATCTGTTTTTCAGCTCAAGCCCACTGGCACTTGTTGAATCAAATAATTTTTTCATGTATCACCCTTCAAAGTTGATGAACTCGTAAAAAATATTAAGATGGCTAAGGAAAAGGTGCCATATACAAGATTTATTGTTCGATCAGGCTTGAAGTAGTACATTTTGTACGTCAAAAGTCTGATTGAACAATAAAGCG
>JQIA01000070.1_pt1 | contig 43833 bp, 76 predicted proteins | sample 811431 | NCBI WGS metagenome assembly JQIA01 (sample SAMN02998118, study PRJNA258478) | marine sediment metagenome | biome: marine; feature: seafloor; material: sediment; isolation source: oil-polluted sediment collected from 3 locations (0.5 km, 0.7 km and 0.9 km)... | place: USA: Gulf of Mexico ...
CCTCAAGTCTTTCCAATTCGGTAAATGCAGGTATTTTTCTTCTGTTAGTTCCCTCAATAACTAACTCTCCTGTTGTATCTACATAAATTTTTGTTGCCATTTTCTTGTGTTTTTAAATTATTTTTATTTATTCCATACAAAGCTACCAAATAATCGAACAACTCCGTACCGTATTTTTATATCCCAATTTCTAAAACTCCATTTCTGAGTTCCTTTCATAGCCTTTGCCCATTTTAGCATCTCTTTATCTGCGAACTTTCGGTCATTCAATTTTGTTACATACAAAAAATCGTGAATCAAATAAGCAATATCATCATCGCCACTCTCTCGAATAATATTCTGTACCACCTGTGGAACACTCGCTAAATTCCACTTAAACCCTTTCGGGATAAAGATTGTATTTCCTGTAGATAACTCAACCCTAACATCTTCTAATAAAAAATATACCCCTCGCTCCCCAATAACTTTACTGCGCTTTACAGGGTTGTTCTTAATCGATTGCTCTCTTATATTTTTTAATGTGTATATCATATTATTACCAATTTTTTCTGCTTAATGCTGTTGAAAACGTATCTATTGCTGTGTGAAAATTTGCTATTTCTGTAGCGGTTAAACCGTTGTGCATTGCATTAAAACAATACGTGCCCCTATCTGAAGCACGCCCAACTGCACGCCCAACATCTAAATTTCCATTTGTAACTGTTCCTGTATTCGTTATTGTTTTTATCAAAACACTATCTTTCCAAGCAGTATTAGATGTTCCTATTCTGTTAATAGTAACAACCCCTTTACCTAATAAACCATCTACAGGACTTGCACCACAAAAAGAGCCAGAAAAAACACGCCCACCCGCTAAAGTAGAGCGTGATAAAATACTAAACTCAAGTGCAGCTGTAGAACCCATAATATATTGGTTTTGGTCTACTTTAACATAAGAACAAGCGGTCATCCCACCATCAATACTCGTCATACCATCTGTACTTGGGTTAAATTGTGTGTGGCCGCCATCATTATTTATATCATTTGTAGTATAGCCATTAGCATCGTGTGTAACACCACCATACCACGTAAGTCTAAAAGCAGCATCAGTATCTTGAGGGTCTTTTAAATTATATTTATGAGCGTCAGCAGTTCCTCCTACATAGGGATAAATAGCAAACATTTTAGTCCAAATATTAGCATTTTTTAAATCGATAACTAATTGATTAATCGCATTTCTTTGGGTTGGCTCTGTTATCCCCGCGTTTTCAACAAACAAACAAGCATCTGCATCTGATAATTCACAAATACCATCACTAATAGGTTGCTTTAAAAATCCATAAGGTATAATCATCTAACTAAAATTTAATGCCTCAACTCCATAATAATTTGTCCCATCGAAATAGAAAGTAATTATATCTGTTCCTGTCGTGGCTGTCGTTGTTAATGTTGGTGCTGTTCCCTCAATCCATTTTACCGATGCGGGAAAAGTTGCGGTTCTACTCCCTGTCCCATCTTGTGTTAATTTCAATATAAATGTACCCGCCTTTGATGGTGCTGTAAAAGTAAACACCTCATTAAAAGCCCCAAACTGAAAATTAAAGAAATTTCCTGTTTTCCAATCAATCGTAGTCGCTCCATCTCCTGTTGCCGATTGTGGTGTCCCTCCTACTGAATGTCCATTTAAATCTAATTCCCCACCTAATTGTGGTGTTGTGTCCTCAACTATATTTGAAATCTCATTTGTTACCCCCGTCTTAGATGAGTTCGTTGCAATAGCGGTTCTCTCTGTATCTGTGAGGATTTTTGTAGTCGCCCCCTCAACCATATTATCCATATCAAAAGCATCGCCTCCCACAGTATTTGGGTCATAGGTAGCTTTCAGCATATCTCCTATACCATCCCCCGCAATAACCAATTCCATAATGCTAAATTCATCCGTTGCGGTTTTCTGAATACGATATAAAGCCTTGTCGAGATAAGCCAATCCTACAGGGATTTTCGCTGTTACTGCCGAATAATCTATCGTGAATCCTGTACCATAAACAACCAACCAACAAACGCTCCCCAATTTCCAAGTTAAGGATGCGGGAATTGTTAATATTTTTGTGTTACCTGTTAATACAATAGTCGTGCTTTCATGTGCTGTAGCCAAACTAAAACTATCCGATGCCTCAATGTGCTTATTTGAAAAGAATGTTGAAGCATCCATTTTATTAGCGACAAACCCACCTAAACCATCGCTGACCGAAACAGGGATTTGTTCTGTACCATCTACTGAAACTCTTACAGGCAAACTATTGATTGTTTTAAACGAATCTAATTGCAACTGCATTTTATCTACCTGTTCCTGTAATTTTAATATTGACATTTTTATCTATATTTGCATTATGTTATACTTCTTTATTTTCTTACTTATACTCATTCGATTTTTCTTTTTTTCTAAATCTAAAAGCGATTACAAAATCACTAAAAGAGATGTTGAAATTCAAAACGAATTACTCTCAAACATTAAAGAAAACCACCTCAATAAAATTATTGAAAATGAGCTTTCAGGTTTAGGTGTTAAGTTACCACAGGATAAAAACCTGTAGCAATCCCAATATCAGGTTCACTCGCTTGACTAACTGATAAAACACCCAATTCATTAGACATACCAATTACACCTAAACTTGCCGACACTGTTGATAGTTGCCCTACGTGGGTTATATCAGCGGGTTCAATAGCGGTACACAACATATTATCTATGATAACAAACTCACTATCATTTAAAGCATCCATTACCTGTCCCGCATATTCACTTGGCAAGGGCTTAAAATATGTTTTATAAACTTTCATAGAATTATAATCAAGCTTTGTAATCAAATTATCCAATTTCTCAACTTGCATTTCTGAGTTTGAAACTCTTTTCATACCATTAAAATATGGTAGGTTTTTTAAATGGCTAATTCTTTCTTTCGTTACTGATTTAAATAATCCATTTGTTTCTGAATAAATTGTGTAATCAATTTCAGCATCACTATTTTCATTTCCATAAGCCATTATATGATATTTCCCATTCGTCAATTCATCGTCTGTTATCTGCTCAACAAAATCACTTATGTAAGTTCCTGAATATGGGAAATCGGGAATCAACGCATTTTCATAAGGCGACTGTCTATAATCAATCTGAACAAAAAACAATCTGCGATTCACATAAGTTGCCCCATCGAACCAATCTTTTATATTAGACATCTTAATGTCGAAATGAAAAACCTCATAAGGCAACGCAACGTGTGTCGATTCTATTACGGTACTTGCTTCGGGGTTATTTACATCAAATGAGGTTATCGCATAAGTAACGCCTCCATCCTCAATAATTTCAACGATTGTGCCCGCAATACCATTTATAACTATTTCTGTTCCTATTTGATAATAGGCGGGTAAATAATTATTAAAAACATGATTTCCTATTACGGTGTTCCCTGTTGCATCTGAATAAATATCGCCTGTATTAAAAGAAATCGCAATCCTATAAAATTCAGCATTCCAAGTCGTGATTCCCTCCAAATAAACTTTCCTCGAAATATTCGTTGTTTTCTGTACTACATCAATTTCTGAGAATTGCCACCCCGATTCGGCTCTACAATAATACACCCGCACCCTATGGTCATTATAACTACTTTTAAACTGTATTCTAAAAGTTTGGGATTCTGAATACACCTGAGCAAATCCCTCATAATTTATTTTTTCAGGAAACTCAGGAGTTAAGAAATTAAAATTATTAGCATTTAAAACACCCTCAGGCACAACCCTATTTGCAAACCGAACGCTATTTTTTCCACTTATATAAAAATAATCAGGAATATAGAAAGAGGTCGCATCGGGGCTTTCATCTACTGATACTGAAAACTCCATTGAACGTACACAAAAATACTTATCCCTTACATAAGCGATATAATCCCCTGACGTTAGAGATGTAAATACATTTGAACTTTGATAATTTGGAGCCTCTTCGCTAACTGATAACTCTAATATTGCATATTCATTCTCATCACTCCCTGTAAATGAATTATTATTTATTGTTGCTGTCCCCCCTATAGTGCTAACTATTACATCAACAGATTCCAACGTCAAAGCATTTGGGGGGTATCGATAATGAGTAACAAAACTTTCCCCATCAATTAACATTATTATCCTAATTACCCATTCATTTCTATAGCCCTCAAATGAAAAAGAGGCATCGTCAATATCTCCATTAAAAATTGTAACATCTCCTGTGCCCGGCACATATTGGTCTATTCTAATTGTGTTTATCAGGACATTAAAACTAAGGTCAACTTTTACCCTTGTACATTTATCTAAAGTGGATGCTGAATAGGTTTCTGTGGTTTCAATTATTACTTTCTGAGCATCCGTACTTATTACGGTTGTAATATTCGATGTAAGGTTGTGTGTTACATCAACAAAACTATCAAAATGAGTATTATCAAAATGCTCTATTTCTATAGTATATCCTACTATTGTGACGGTATATTCTAAAGCCCTATTATAATCTAAAGCAAAAGCATCATACCATAATTGTATTTGGTTATCAGGTGCTATAACAGGCGAAACAGATACCTCTTTGCTTTTACTCCTTGTGAGTTTAAAAGTTTCTATTACTCCTGTACCTGTGATGTCTATAGATTCATCTATTACTCCTGTACCGCTAAATGTTAATATTATTTTAGATGCCATATTTCTCTACTAATTCGGATTCAATTTTATCGTCTATTTTAAAACTATATACAAAACCGTATTCCATTATCCCTTTTTCATTTAAATAGGTTACTGTTTTATAATAATTTGCTTTTCCATTTTCTATTGCATTTATCTTACTTACTAAACTATGATTTACAAAAGCCCCACCTGAAATTGTATTTGATGTAAATATCGCATTTTCAAAAACAGAAAGCAAAACATTGTCGTTTTCTTGTAATAAATCCCCCCCGATTATTTGCGTTTTTAAAGCTACATTTCCAATAGTAGAAAGATATAATACACTTTTTCCATCATAAGCATTAAACATATATTCTTGTTTAAAATTCTTTCCATGACGTAATATGCAATTCATCGGGGTAAGCCTATAATTATACGCACTATTTATTGAATAAATCCCGCTTACTGTACTAAAATCTTCTTGCCACTCTCTTACTATATAAACCGAATTAACGAGGTTACAGTCCACTGCAAATAAGTCCTTGTCATATCTCGTGTCTGTATCAGGATATAAACTGTATTGTTTTCTATAACACAACTCTAATTCATTGGGGTCTGTCCTAAATTCATTTGTTGCCTCATAGGTATTATCTTGCCCAACTACAGGTAGCCCAAATGTATTTACTGTATTCATCGCCTGTAATCCAAAAACATCCTCATTTTCTCCTGATTTTTCATTACCTATTACAATTCTTGTATATATTTTATCTGTATTTATTGTTCTTGTTATGTCAGATAAAGTTCCTAATTCAATACTGATTTCATCATCAAAAAAATGTTCAATATCCTCAACCTCTATTGTAACAACCCCATTTTCGTTTTTAATCCCAAACGCTACAGGATTTAAAGTAAACAAAAACCTAAAAAGCATATCAAAAGAAACCGTTCCCAAAACTGCTTTTTCCTCATCAAAATAAATGTGCCTTGCTGTTTCTCCTGAAAACAAAACTATATCATTCCAATTCTCTGTAATATGGTCGCTCTTAAAAACAACATCGGGTGCCATAATCTCAATTACTCTTTCAAAAGCATTATAAAGAGTAATACAATCAACAAACCTTTCATCACTATTTTCAGGCTCAAAAAACGAATCCTCAGTTATTACAATTTGATTTTTTATTGGGTCAATAAATTTTGTTTCTCCGTTAAGATTTTGAGGCACATTATAAACTAAAGCCAAACATTCCCCATCGTCTAATTCAAATTCAATAGGCTCATTTCCTGTTGAATATTCTAATAATTGAATGCCTGTTCCCCCATCCCCATTTAAAACCTCTAATGTAAAAAGTTCTACAGGTGTAAAAGTTCCGTTTAATTCTTTAAATGATTTCTGTATCATTATATGGACAAATTGATTTGATGCTCCAACTGTTGACGGTGCAAACTGAAAATTAAAAGAAATATCAAACCCTAATTTAACTGTCTTAAGCCTATCATTATCTAAATAAAAAAACTGTTGAGCCTCAGGAAATGTTTTTGTAGTGTCGCCAGGATTATAACCAACAAAATATGTTTGGTCGGAATGTGGATAAGTATGCACAATTAATTCATCTGAACTCACAATTTTTGATAAAGGCAATGAGATATATGGAGTTAATGCGGGAATCCCATGATTTTCATCATAAGGCTCTCTTACATCCATTTCACTACGCAAAAATATCTCTCTATGCTTAAACAACATCGTGTCGGGTACGAGTTCCGAAATAGCCTCATCATTTATTGATGTACTTCTATTTAACTCATATTTCTCATTCGCATTTGCCCTTAAGATATTATCAAATGAATTATCTGTATAACTTACTGTGGCTGTAATTTTCTCAACGTGTAGTGTCGCTATATCTACATACCCTGTTGTAACAACCTCATAGGTGTTATATATCTTTTTCTCTACTTTGATTTGGCAATCAGCATCAACGCCCTTTGTGTTTCTTAAATCAATTAAAAACTGTCTTTCTGTTTTTACAAATTGTAAATTCTGAGTAATATTTAAAACGATTCCATCCGATGTTTTACTTCTTTCTATATCCTGAGTAACGACATCCCACCCGATAGGCGCATATTGGAATATATGCTCTGTATCAGGAGTGATAAAGGTAAACCTCATTGTCTGTGTTCCTGAATTACTCATATTTTATTTGCTCGATTTAAAATATACATTTCCGTTGCGAATTTCTTATAATTAAAATTCTCTGCCTTATAAGGTTTTAATCCCTGATATCCTTTTGCTATCTGTTTTGAAATCTCATTACTAATATTAATATCAAATGATTTTCCCGCCTGTACATCTGTCATTAATCCTTTTTCATTCTCTACAGATAAAGCCATCGCAGAACGCATAATTGCCTCTTTTGGGGTAAACGTTCCCGCTTGATGTACCTTATCCCCCTTATCCATATCAATCACAGTATTTCTATTATTAAACATTTCTAAACGTCCTGATTTTCTCTCAACAATTTCTTTATAATTTACACCTACAGCATCATTAATTAAAGCGAATCCCTCGTGCGTTCCTGATAAATGCCCCTCTTTAAATGCGGGCATTTTCTGAGATTTAATAACACCTATTTCAACTGCTGTTAATCCTGTCATTATTGCCGCACCTACAATCCCCGCGGGCCACCCAAGTTCCGCAAATGTTCTTACTACTGCGGACGCTCCATTTACTAAAGCCATAACAACCGCCAAATCTTGGTCTTGCTTAAATTGTTTTTCTTTTAATTTCCTCTTTTTCTCATCAAATTGGGTTTCAATTAACAATCGCTGATTCTCTGTTAACTCCTCACTATCTAAAATTTGGTTTCTCTGAGCCTCTAATTTATTTAATTCAGCACTATGTCTTTGCGCCTGTGCATTTGCCATAAATGATAAAGAGGCAACCAACGCATTTTCAACAATATTTATAGCCTGTAATTGTTTCGCAAGTTTAAATTCCTCATCACTCTTAAAATCTTCTTTCTTTAAAGTTAAATAATCATTGAAATTCCCTAAATCAATACCATAAAGACTTTTTAACCTATCGAAAGAACTTTGTATCATATCATACTCTCTGTCCTTTGCATTCTTAAGCATCCTTTCTTTTGTGAGTAAAAATTCCTCATAATCTGCCAATTCCTCATCCCCATCAATATCAACAAAACCAAATTCAAAATCAAAAGGAGTTGCATTTATAACATCATTGATATCTATGTCTTTTAACTCATCTCCTAATTCTAAAAACCTCTCATAAGAACCATTTAAAGTGTCTATTCTATGCTGAACAGCAGAAATTGCTCTTTCAAATATTTGGAATGATTCCTTTGTGTTTGCGGTTTCATTTTGTAATTTTTTTAATTTCGTAATCTGAGCCTGTAATGCTTTTACCGTTCCCTGAATTACAGCATCAGCATCCTCTTTTTTAACCTCTTTTTGTTCCGTTATTAAAGATTTTATTTTATCAGTCAATTCATCATATAATTTTGCTGATTCATTCAATCCCACATTTAATTTTGCCCACTTAGGCGAACCCTTTTCATATTCTTGCATTTGGTTTGCAAATTGAATCGTGGTTTGTTTTACAGCCTCTCTTTCATTTTCTAATAAAGCGATTGTTTCATTAATAGCATTTTTTCTAATCTCCTGTATCTTTTCCTCATCCTTAGTTTCTGCTATTTGTGCCTTTGCCTTTTCTTTAATTTTATCAATCTCGTCCTGTATTCTTTTATTTGAAATTTCCCTACGTTTTTCAGCACTCTCTTTCCCCTCCTCGATTGCTTTATTTAAATTCCTCTGAGCCTTTGCCGCCGAATTTGCCCCCTCGCCAAAAGCGACAAATAAAGCTACCGCAGAAACCAATAAACCGATTAATGCACCTATAGGATTTGATTTTGAAGCGACATTAAAAAGCCTCATTGCCTTTGTTGCTTTTCCTAATCCCCCCGCAAGAGCAATTTTCGCTAACCTCAATCCTGTAACCAATCCGATATAAGCCCTCGTACCTACAGAAATAGCGATTAATGTTCCTTTATAGATTAACCAAGCCTTAATTGCTTTTTTTACAAAATCAATTACTTTTTCTAAATTTTGGGCAAGTGATTGAAATCCTTTTTTTAATTTATCCCCTATTCCATTAGCTTCATTTTCTCTTAATATAACACCTTGCCAAGCAGAATTTAAAAGAGCCAAAGCCCCTGAAAGTGTATCAAGCTCTTTCTCTGCCATTTCCTTTGCTGTCCCCCTTGCATTTTGCAAAGCAACATCTAATTCATCAATCCTTTCAGTATTGTCTGCTATTACTAAAGCAGATACTGCCGCCCTTTTACCAAATATCTTATTAGCTGTAGTTAATTTATCTGTGCTTTTTCTAATTTTTTCGAGAGCCTTTTCATAATCAATACCTCTCTTTGCACTTTCAATAAAAATGTTTCTTAAGGATGTCGCCCCTGTAGATGTTTCGATTCCCGCATCTGACAATTTCCCCAACGTAGCCACAACTTTCGTGAATGGTACATTTAAAGCATTTGCCGCCCCCAATACAATCGGCAATCCTGTTGATAATTTCTCAAAAGTCAATGCACTTTTTGCGGTTGCTAAAGACATTACGTCCATTATTTCAGGTGCATCTATTGCTGAAAATTCCGCCATCGAATTAACAACTGCCCCCGTCAATTCTGCTGTTTCTGCTAACTGAGAGTTCATCGCAATAGAACCCTCTATAGTTGATTCTGTTAAGGCTATAATCTGCTCCTGTGAGAACCCTAAACGAGCATAAGCAATTTGTAACCCCACAACCTCATTTGCTGTCTTAACCGTAATCGCCCCCAATCTTTCAGAATCGGTTTTAAGGTCTTTAATTTCCTCTTGTGTTTTCTGTAATATTCCTGAAAGAGTTGCATTCGCTTTTCCATAATCGATTATTGTACGAATACCATTTCTCATTAACTGAGCAAATATCATCGCCCCTCCCATTAATCCAAACGCACCCGCTAAACTTCTCAACGTGCCACCTAAACCACCTAATGCACTTCTGTAATTTCCGACATTTCTCTGTGATTGACCTACAGCCCTGTCAACCCTTTTTAACGAAGCATCTAACTTTCTTGTCTGAGTAATTAATCTTTCCTTTTCCTTTCTCTCAGCAACAGATAATTTTATCCCCATCTGCTGTTTTGTTGCCAAATCTTTATATCTATTTCTTAACAAAATTAACTTAGCACTCTGCTGAGAATATGCGGTTGCTAATTTATCGGATGCCCGATGTTGTAATTTTAATTGTTGAGTTAATAATCTTTTATTTTCCCTTTCCTCAATAGTTAACTTATTATTTGTTTTACGGACTGTGTTTAATTTTTTTATTTGGTCTTGTAATTTTTTATTTACATCAGCCTGTTTTTTTAAAGATTCATTTAACTTATCAATAAGGGTCTTATTCTTTACTAATTCATCATTAACCTTTTTAGGACCTGTAAACTGAAAACTATCTTTCGCCCCTCTTGCTTTTTCTGAGATGCTAACTATCTTTTTTTCTGTTTTCCCTAATTCAACACGTAGCTTTTTTGCTACCGCCAATATTTCAGAAATCGCCCTTAGTTGTTCATTTGCCATTTTAATCGTGCATTATAAATTTTACTCGCTCTTTTTCCTAATTCGAGCCACTCTCTTGCTGATATTTTTTTTATGTCTATATGATTCTTTTCAAGCAACCCCTCTAAAGCCACTTTTCTCGTAATCAAATCCATAGGCTCACTTTCTGTAGTAAGTTCCTTAAGTGATTCCAATTTGCGCTCATATCTCGTTTTCCAACCCCTTTGAATCCTTAACATTTCTTTTAACTGAGAATCAAAATCTTTTTCAACATCAAATGGCATATCCCATAAATGTAATTCTGTGATTATAGGTTCGGGATTATTACTATCTAAACTACAAAGAGTTTCTAAAAGAGAATCAACAATTATCTGTCTTAATTCTAATCTTGAAACCTCAACCTGTAATTCATAAAAATCTAAAGAATCTCTGTTACCATCAATCTCACAATACTCATTTAGCATCTCATAAAACAATTCCCCCGCATTGTTAGGGGGTTTTACTTCATTATACCCATCAAAGCCGACCATTAACCAACGATAATCGCCCTCCTTATGTATCACATCAAAATTATAAATAGGGATGTCTGAGCAATTTCTATATGTTATATTTTTATATTTTTTAGAAGCCATTCCGCAAGTTTAGGTAACAATATTTCATCATTTAAAATGTTACTATTTTCCTTAGTTAATCCGAATATATCTTGGCTAACGCCATATTTTTTAACTAAGTATTTGGTGTATTCAGCACTTGATGAGAACTCAAGTTGCCTGTTCTTAGCAGAAAGGAAAAATTCATCATAGAATTTCCCTGTAAGTTTAAGGTCGGGAGTTCCAATCCCCGCCAATGGATTCAATCGATTCTTTGCCCTTGCGTATCGTACTCGTGAGTACTTGGGAATCAATTTTTGACCTTTTACACCTTTTCCCAAAAGAAGTTGTCCTTTGGTATTTAATTCAATAATTTCTTTTTGGTTTTGAGCGATTATTCTGTATGCCTCATTCTCAGCCCCTTTCTCAATCGTGTTGAGTTGTTTGTGATATTTCTTTAATACTGCCACCTTTTAAAAAAGCCCCATCCTAAAACAGGGCTTTGTTATTTTTATGCTGTCGCAGTCGCTGTTGCAGTTGCTGATTGATATAAATCAGGCGATAATAGATATACATCTCTATTATTGCTATTATCATAAATCTCAGTCGTTTCAACTTCTCCTGTAGCTATTGCCGCCACAGTCAAAACGTATGTGCCCGCTGTAACAGAATCATCTCCCGCAGTCGGTTGTTCTGCAACCCCATCCGATAATCTAAGGAATGCCCCAAAAGGTAATCCTGAAACCACCGTTTTCATATCCTTTAAAGTTACCTTTATTGTGATAATTGTGTCTGTATTTGATGGAGTATTTACATAAGTAATTACTGCCTCATTTATTCCCTCAACCTTTAATGGGTTGAAAGATAAATTAGCTTTTTCAATGAATAAAAAGCCTGAATCAAATTCATCTCTGTCTAAGAACTGAAACATTAATCCCTCTTTTTGTCCTGATTGAGTTGTTCCAACTTGCAATTTAGCGGGTTGAATCATCCCTGTATCAAATCCTGTAAGACCTAATGCTGTGTCCTTTGCTCCTAAAATATCCCCCTTAGAGGTTACTATCGCAAAATTCCAATTTCCGAATCCTTTAATGGTATGTAAAGCTGTATTGAAATCCAAGCCATTTGTAAACGTAGCCAAGAAAGCATATTTTCCCTCTGTGGTTACGATTTTAGTCGTGTCGTCCAATGTTTCAATCGCATCTTCATCTCCGTTTTCCTCAAAGGTATTTACTCCCTGAAAAACTATCAATTTCCCTTGCGCTTGTAACAACTGTACAGCAGTCAAATCAAATGTACCATCCACAAGAAACGAACTGCCTGGCGCAAACGCCCATAATGCTCTCGCTGACGTTAATTGCTTAATACACCCTTTCTTTGAATTTGTTCCTAATACAGCACCAACTCCACAAGAACCTAAATTTGTTAATTCTCTAATTGTGCTCATTTATATAAATTTTAATGATTTATAACTTAACACCTCTGCCTCAGTCAATAAATATTCAACCCCTCTTTTCAGAACTCTTTTTGGTGAGCCATCTTTTTTGGAGCCGATATTTTTATCAACTAAAGAAACGTGTTTTGTTTTTTTATTTTTATTATCGTTTGTTGCCATTTTTAACAATTTTGTGTTAAATAATATCCTACTGTTCCATTAACGGAAAATATATGAAAAGGTTGCATATCATCAAATTTAATCTTACTTATATCAAATCCTAAAAATACGTTTTCAATTCCTATTTCAATTCCATTAATATCAAATGCGACATCAACATCTTTCTGTATTGATGATACTGCTATTTTCTGAGCCTCAGCATCCGCCCTATTTGGTGTATCTAATTTTAAAAGGTCAAATATAAAAACCACTTTTAAAGGGGCTGTAAAATAACTGCCATCCTCTGTTTCATGATTTTCTCCTACTATGAAATAAAAAACAACCTCTTTTTTGTTGTCTAAATACATTTCCTCATAAGATTTTTTACTTTCATTCCACCATTCAGGTGTAGCGCCTCCCTCAGCCGAATCATTTTTGTAAACCCTACCATAACCATCAACGTTATCTAAAAACCTGATTAAACTGCCATATAAATCCTCCTGAAAGGATTTTAAAGTAGCATCTATGCCTAAAGTATTTGTTGATAAGTTATTCATTTCTAAATTGAGCCTGTTTCTATGATTATATCATTACTATCACTTCCCAATAATTGAGAATCGAAAGAACGTTTTATTGCATTACTTGCTTTTCTTTTACTATGAATATACCTACGCACAACACTATCAATCTCTAAATTTTTTAATTCAGCAATTAATAATTCTTTGTCCATTTGTACCCTCTGTTCCCTTGAACTTACATTATTTGAATTATGTAAAAACATTTGAAATACGAAATATTCAAAAGTCGCCCTTACATAATAACCTAAATCAACTAAGTTATTTTCAATGTATTGTTTACCATCAAAAAAAGCAGATATATTAATCCCAATCCCATTGCCCTGATAAGTTTTATCATAAGCCGAACTTTCGGGCGTTGCTCCTGTACCGTTTGCCAAATAAACAGTAAATCCATTAAATTGTAATGGGTCGATTGAGCCATCCCCTATTAGCATATCTGCCCCTCCATCAATAGCAATTATCCATTTTCCTTTTCCTATTAGTGTTTCATCAACTGATACAAAGTTCAGCCCTCCATTTACAGGGGCTATTTGAACGGTTTTTTTGAGGATTCCCTTATTAATGATATAAACATTAATAGGCGTTGTCCCTGTTTTTTGTATAGATATTTGATTAATCCTAAAAGAAACATAATCAGAGCCTTTCGGTTCTAATATCCAAGCTGAATAATCACTCGGTAATGTAAAAGAGTTATCGCCATCCTCATATAAATATTGATTCTCAACAAGTCTTTTAGTGAGATTCAAATCAGAATACACTCGCTCCTGTACGTTAGCTAACAAATTTTTAATTCTTAAAGAATCGATATTTGTTTCAAGCCAATATGTCGTAGCTGTTGCGGGATTTTGATTAAGATTTGATGCAAGTATTGATTGATATATTTTTCCTCCTACTGTAACCACATCCGAATAATTTCGAGAATCTAAATACTTGGCGTATGTAGTCCCTGAGTTCCAATCTTCAAATGTAATCGTAATATTAGGTAAGAACCTCAAAAGATTATCTATCGTAATCGATGGATGCACCCCGCTATTAAGATATAACCCCGAATCGGGTATCTCTCTAAGCTGTGTGTCTAATACTGTCTGTGAAGTATAATCTTCTGAAATTCCTAATATCATTTAAAATATTATTTAAAAAGTTATTTTAAGCCTCCGATGCCCATATTCCGACACCTCCTGTAATATACCAACCATCAACACCATCGCCCGTTAATTCAATCCAATCTCCTCGATTAGCTGTGGCTTTAGTGTTTATAATATCTTTATCATCTACGCCTCCTGAAACACTATCAGCAGTTGCATTTGCAACCGTTCCGATAATTTTATCATTTGCGTTTGGCGAAAGGGTAATTATATTATTACCATCTGCCCCAACATTTCTAAAACGGAAAGTCGCTCCATCTACCGTTGCGGGTAAAGTAACCACTAACGCATCTGTTCCAATATTAAACTCTTTTCCCGAATCCTCTAAAACCAAAGTTTTATTTGCGGTTAAAGTTTCAACATATTTCGCAAGTCCGCCCTCTTGAAAAGGGATTCGTGAACCATCTGCTCTTAATTTAAAAAACATATCTTTTTAGTTTATGAAGTTTTTCCTGAAATTTTGATTATATCATTTGGTCGTGTAGCGATTGCAGAATTATATCTGTAAACTACATAGAAACGAGTCCAAATAGCCATTTCCTCAAAGTGTGTCATTTTCAAATTAGAATCTGTTCCACTTGTGATTAAACTTGTAGCTTCCGTTGCTTCACTATTTGTATAGATATTAGCCCGAAGTCTTGTGAAAGGAATCTCAACATCTGAGATACCCCATTTTTTACCTCCTACTTCCGAACCATTTCGGAAATCATAAGGGAAATTTTCAAACATTCCGATTGAGCCATCTCTTAAGAAATACCCATTAAAAATGTCAGAACCCGCAGAAACTGCATCTGTCTCATGTATTCTATCTAATGGTAAGAATCCTAAATTTTGGATGTTCTTGTCATTATTAGCCCCATACTTTAAAGATTCGGCAATTTGTGCCGCCATCCCCGCTCTCGATGAAATCAATCGATACATCCCATCTAAATCATTCGCTGACATCAACGCCTGTAGGTTGTAAAACATTGTTTCCTTTTGAGCCGCTTTAGATACCTCTAAAACGTCAGGAGTTGCATTAAAAGTAAAAGTTCCATCCCCTTGAGATACCTGAGTGGTATGATTTAAGGCTTGTGTTTTTCTACTCTCTAAAACAGTTGATAAAATACTCTCGATTTCTTGCCCCATTTTGTGAGCAACATTTCGCATAACTTGCTCAACAGCAAATTTCTCATCGACCATATTATTAGCATAAGCCGATTTTGTGTGTCTAAATCCTGAAAAGACATCATACGCCGTAAAGCTATACTTATCTGTTTCAGGTAGATTATCAGGGATAAAATTAAAGCCTGGCGTTTGAACAACCGTTACGCTTTGGTCTTTTATCACAGGAATCTCTACATTTCTAAGGCTTGAAGCCTCTCGAAATGCCTGTACTGCACTTGGCGGAACGTAATCAACAGCGGGTGTACTATCAGCAACAGCGTCCACAACCCCTAAAGGTGGGAAACGTTTCTCATTGGTAGCATCCGATACCTGTAAATCATTCCAAAGTGTTGAATTAATAAAACTCATTTTTTAAATAATTTTTTAGTTAATGATTTGCAAGTCTTTTTGCTTTTTTTAAATTTCTATACATTCGCTTTTTTTATTTCCTCAGCGATTTTTAAGTTCATTATTTTGAACTCTTTTGCATATTCAGGTGAGGTATTGTCGATTCCTTTTTCTGCTAAATATTCTCTTATTAGCTTTGATTTTTCCTCCGTAGAGGCTTTCTCAGGTATCTTAAAAGGTATCTCAGTCAAATCCATAAAGTCTTTTGGCTCTCCACTTGGGCCTGTCTGTTGCCTACCTTTTTTTAATGCTTTTAAAACTTCATTCCCCTCAACTAATTCGGATAATTTTTTCTGAGAATGAATATTTTCTTTTGATATCGCCATTGCCTCATTATCGACAATTTTAATATCATAATCTTTTAATATATCTGAAACGAAAGATTCCCACTTTGCTTTAGCCTCATACTCATTTACAGTATCGGCAAATCTCGGTTTAACTTTCCCTAATGCTACTGATAAATTTAAAGCATCAAAAGATTTTGTTAACTCTGCATTCTTTACATCTAATCCTTTTAATGGCTCTAATACAGCTAACTTTTGTAAAAGCCCATCATTCGCTGTAGACAGTTCCTCATTTTTAGTTTTCAACTCATCATCGCCTTTGAAATTCTGAATTTTTAAATCATATTCAGCCTTTGAATCACTTAAACTTTTCTCATGGCTTATAAAATGAGAATCCGATATACGTTTGATATAATCGCCCACTTTCTCGCCTTGCTCTCTCTCTACAGATGAGCCCATTTTTGTTTTCACATATTCCGATGCTCCTGATAAAATGCGTTCTGCATTCTCATTCGCTTTTCCATCCCAACCCTTTTTCAATTCCGCTTCATTATCTCCTGTTGCGGTTTGGATTGCTGTAACTTGTTCTGCTGACAAATTATTCTTTTCAATAAATTCTGCTGTTAATTCCATAGTCTTTTATGTTTAATTTTTAATTATTTTTTTTAGTTAGAACCCTCAGCAAGTTCATTAATCTTAGCAACAAAATCATCAACATTAGTTAATTTTAATTTTGCAATTTCAGGGAATTTAGCCTCTAATCCCTCTAAGGAATAATGCGATAATTCTATGTTGGTATTGTGATCAATTTTATCAGCACCATTTCCTTTTAATCCCTCAATTTCTTTTTTAAGTTCGATAACTTCTTTTTGAGATTCGCTCAAAGGCTGTTCCTTAATTTCTAAATGTGAAGCCTCTTTTACCTCTGCACTAATGTTATCAGGTATTTTAACTTCTTTACCTTTTTCATTAAACACTTTTTCAACCTCTACTAAACAAAATCCATTTGCTAATAAATGTTTTAAGAAATTGTGCCATTCTCTTGACAAGTAAGTCAATTTTACTAACTGATTTACATTTTTTACTTTTCCATCTCTCGAGTAATTCATTTCAGTTCCTCGATAAACTCTCAGGTGTACTATTCTTTTAGTCGCCATTTTCTTGTGGTTTTAAATTATTACTATTTATTAATTCCAAAAGTAAGTTATTAATTATAATTAACTTCTCGCTTTCAGGTGTTTCTGTTTCAATCCAAAAAACAACAATATTTCCGTATCGAGCCTCAAACAATGAAACCCAATAATCAAACCTTGTTTGTAATTGAAAGACCTCATCGGCTACCGCCTGATTATCTATTGCTTTTGTAAAATCCTCATCACTCACATAAGGCAATATTTTATACAATATTGTTTCCCTCGTGGCTTTCTCCTTATTAAACTTATTTCTGCTCTGTGCTAATCGGTTTAAAATACCTCGCCTCTCTATTCCGTTAGGTGCCACTTTAAACATCTCATATAATTCTTGCTGACTTTCTAAAAAGAAATCCGAACCATAAAACACATCAACAATAACATTATTAAAACCATACTTTAATGCCAATAGCTTATAATCCGATGCTGTTCTAATTTTTGAAAGTGAAATTGATAATCCTCTTAAAACATCTTCTTTAGTCACAAAAGATTTTGATACCTGTAATTCATTTTTAGCACTCTCATTCGCCTCTACATAATCCCCAAGCACCGAACTAATAATGTCGCTTTCAATCGCCTTTACTCGATTATTTAAATATGTTAAAGATTCTACAGGTAGATAGAAGAAATTTAAAAAATTCTTTGCCAAATCAACATCGAAAGAGCCATCATTCAATCTGTTTGCCGGCACTTTAATAATTGTCCCCGCCTGTAATGGCGATTTCCCACCCTGAATTGTTTTTTTATCCTCAGGGCTTTGTCCCTTAATTGAATTTAAAGCCATTGGCTCTTTTATATCAGGATTGTTTATTTTATTCTTTTCAGCGGTTTTAATTTGAGTAGTAATCGGTAACGCCCCATTAGGCTCAACCATTCTTTGTAAGGTCTTAAGGAAAGTATATTCCTCTAATTGTTCCCTCACATAACTAAAGATGGATTTCCTTACAATATCATCATTAGAAAAAGCCTCATCGCTTATATAATCTGCGGGGCACATCCCTAAATCGTGGGGGTATTCAACTATGTTTTTAAAATTCTTATCACAGGATAAATACTTATCCTTATCCATATATACATATCCCAAAATCCTTTTCCCATCAACCACTATTTCAGCAGAATATGCGATTTGATGGATGATATTATCTTTTGAATATAAAGACACCACATTTTTGATATCTACGATTCTGCGATAAGCCTGATTCGGCTCACTAAGGTCGTGAATCATTATTGCATTATGATTGAATAAAAGAGCCTTAAACAGCTTTTCATTAATCTCTTTTTCTATTTCTTCAGGTCGCTCAACTACAGAGCCGAAAAGATTATATTTAAAATATGAATCGTCCGAAAAGAACACCCTACTAAGTGGGCTTAATATTTTATTATTGATAAGTTTTGATGCGGGGTTTGGATTCCTATAATACTTTATAAAACTTAAGAAATTGTCTGTTTTAAATATACTCTTTACCCAATTAAAGAAATAATCATTTCCTCTATAATTTTTTTCCTCCCAAGCCTTAATGTATTCCTTAGTTACTTCTCCCTGAATTTTTGATTGTGTGAAATATGAGATTTGATTTTGTTGGTCTAAAGCATCACTTAACGAGGCACTACCTACTTTCGATTTGATAAAATCTACTGACAATGTTTTTGAGATTTGTGCGAAAGTCCTTTTTACGCTGTTTGTATTTACATAAAGCACAAAGCTACATAAAAATATCTGTATAAACAAAAAGAGCATTATTTCTAATGCTCTTTCAGATATTAACCTAAATAAATTTTTATTATGATTTATGCAATCTGTCTACCTGACATCCCGCCCGATGTGCCATTGGCAACTATCTTTAGGATGCTATCGTCTTTTAAAAGGTTTGTTTTTTGTTCTGTTACGAAGTTCCTATCTGAGATTTTTATCTCCTTTTGGCTTAATGCTTTTTGGATTTTATATTCGATTGCTACATTTATAGCCTGAATACTAATCACAGAAACATCATTCTGCATTACATTTTCTATATCATCATTTCCGATATCTACATCTTGCCCGATAGGGAAAGCAGATAAAGAAAATAACAACATACATAAAATTAAAATTGATTTTTTCATAAGGTTTTCATTTTCGATTTTTAAATCATTATTCAAATGTAGTGAATTTATTTTAAACCTAACAACTCAGGGTTTTCATTAATGTTTCCTATTACTTCACAACTATATTTTTCAGGCTGAAATTTAGATATAACATCAAACAATCTTTTCTCATAAAGACCATTATAACCGCTAATCTTACAATTAATCCAATAAGAACCATTTTTAAAATAAACATCTCCTTTAATTTTATCCCTAACCATGTTATTACCATAAGTAACGGAATGAATTACAATATCCCCCTTATATATCTCAACTCCGTTTTTGTCTTTAAGTCCTGTGTATTGTTCTAATATCATTTCAGGGAATAGCTGACCATAATACCCCTGAACTAATCCTGTTTTAATTCTAAAACAATAATCCTCATCTTGATAACATTTTGATTCAATATCCCACGCTCTAAATTTTATTTCTTTCATAATCTCATCTTTTATTTATATTCAAATCAATCTTTCGTTTATCATTTCTCCTATACTCAATCCATCCTGTTATAGGATTCCATCGTCCTGTCCAAAAATTCACAGGACATGGATAAGATTCTGTTGATGATTTTGTTGCTCTAATTTTGTTTGTGCTCATAACTTTATTTTATAACTATTAATTTTCCCATTTTAATAAATGATTTTATTCTCTTTTCATTCCCCTTTTCAATCGCCTCTAATATAAGATATTCATATCTGTAATTTTCAGGAATCAAAAAGATTCTCTTTGCGGGTTTAAAGCAAGTTCCATTTTTCATATATCTGTTGTTTAAAGAATAATAAATTTTCAAATGAAAACTTCGTCCTATACTTTCCAACTATATCGGCAGTCCTGTTTAAATCGGTCCTACTCTTACAATTCCTGACTATCGTTCTAATCTCTGAGGGCTTATACATAACTAATTAAATCCATTATAATCAATTTCTTGTTGCCAAAAATGGTCTTTAGGCGATGCTGTTCCTCTCGGCTCATCTTCTATAATTATTTCAGCATATTCAGGATGCCGAATAATTTCAATTATATTTTTGATATCTACAATTTTACAAAGTTTCTCTATTTCATCAATCCTTTTTTTTGGGATATCATAATGGTTCTTATGAAACCAACATTTTTTAATATCCAATTCCTCAGCCATCCTATGTAAATTTTCAATAGAATACGGTACGCATATTAAATGCCTCTTTTCGTCTGTTACATAAATTAATTTCATACTTAAAATATTTCTAATTGGTCGCCAATCTGAGGCTCAAATCCTTTTAACTCCTTTTGATAATAATTTACGTGTCCCTGTAATATCGGGCAAATTACTAAATAAAATTCTGCATCATATCCCATCTTAATATCATAATCGCTGAGAGCATCATTTCCCTTTTCCTTAACCTCATTTAACCTATCTAAAGAATGTTGTAAATCTTTCTTTACATCCTCGATTTTACGCTTTTTCATAACGCCTTATCGATTGCTTTCATTAATCTTCCGTGCATAAAAGATTCTTTTTTAGTCCAACCTTTCCTTGCCCTCTCATCCCTTAATATAGAAACCTCATTTATTAAAGCCTCTAATAACTCAGGTGCCGATGCTATTAATTTAGCATCTGCCTGATTTCTTACACTTTCGCAAATCAAAAGCCCCCCATAATAATCAACCTCACTATGCCCCATCGCTTTATCCTTGTCATTAATTTGTTTTAAGTTATCTGAGATTACAACCCCTATATGTTCTCCTATACTCCAATTCCCTTTTGTTCCTTTAAAATTTTCCATCCTTATCGATTTTAAGCCTTATTTCTATAGACTTTATTATTATTATATAATTTACTACTAACTTCTATTTCTCCATAGCGAGAGGTCTTAATTTCAATCCCTAAACGCTCATTTATAATATCCCTCTTTGTCATTTCCTTTGGACTTAAGAAATTAATAATTACAACTGTGAGAATCGGTAATAAAGCAGATATAATTAATATCCATTTTACAACCCCTGTTTCTAAGGTATCTGCCCCCGCATAAGCGACAATCATTAAAACTATTAATGCTATTAATCCTCGTCTTTCTGTACTTGTGATTTTAAAGTTTTTCATAATATTTATTTTAAATTATTTCTATTAAGTGCCTATACAAATTGAACACTTTTTTTTGTTTCCGTATTATAAATATACAGCCCTCTTCCCGAATCATTTAATGTGTCTGTATGGGATAACATTTTTTTAAATGTCTCGGTTTCCTTTATTATTTTTAAATCGCTATTTAATAATTGATATTTCATATCTAATTTAATTTTGTTTTTCTATTTCTAAACATTCTCTGTATCTCATCGTATGTGATTCCATAAGGCTCAAGAACCTCAAATGTTCTTGCTATATCTCCATCATACCAAGCCTCATGATTCCCTAATTCTCTGAGGATAATTTTTTCTTTTCCATTCTCTTTTAAATCCTGAGCCATTCCCTCTTTTTGAATCTTGTCTAATCCATTGATTAAGGTTTCAACATATTCTTTATTGGTAAGCATCCCGCCTCCCATATTAACATACTCCACATTCTGTTTTTTCCCCTCATTAAACTGCTCCTTTGAGAAAGCAAAGAAAGTCCCTGTAAGGTTAAATAATTCCGTTTGTTTGTCCTGAATGTAATCTTGTAAATATTTCATAATTGCTATAGTTTTTAAAGGTTATCTATATCCATTTTCCGCAAATCTTATTTGCTCATCTTGACGTTTATCATCTTCCCATGATTGAATAGCTTTATTTATCCATCTTGGTGCGAACTCCCATGTTGGCTCAATTATTACATTGTTCCCATTACATTCTGTGCATACTTGGTCAAATGCTCCACCCTGATACGCTTCCATTGAATCATAATCTCCATCCTCTCGAATATCATCCAACATTAAATTCTCATCTAAATCATTTCTAAAATGAGAACCTGTACCATTACAAGTTGGACAAACTATTCTTTTCGCATCTAATAAAATTCCATTAGTGCCTGAATTTTCAAAATTATAATTTTCATTGTACTCAAAAGATTCGTGATAAAATAAAGTTTTCATATTGCTATAGTTTAAAAATTAATGATTTGATTAAATCTCACTACATAAAGAGAGATATTGATAATTGTTTGATAGTTTGCTAAAACCTCTAAGATTGTTTGTTTTAGACTGATTAAGATAATTAATGATTTCATTTTGCTATATTTTTGTTTGATTGCTACGTTAAATATAACACTTTTATTTCATACTATAAAGAAAAATCTTTATAAATATGTAATTATTTTATAACATTAATATTATCATTATTTAAAACATCCCTTATTTAACGATTATCTATTTTGATTAAATACTCTGCCAAATCAATTTATTTCTTTTATTAATATACTTTTATAATAGAATGATATTTCTCTCTTAAACACCCTTTATTTATGCTTAGTGAATCTCAAAATAATTCTATCTGCTCCCCTGTATTCTTAAGGGCATTTATTTTGAATTTCCAAAAATCCCGATATTGTTTTCTTGACTTAACATGAATCTTTTTTATTTCATCATTCCAACTATCGGTAATCTTTTCAGAAATCGCTTTCTGTAGATTCATTTCAGCAGATTCTAAACTCTTTTTATAAATATCAATCAAAGCCATTTTCCTCTTTTTTTACTACCTGAAATGTATTATCAAAAGGAACGAATGTTCCTCTTTTTGGTCTATCTGTATCTGTGTTCCAACAATCATAAATCCAACCGCTCGGCACTCTCATAATAACCATCCCAAAATCTGTTGTAATACTCTCGTGTAATCCTAAATTATAAATTGTTTTTTTCATATCTATTTATTTAATTTATTTTATAATCTATTTTACATCCGCACCAAGTAGCTAAACCATTTTCAGAATTAAAACACTTTCCACATTCCTCGCATTTAATAATATAACTCATATCTTTTTATTTTAATAATAGTGCATATCGTCAATCATATCATCTCTCATTTTCTGAGTGATTTCAGGAATCTCTTTAATCGAACTAAAGCCATTTACCTGTGTCATTTTCTCGCCCCGATATAGATACTGCTTTCCTATCTTAATAACCTCGCTATAATAACGCCTATACCCTATAGAATAAGAAATGCAAACTGTGTCCAACTTATCGAAATACTCTTTTTCTAATTTTGATAATTCCTCTTTGATTTTTCGATTAGTTCCAAAAGACTTTTTAAAAACCGCCTTATTAGATTTAGATTTCAACTCCTTTTTTAATTCTGTTTTCTGTAAAAATTCTTTTAATGTCGTTTTCATATTTGCTATAATTTAAAAAGGAGGCTTTCGCCTCCCTATTTGTTTGTTTATTCTTTTAGAATGATGGGTCTTGGTATCTTTCCATTACTCCAAATATGATTGAAACCTTACTAAATTCCTTATATTCCTTAGTAATCCCTTTCACTAACTTTAATTTAGTGTTTATCCCATTTTCCTCGCCATCGATTAATTCTTTATAAGGTACATCTAAATAATCACTCCATCCATAACCATACTGCTTAACTAATCTGTTAACTAACGCTTTTATAATTTTTACCTCTTTCCAAACTTTCCCCCATTGTCCCTTTTTACTATTCCATTCTAAATTATATGTATGGTTATTCTCATCACTTGAATAAATATATTGCTCATCCCCATAAGATTCACCTATATGCTTATAACTCATTGCCCGAATCACGCAACTCATTCCATCCTCAGAAACCTCAATAACTTCATAAGCACTCCTATCTGAATACAATAAAATCGTTGCTCCTTTTCCTACTTCGGGTTGAGTTGAATTATTACCCATCATTTGATTGATAAAACCTCCCGCTACTCCTACTTTTCTTGTCTGTCTTTTTGTGTTTGAATTTGTCATTTTGCTATATTTTTAATTAATTTCGTTACCCCAAAGATAAACCTTTTTTTAATTCTATACAATTTTTTCTTTATAAGTTTTTTGGGTTTGTGATCAAATTATCAGGAAATAAGATTTTTATTAATTACAATCTCAGTTAGTATAGTAAGTTATTATGCGTTCTTTAGATTCGGGTTGAGGGTACAGTCTTGCTAATAAAAGGGAATTGATAAAAATTTCCTCCTATCAGCAATCCTGTATATTTTATTCTGCTATCAATGAGTTCGAGCCGAGTAATACAGTCCTATTCTTTTGAAATAGGCACATACCTAAATATGTGATTGCCCTTACAACTACGCCCAAAACTTGAAAATGCGTCGATTATCCGTTGGTTAATCATCCCTGTAAGGTGGGTTATTTTAAAACGATTTAGAGCATAAAAAAACCTCCTAAACTCCAACAGTCGACCAAGAACTATTTTTGCTTAAGAGGTTTAACCTATTATTTTTTTTAGTTACTTGGTCTAACTATGCCACAAATATAAAGAGGATTATCTTATAAAAAAAATCAATCATTAATTTCAACCTCAAAATCAGCATCCCTATTATATAAATCAAAATAAGACCTCATTAAAAATGTGTCTCTATAATCAGGGGAACGCCCGATATTTTCTTTTATCTTAATCTTAGGTAATAATTGTTTCTTTCCATCTGCATCAATCTTAAAAGTTTTAAGCTGTCCTAATTCCTCAATCATCTCATCCATCTCATTATCTGAAAAGACCTCAGCATCTACATATAATTGATGTTTATTAATCTTATTTGCTAAATGATATCCGCACTGAGATTGTAAATTGTTATACTGAGGCTTTTTAAATTCATATCCTGTCATTTCAGGAAAAGGAGTAGCCCCATTTACAAAACCAATTATCCCGCAATTATCTACAACCCCCGAACCCAAACCATCTTGGTCGGCAATACAATAATGTGTTGGTATTTGATACTTATATCTGAAAAGATTTATAGCCTGTTGAATCTCTGTCAATAGACTTAAATCAAAAACTTTTTTTGCAATTACTTTCCAACCACTCCAAACAAAAATAACTGCCTTATCTGAGCCTAATCGAGCAACATCTGCTGTTAAATAATGATTTCCGCTTACTACATGATTATTCTTAAATATAGCATTTATATCCTCTAATTTACATAAAGCTGTAGGGTCGTCATCAAAATCAAAATCCCCCTTAACTTGTTTTTGGTATTCTGAATTACTCATCGTACCATCCTTAAACTCAATCTCTTTTTCTGCTACCCATCGCCTCGCCTCTTCGCCAGGATTATCAGTAGGCAAACTCCTTACAAATTTTCTTGTAACCTTTTCCTTTCCTATTTTAAATGGAATCCAATAACGCCTATTTACGTGGGTTTTTGATGGATTAAAACACTCCATTAATTTACCTTTCAGATTATACTTAGAATTAAAATGTGTTCCAACTCTCTCGCCTACCTTTTCAACAATCTTTAAATTAACGTGTTCCGATTGGTCAATAAAAGCCTTTGTGATTTCTAAAGAACCATAAGCGGTTGCCTCAGGGTCGGATGGTGCCAACTCCAAATTCTTAGCCATTATCATTGATTCAGTTTTAATAAAAGTCAATTCGTGCTTTGAGCCATTATAAACATAATCGACATCCGCAACAAATCCGAAATTATCCAACATTCTTATTAAGGTTTTCCAAGTGGTTTGCCATAACATTGTGAGATTTTTTCTCCCTACTAAATAACGAGTTTTTGGATATGCCCAACTTTCCATAATTGAAGCCAACGAAATCAAAACCGATTTCCCACCTCTCGCCGCACCTCCAAACCCCACATAAGTCGTTTCATTATCATTGAAATATTTTAATGCCTTAACCTGTTTAGGGTGTAGTGTAACGATTTCCCCTGTCTCCACATCTTTATAAGAAATAAACTCATATAGCCCCCTCTTATAGAGTTCAACATTTGTATAAAATCTCTTGTTAATCAATTTTTAACTTTCCTTTATTAATAGTAGCTGAGGCTTATTCTCTCAGTACGAAAACAAAACCTTTAATTATTTAATTTCGCCTGTAACTTTGCAAACTGCACAATCTCATCATTTGACATCTTAGAAAAATCAGGTTCTTCATTGATATTCGTCTGCTCAATCTCCTGTTTTGGCTTACCATCTATCTGCTCCATAACCATCTGTATTGCCTTTATTGAATTAACACCCTTATTACTTAATGCCCATTGCATTAATTTTAAAGATAACTGCTCTTGTTTAGGCAACTTAATCAATATACTACCATCCTTTTCGGTTAAAGAAACAATCTGAGATTTTGGGATTCTCATTATACCATCCTTAAGCATTAACTCTTTTAATTGATTCCTTATACTTGGCTTTCTCCCGCCCTTAGTATTATCAACGCCTTTCTGTCCGAATCTCGTTGCCTTTCCATCCTCTGCAATATTCTTATTATTCCCCCCCATTTTAAGCCGATTTTAAGCCGTTAGCTATTAAATTATACAACCACTCAATCCCCAACCATAAACCCCAAAGAGAGCCAATGATACCGACTAAAAAAACGATTAAAAGGATTAATCCGATTAAAGCATTTAGCCCACTATATTTTATTTCATTTTCCATAATGATAAATTTTAATATTTATACTCCTTTGATGGGGATTTTAATAATAGGGTTGATATCATAAACTTTGATTTTATTTGATTTATTAGAGGAATCCTCTTTCACTATCTGTCCGCCCCATTTCTCTTGTAACAATCTGTTTTGCTCTTTCTCTCTCTCAATACTTCTATAATCAGCACACCCCCCCACCATCGTAGCCTGTTCACAAACATAATGGTACATATTCAATCTTAAATTTTTTCTATACTTATTCAGAATTTGTAAGGTCATGTCGTAGTCTTCTTTTAGATAAATAACCTCGTCATATCTCAATTCATTATCTCTATGCGCCTGAAATGGGCCACCAATATACGAGCGTGTCCCAAAAGGGGTATATTCTCTGTAAGCCCCTTTATCAGCTAAACAATTTAATCCCCAATATCTAACACCTAAATCCTCTGCTAATTGGAATCCTGATTGCATCATATTTAAAACCTCGTCAGAATCTAATTTTTTTTGTTCGTTACATTCCCACCTCCCAAAATATTTTATATCATCGTCAACAGTAATAATATTTTTTTCCTTTGAATTATCTAATATATAATTCCAAACTCTCGCAAGATTTCCTTGTACCTCATTTGGGATTGCCCATACTTTATTATGTATTTTTCGATACTCATCTGCCTCGCTTTCCATAACCACATAAGTAATGAAAGGTAAATATTTATGTGTCTTTGCGATTTCCGGTCTTTTATAGCTTGGGCTAAATACTTGAAACATATTTTTTTAATTTTAAAATTCGTACCTCTCGATGCAAATCAATTACATCGCTTAATCTATAATTAGGAAATAGCCTAATTATTTCATCGTCAATAAAATCTCTATAATGATATTTATTATAGTGGGTTGTTTTCTTGCTTGGATAACTAATAAAAATTTCTTTTATCCCACACCTATCAGCAAGTTCATTAACAATCTGCGGGGTTTCTAAATGTTCAATCGTTTCAATACAGATAAGCACATCAGCTTTAATTTCAACATCCTCAATATTTGATTCTAAGAAACTGCAATTTTCTCTTACAAAATACTTATTTGCCCAATCTATAGCTTCGCCACTAATATCAATCCCTATTATCTTTTTTATATCAGGATTTTTCGATACTAAATGAGTACCGTACCCACAACCGCAACTAACATCTAAAACAGTTCCAAACAAAAACTGTCTAATTAATGCGTATCTCTCAATATGTCTTCTGTTCAGGATATCAATTTCAATATTCTCTAAATCAGTTTTCGTTACATATATTCTTTCCCTTGCGCCTTTCATTTTTTTAATTTATCTAAATATTTGGTGCCATTAATTACCCGTCCGATTCCTTTACTCCACGCTTTCCCATTCGCTCTTTTTGAATGTACGGACTGTAAATTAAAATGTGTCTGAGCCTGTAGCCAATCGATATCATTATCAAAAAATAATACTACATAATTATTAGCCTCGCCCAAATATTCGCTGAACGTAATTTTTTGTTTTACTACCTGTTCCCCTTTTACAACAATAATTTCCTCATCCTCGCCGATTCCCCATATTAACAACTCATCATTTTTTGCCTCCGTAAAATCCCAATCGCTCGATTCTGCAATAGCATTATCTGCAACCGCTAATTTTCTGCGCTTTTCATCCTCATACTTTAAATCAATTCTTTTAATTACAACTAATTCCGAACCATCCGTTTCGATTATCCTTGTTTTAATTCCTAATTCCTCAGCCTGTTCATAAACACCATTTCCCGCAACTACAAAATCTTCGTTGTCTATTACGATACTACGCCCCGCCCCTAATTCCTCAAGCGACTTATTAATCATCTCTTTATTCTTAGTCCCATGATGCCTTGTGTTATGTGGGTCTAATTTGATTTTTACTTTCTTTTTTGCCATAACTCTTAACTTTTTAATTTATTTACTATTAGTTTCTTTATTTAAAACGATTTCCTCTGTTTTATTCTCGCCTACTATACAAACAGTCGGCTTGTTGTTTTGGGTTGAACCGCTTTCATATTTCATTAATTTACTCGCCCCTATTCTTTGATATAATTTTTTTTTATATTCAATAACAATTATAGCAATCTGAATAGTAAGCCCGATTGTTTCCCATAAAGACTTTGAATATTTAATCCTTAAATTAATTAACTTAATATCATATTCTAAACTCAATAATTCAGTTTTCATTTTTTAGTTTTTTTTGATTTACAATTTTCGCAAATTGTCCTGGGGTTTGCTGTGTAATACTCAATCCCACATTCTAAACAAATAAATGATTTTTTACGTTTCATTTTTAATAGCATTGTTCCCAAACTCCTTTAACAAATAATCTAAGATGTGAGGCTCTTGCTTTACTGTAACTATATCCCCATCATCAATTAACCAAATCTGTAATTTATATATCTTTGCCATTACTCTCTAATTTATAAAACAAATGAGGATTGCACCTATAATTTTCTATGCTAAATTGAGTTCCTGTAACATCCCCCAATCCATTAACCTTAACCATAACACCGAATTTTATATCAGTTTCTGCGGGTTCTTTTTCTTTCCAAGTTTTGAGGCGATAAATTGTGATCAATTTCCTCTTACTTTCCGTCTTGGCTCTCTTGCCTATTTTCCTTAACGTTGCCATATCAATTATTCTTTAGCAACTCTCTATTCCATCGCACCAATCTGCTAATGATGTTGTCAGTTGTTTTTAACTCATCCCCTCTCTCAGATTTTTTCATCTTAAGAAGTTTTGATTTTTTAATTTTTAATGTGCGGATGCGTTCATCCAATAAAGGGTGTCCCATAGTGTTTAATTTTGTTTGTTATATAAATATACCCGAATCGTGTAGAAAGTATGCTCAGGCTCTTGTATGTAATCGGACTAATCTGCATTGGTATTCTTTTACCTTAGATAATCGGTTCTTTCCTTTTATCATTTCCAAAGGTAATAAAAAAAACACCGTTAAATTAATAACGGTGTTCAGAACAATTCGGCTCAGGTTATAGCATCCTTTCCGAATTATTTAAATTGGGGAATTAAAATTCGTTTACCTTAATTTCCATTTTATTTTTCCACTCTTGTAAATCATTGTGGATTTCAGAAACCAAACCCTGTATTTCAATATCATTAATTTTAAAAATATCTAATAAAAATCTCACTTTATCCAATTCTTTGATTATCGTTTCTTTTTGCGACTTAAGATTTTTCTGTCTTAATTTTTCTTTCTTATCATTCGCTTTAAAAACTTTCTTTGCCTCAGGAATCTCAGCAATTAGCTTTTCCCATTCTTTATTGGTTTTTAATGTGATTTTATCATTTCCGATATACATACCAAATCCTGTAAAAGAATCCCCTATTGTTTCAAGGTCAAAAACTCTTAATTCCGCTCTACGTTCTTTCGTCCTTTTATCCAAAGCAATAGCATCTTTTTCTTTTTTCTTATCGATAACCTGTTGCTCTTTCTCAATTACTTTTTCCTTTCTGACTAAGGCTTTTTTACAAAGAGTTTTCATTTTAACATATTCAGGTAGAATTAAATCAGTACTAAAATGAGGTTTCAGGATTAAGGTATTAATTGATTCTTTGAAATTATCTGAATTATCTATCGTGATATTCTCAATCCCTTTTAAAATCGCCTCTCTATGTTTAGCTAATTCCTCTAATAAATTAAGTCTTTCCTCTTTGTCTTTCTGAGCCTGTTCATTTTTAAGGGTTGATATTCTTGCCTTAAATTGATTCTCAATAGTTTTTACAGTAGAGGTAAATTTTTCAACATTCCCCCCGAAATCATACTCTGTAGAAAGAATCTCATTAATCTGCATTTTTAAAGAGGCTACATCATTTTCAGAAAATAACAATTCTGAGCATTCTCTATAAATCAAATCAATCTGAGCCTTTTGGTCTTTGTCCAAATCCTCTAATCTTTTTTTCTCGATTTCCATTAAATTACCAACAGTATCGTTATAAGATTTTAGCATCCTTTCCTCCATATCATCATAAAGCACTTCAAATTCCATAAAATCAAAATCTATATCCCCTGTCTTTCTCCCATTAGCCAAAACATTTGATACCTCAATTTCTATTTCCTCAGCATTATCGATAGTTGTTTTCTCGATTAACTCATTAATAGAATCCTCAGTATTAGAGATTCTGCCCTTAATTAAATTAACTCGAATTTCCTCTAATTTAATTTTCTTGTCTTTCGCTTTTTGCTTTTCCTCATCCCATAAATCAATTCCAATTTGTTGCCTTTCCTCATGAGGTTTTGTCATTGCAATAACCTCATCTGTTTCATCTTTTACAGCCCCTTTAATCTCAGATAATTTCTTATTTATAAGAGTTCTCTGTTTCTGCAAATCAACCCGAACTTTAACCAATCCTGTGCGATTCTTTCTCGCCTCCGTTGCAGTTGCATTATCTACTATTTCAATAAAAGGAAAATCCTGTATTGCCTGTAATGATAATTCTTTCATTCCTACCAATGATGGTAATTCAGTCATTTGCTTTTTAATTAAAGCCTCTTTTTTGTTTGCTTTTGCCATTGTTTTAAAATTTAATTAATTATTATTTTGCTACGAATATGATTTCGAGATTATCTCTAAGCGAATTTCCTCTCAGCTTAAAAATATATTTTTCCTTAGTTCCTGAAAGAACTTTGTCAAAATGCTTTTTACTTAATTTCTCGCCTACAATATTTTTATATTTTCTCGCTGTAGTTAGATAAGTATATCTTACATCTTGCTCTTTCCATCTAATAAGGAAATTTCTGTTTATCTCTGCGTGTAATGGATTGTTTGATTTTAAAGTCATTTGAAACATTTGCTATATTTTTAATTTGTTTTGCTATACAAATATAAAGATTTTTCTTTACATAACAACTACTTTTTTTCTTTTATTTGACAGAATCCTATTTGATAATTTATATATGTCCATCCTTTTTTTCTTTTCAGGAACTTAGCCTGTTGAATACTCATTATCTTTTTGACTACCGTTTCCCCATTTATAGCAACAACCTCGATATCGGTAGAGCCTTTTAAATTACTCATTATCCTTTACTATTAAGCTGAACTAATAATCGGTGTAAACCTCTGCCATCCTCTATTGTCTTTCCTGTAGCCCATCCCGAATAAGGATAAAATAAAATAGGCTCATCTTTATAATTAAATTTCAAACAAGTGTCCCCCTGTTCCTCTACGTCTAATCCTAAATCCTCAATCTTATCTTTAGCAAATCTCATTCGCTGAGGTTCTAATTCCTTTTGTCTTTTTTGGTCTAATCTGCTCATTTGTTAAGTAGTTTTTGTTATTTTAAGTTATACTTATCTTTTATCCTCTTAATTTCTTCTAACATTTTTCCGTCTTCTTTTTCCCCTTTTAGATACATTTCGCTAATATTGAAACTGTCTGTAAAATCTAATAAGTATTTGTATAATATTTGTAAGTCCTTTTTCATTTCTCTATTGTTTTAAGTAGTTTTATTTATTATTCAATATACCAATCTGTTGAATGGTTAAAACCATAAAGGCTCTTGCCTCCATATTCCGTTCCCATTCTACGTTTTTTTAACTTTCCTTTGTTTACTAATTTATTACAATGGTACCTTATTTTCCTTGCATTACCTGTTAGGTCATTAAAATTATACCCCATATTTTTACAAAAATCCTCATAAAAATCACTCATCCACCAAGTAGTAATAGTTATATTTCTTTTTGCTTGTTCTAATATAAATTCCTCTGCTTCTTTACTCATATCTTATTTGTTTAATCATTAAAAGGACTTTTATAAGTACCATCACAAGAACCATCAGCTTCTAATCCATTATCATCTTCATAAGGATCATTTATACTCTCAATATCTGTTCTTTTTTGAGCATTTCCTTTAGTATATTTAACATTAAAGTTTGATTTAAAATTAGCATTACCTCTTAAATCATTAACATTTCCTTTTACATTTTTAGCGAAATCTTTTGCTGTTTTTTCAGAAGTGAATCTTTTGCCCCTAACAGTGTCTTTTGAATCTCTCATATCTTATTTGTTTAACTGTTCGTTTCTAATTTCACACGCTTTTATAATAGCTTGTTCTCTTGCTTCTTGGCGGGATTTGAAACTGTTTTCGCCTTTAGATTTAGTGATTATATCATTAACGTATGACCTATAAATACTTATTGTATGTTGCCCAACCACATTGTTAACCATTTTATGATGTTTTGCTTTTATTAGTATCTCAATCCCAACACTATCAAAATAATCTTGGTACACTCCAAATTGCATTGAGGTTGGTAGTGTGTTAAAATCATTTACATCTGGCATCCCCTCATTATCTGTATAATGTAATTCTTTAGCTAACCACTTCTCAAATTCAATTAAACAATTACCTGATAATATAATTATACTTTTTTCCATGACCTACCTTTATGAATTGCGTTAATATTCTCTTTTGATACTTTAAATCTTTTAGCTATATCAACTTGTTTAACTTTATTTTTTAATAATTCTTTTATAATTAAAACATCTTCTTCTTTTAACTTGTAATGTTTACCTATACATCCAAGTTGGTCATAAGTAGTATGACAGCTTCTACACAATTGATAATAATCATCTATATTATCTGAATACTCTTTTCCTTTTTTTAATGCCCAATCAAATGTTTTAGACTTTTTATTACAGGTTTTTGTAAACTCACATTTAGTTGCTTTACCGTTTTTAACTCTAATTGAATAGTGTAATCTATGATATTCTCTACTTCCATATTCAACCGCTTTACACTTTCCGTTTAATTTCATAGCTATTTATCAAGTATGAGTAATAATTCTTCTTTTGTTTTAAATATATTTTCTTCATAATGATAATGTGGTGAAGATTCAAAATCACCTTCTTTAGAAACAAGGTCTAAAGAATATCTTATTCTTATATTTCTAAAAGGATAATCTTTACTAAAAATTGAAATTATTTTATCAATTATTTGTTTTGTTAAATACGTAGCAAGTCTTTTTGTATTAGCACTAATTTCTATTGTTGTTACAATCCCTTTCCTAACCTCATTTTCATACATAAAGTAAACTACTTGCCCAACTATGTATTTGTAATTAATTTTTAATTTTTCCATATCTTTCTAATTAAATTTATATCCTATTTTTAAAATTATTTAATAAACGATTGTACCATTTTTTATTTGGTATAATAAATAGAATAGCAGGCATCCCTTCTTCAATTAAAAAAGTGCATTTATTATAAGTATTCCCTGTTCCGTTTTTTAACTTGCCTTTTGTTTTGTTTGGTATTTTTTTAACCATTAAGAAAGTGCAGTCTCTAAATATTGTTTCCATTTCTAATTAAATTTATATCCATATTACCAATCTATTTTAATTTCATCTAACTTAAATACTATACTAAACATAACCTCCCATCGTGGGTCATTGCTATACCTGTCGTGTTCTCTTTGGAAATAATTTATATGGCTTGAAACTCCTATATTTTTAAAAGGCATATATTGAATTTCAGCATTTAATCCATATCTCATGGGAGTAGTTTGTCTATATAAATAATTATAAGGGTCTGTATAATCTACAGTATCAAACCATCTATATATCGTTGAAACCTCCGCCCCCGCATAGCAATTAATTTTCTTAAGAGGAAAATCTTTTAAAATATAATCAACCGCCACAATAGTATGCTTTGCGTAATTAATTTCATTATGCCTTTGGTACATCATACTGATTCTTATAGGCACATTAAATACAAAGGATTCAATCCCCGCCTGTATCTCATAATCTAAGCTACTGTCAGCGAATCTATCATCGCCATCGTGAGGCCCATCTTTCAACATCTTAAGGTCAAGCCCTGTTTTTATAAATGGTGTAATCTGTGCCTGTGCCATAATTCCCATTACAAGGAATATAAATAAAATTGCTTTTTTCATTTTGTTTGTTTTTAATTAATTAAATCTTCTCATAATATAATAATGCTCAACCTCTAATAAATGCAACGAATATCCTGTTTTGAAAAATAAATATAAGTGCTTAACTATTCGATTCCATCTTATTAAAAATCCCTTAATTTTGTTCATTTTTAAATTTTAAGTCGAGCATTAAAACGCTCGATAACAGTCAATAAAAAACATTAAAACATTTTTTATTTTTGTGTTACGCTTTTGCTAATCTTGAAAGAGAAAACCCCTGTTCTTTTGCCCAAACAGGATTCCGTTCGATTTTATTGTGCCCATCACTTGAAACCGCCAACCAAAATTTTTCGTCTAAATAGAGAGAGCCGATTCGTCCTTTTTTATGATGTACCTCTGTCGCTCTTTTACTTGGATAAACAGGGCAAAATTTATTCTCATGTCTATTCAAAAAGTGTTTCCTTTTAGCCATATAAAGCCCTGTTTCCTCTGTTCTTTTTTTACTCCTTGCGGGAATCCTTTTTCGCTTTTTAAACGTAGGCTTTCTCTCATTCTTAAGTTTGCATTGAGGACTACAATATTTCTGTAGGGAATTAAACTGTACAAATTTTTCTACGCATTCTATGTCCCCACATTCCTTTTTTGGTCTTGCTGTTAAATTCATCTGCTATAGTTTATTTTTATTAATTTCTAATTGATATTTTAAAGCATCTCGTGTCGCTGTTTCTCCCACAATTCTACTCGTCATTGAATCGATATGAGCCTGAACCTCCTTAGCTGAGGTTGCAATCCAATATCCCCTGTTATTTGCTACGAGTAGATGGATTAAATTATTTCTGCGGATATAGCTTATTAAAGCCCTAAATCTTACCTCGCTAACTTTATACCCAAATGTCCTTAATCCTTTTACCGCCTGTTTATTTGTGATTTGATTTGATTCTCCGATTTTCGTTTTCAATCCTCTAATCACAGCGGGTAATAAATTATTCTTTTCATAATCGCTTAAATCCTTTGTCTGTTTATGAAATCCCTTAAGAGCCATTTGCTGAGGTTTTAATTAATTCCTTTACCCAAATAATATAATCTTTCCAAATAGGTGCTGAATCATTCAAAATCCGCTCAATATAAAGCCCTGATACAATACCCTCTATTCCAAAATGAGCAATTCCAACCTCTTTAAAATTGAGGTCTTTTATTTCATTAAGCCTTTTTTCAGTTCTCTCTTTTGAGATATTCATTTTATAAAGACTTTTTCTGTTAATATCGATTTCCATATTAGTTTGTGATTTTAAATATTAAATTCCCAATAAAAGCACTTCTTTTTGATATGGATAAATTTTTATAAAGTCTTTTCAATTCCAATATTTCATAATCAATATCTGTTTTCCCTTTTTTTGAATTTCTTATCTTAATATCAATCTGCCTCGTGTTCTCTTCAGCTTCATATAAAAAATCAAATAAAATAAAAGTTCCTAAATAACTACCGTTTTCCATTTTCAATAATGATACAGGCATACTTGCTGAATTATAATTTATTGTGCCATCATTAAGATTACATTTATAAATAGAACCTATAGTCCCTTTTTTAAATAATTTTTTATTAAAACTCCATTTTTCCCCAATCTCATTTTTATCTGTAATTTCAATGTACCTATATCCGACATTATTATTTCCTGTTAAATATTTTCCTAAATACATTATTCTATTTTTATACTCAATATCTGCCATAACATTAATTTGTTTCAAGGTTCTTTAATAATATTTCACTAACTGAATTAAACATTTTATTCGTCACCAATCTTATTTCATCATTAACATAAATTTCTATTTCCTTAATCTCAGCATCTTGTGATACTAAAGACGATTCAGATGGCTGTGAGTGTGTAGCATCTCTACTCTCTCTCTCCTCAAAAACATCAATATCAAATCGTAATAAAACATTTCCAAATTCCAATTCAACCATCTTGTTATCAACTCGCCCGATTCCATTATCCCAATCTAAAACAACCTCAAAAAAGGGGATGTCCCTCTTTAATTTTTTAAACTTCAAAGGCTCAATAGTTTTTATCCTTGTTACATAAACCGACTTAACCAATTCCGCAACCTCATAAGAAATCTCATCTTTAAAAAACACCTTTTCCAATAATTCAAAAACCTGTAGATTCAATTTGATTGCATAAAATTCAAAACTTTTACGCCTATTAGAACGCTCACTTTTTCTTTTTGAAAGAGCCCCTATTTTTTTTAATCTCGTTAAGATTCTATTCTCTAAAATATCCTCCGCTAATCCTGTGCTTTTACTTAAGACCTTAAAAGCATCATTTTTAATTACTACTGTTTTCATATTTGCTATAATTTAAATTTATTAAGTAATTCGGTTGTAGTTTTAAGAGCCTGTTTTCTTGTTAAAAATACTTTTTGATTTAAACTTATAAAACCCTCATTTAACTTAACAGTAACAAACCAATCGAATTTAGTTATTATTCCTTTTGAAATTGTAATCGTTCCGCTTTTAAATTTGTAATTGTAAACAGATACTTTCATTTTGCTATATTTATTTATTTGCTACGTCTAAGATATAACAATTATTTGATATATAAAGATTTTTCTTTACAATTCATCAAAAACAATTTCAGTCTGCATCTCCATTTCTTTAGCCATTCCCATAATATCGCCCTCAAATCTTCGTAATCTGTCAACCTCAAATTCAAGCCCCCGAATTGTTTCTCCCTGATTTAATGAAAGATTATAAAATTTATGTAAAAGAATCGCCTTAAAATCGTGCTTTGTTCTGTGTAGAATAGGGGCTTGTTTTATCATTTTTAGATTTTGAGAATCATCGATATAATAAAGTCCCGCATATTTTGGAATCTCAGATTTTTTTATAAGGTCTTTTGGGCAAGCATAATAAAACCTATTAGGGGTGAATATAGGCTTAAAATCTATTGATGTATTTAATTCTTTAAGCGAACTATACCTTTCCGTTTGCTTTGCCTTAAAATCGCTTGTATGCCCAATTCTTTTTATAACCTGAGTTCCGTAAGTGAACTCATATTTTAAATATTTTCTAACAGTAAACTTTTTCTTTCCATCCAAAGCAAGCTGTAATTCCTGATGCTTTTTTATTTTCTTGAAATCAGCCCGAAAATCCCCCCTCGACATCTTGACCTCAATTTCGTGAACCAACCCACCTTTTGAGATAGCAAAGAAATCCGATTCCCATCGAAAGATATAAGTATTCGTCAACATATAATCGTGCGATAAAGAGGCTCTAAGCGTGTTATAAATATCCCTTACTTTCATTTATTTTGTGTTCAATACTATTATACTGAAATTCTTAATTTTAAGGTTTTCGCCATTTTTATCCCTTTCTCTTGACTGCATAGGCACAATATTAGTGCCCACAATTTCATCTGCAAATCCTAATCTGTCAAAACAAACAATAGCTTCGGGATATAATTTAAGTGTTTCAATAAGTTCTTTTGCTTTCATCCTTTTTTATTGTTTTTAGATTCTATGAGAAAATTAATAGCGTCTGTAGAATCCTTTAAAAGTTTAGTTGTTTTTTCAATCCCAAGTATCTCAGCCACTTTTCCAACAAATAATTGTTTAATTAACTTTTCCTTATCCATATTTAACAAGTTACATCTGTATTGGTTTTTGTTCCGCTATTGAAACCTTTGTGAATTTCCTCTAATTCATCCAAAGAAACTAATGTTGCATTTTCCTTTTGATGATTAAAATTCTTGCTCATTTTTTTCATTTCACAGGTGCCATTATTCTTTACGAGGTTATCAAGAATCTTTGTAGCCACCTCATTATTAACCGCATCATAATTATATGCGACCTGAACTAACGCTATTGGGCAAGGCTTTTCCCCATATACACAGGTTGAGCATTCCTCATCAAAAACTCCGCCCTCGCTACCATTACTGAAATATGCCATAATTTTTTATTTTATTATTTTATTTTTTGATATTCTAATATTAACCACATCCTCATCATAAGCATTCATTCCGTCTTCATTAGAGGAAAAAGCCTCTGTTGTGAAATTTATCGCAACCTGTCCATCTATATTAACTCCATTGTCTTTTAAAAACGATGTTATTATTTCGCCTAATTCTTTTTCACGTATTTGAATTTCTGCTACAGTATTTTGTTCTATTTTTATTTTCATTTTAACACATCTTTTATATTAGTTTTATTTTTAATCATTTCGTCAAACCAAATAACAATCGCCTTATTATTAGCATCTATTTGAGCCTGATTTAAGATTTGCGACACTTTTTTACCATTATTATAGTTAGATACAATTACTTTTTTTTCGGCTCTTGAAATACTCTTATTCAATAAAACATCTCGCTTTGCGATATTCAAATCTTTCTTTGTTGGAATAGGTAATTTTAATATCTCTCTTTCGATTAGAGAATTAATAAATAAACTTAAGATAAAATTCGGTTTCGTTCCTTTGAATTTATACTCATTAAAAGCATTATAAATATCATTTAATGTTTCCTGTCGATTTTCCTTTCTCTGTTCAGGACTAATAATATTAACACCCGATTCCTTTAAGAGAAATAATTTTCTCTGCCCTTTTCCGAATACAGAAGTTTTATAAGCCTTATAAGCATTTAAAACCTTTGTATAAAACCTTACATTAAAAGATTGATAATGCTCTCTATCAGGTTTCCCATTTCTATCGGCTGGCAAATAAGAATCCAATGTCCCAACCTCCAATAATTCAAAAGCTAATTTTATATCCTGAACGGTAAGAGAAATAAAATGCGTTTTTAATATCATCATAAACCTCGCCGATGAATAAACCATTTCGTCCTCTCTATGCCTCTCTGTAATACCCAAATCCCTACAAATGAACTCAGCCATAGTAGAGGTTACTTTTATCAATTCAGGCTCGCTAAGGCTCTCTATTGAATTATTCAATCCCGCTTTTACAATCATCTGTTCAATAGAATTATAATTATTATAGATTTCAGGGGTTTTTGAAATCTCAATATATCTTTCTAATCTCGTCTGTACTATTGCTAAATTTTTATTCATTTTACATATTTAAATAATCAATCGCTTTCTGTTTTACATTTGAGCCTATAGCTATTATCAGAACTAATTTATTTTTCTTATTATCACTCCGCATAAAATTACGTGCTGTTGAAATCCAACCTTTATCGCTTCGGTGGATTCCCCTTTTAGTTTCCGACCAATCCGCAATAACATTATGATAATAAAAAATATCAATCCCAAGTTCCTTTTCTTTTTTCATCTTATCCTCAAATATTTTTAAATCAAAAACATTACTATGCTTAAACATTGTTTCCAAACTCTTAAACATTTCTTGCTGTCCTTTTGGCTCTACTTGGTCTGTTTGGATTATCTGTTGGGAATTATCAAATATATGATAATCATATCGCTGTAATTCTGTTCCTCGATTGATAACAACCCTTTTTAAATATCCCACCTTTTCCAATTCTCTCAATCCGCTTTTAATTGATTGCTCCCCCTCCTTAGAACTTTTAAATATATCCTTAATATTTAATTCCCAATCCTCTTTCATACTACTTAAAAAACACCAAATCCCCTTAGCTTTTAAACTAAGGGATGAATCATTTATTATTCTATTTGGTATCGTAATAAACCCCGATGATAATTTTATAATTGCCATACTTAAGATTTCAAATTAATCTTACTAATTGCCTCAGTAAGTTCTTTAGATTTTTTAAAATGTGATTCATACTCATCACTTAAATTATTTTTAATCTTTTTTGAAAGGTCATTTAATATTTTGACTTTCTCAATAGGAGTAAAATTATTTAAATCATCATTTAAAGTAGAGAGCATTTTATTTGATTTACTCTCTACTTTCTCAGCCCTCTTTTGCTCAGGGGTTTTCTTACTAAAAACTCTATTGATTAAATCCATTTAGTTTTAGGCTTTTATAATATTCTAACGCAAAAGGAATCCTGTCTAATAATTCTTTAAATATATCATCGTCTCGATATATAACAGTTGTCTTAACACGTTCCTCTAATGAATAACTTTTATTATCTGTATAAATTAAAGATGTCTTAAGCCTATCGAAAAGCCTTTTATGTTCATCTAAACTTTCATCAATAATATTATAATCCGATTTCAATTTGTAAACCTCGTGTTCATAAATATGCTGAGGACAATCAACTAAACAATGTCTGAGCCAAAACTCATCAGCATCATATAAATCCATATAACACCGCCCTTGCCACTCATTGTTTAAATCCATCTTAGCACTCATAAAGGTTTCAGGCGACCAAGTACTCTTAGTATCTTGAATAACTCTACGCCCTCCAAATCTTGAATCAATATCACATTCCCCCGATATATTCCCTTTTGTAATTCGCTCCTCATTTTTCTTATAAAATCGCCCATCAACTTTTGAGATTAGAGAAATGCAATCTTCCTCTGAGTAAAGCCCCTTTTCTAAAAACTTTGATTTTTTAAAAGAATAAAAACCCTTTTCGTTTGCCAACCAAGTTGACTGTACAAAACTCTTAGCTGTTGTAGATAATTGAAAGGGTGCTTTTTTCTTATCCTTTAATTCTTTGTAGGTTTTTCTTTGGGCAACTGTTAACGAGATTCCCTCTAAAACTTTCGCCTCAAATCCCTTTAAGGTAATCAACTGCTTTTCGGTTATTGACGTACCCTTATCATTTGTCATTAAAGCCCCATTTCCTGATGCTCTAAATGTGATTTCTTTTTTTGCCATATCGCTTAATTTTGTTTGTTTAAATTAACCTTTTTTATTTAATTCCTCCTTTTTTCCATCATAAAGTTTTCTTGTAAAATCATCGGGCAGAAATTCGTAAACCTCCTCTAAAATTTCAAGGGTTTCAGCATCATTGATATGCTCGATAACTCTCTGCATCTCCTGTTCCTCTTTTATCGAATCAATAGTTTTTACTTCGCTCATCGGGTTATCCTCATAATCTATGATTTCCCCATCCCAATCATTAATAATCGCTTGGTCTGTTTTTAATGCCTTTCTCATCTCTACAGATTTCGGGGCAAACTTATCTAACAATAATTTTAATACTGTTTTCATAGACATAGAATGTAAATCTGTTTTCCATATCCCCCCACTAAAATTATATGTTTTTGAGAATTTTTTAGCGTGTGCATCGATTTCCGTTACAGTCATATAAAAGGTTTTTGAGAATCCATTTACTAACTGAAAATATCCAACATAACCGATAATCTTTTCTTTCTTTCTTTCATCTTGGTCTTGTAACCAATCAAATTCTAAAACCCCTGAAAGTCTATCGGTCTTTAAAAGTTCGCTCTCTCTTACATCTGTAACATTCAATTTCGCAAATTGTTGACTTCTATGGCAAAGGTCTATTAAACCTCTATAGCCTATCTGAAATTGAGCCTTTTTTCCATAAGGGATAATATACGCCATTCCTAAAGATGGGTCAACAGGCAAACTTAAAGTACCCGCAACAGCCGATGCCATTAAAACACTCTGAGGCTCACATTGTAATAATTTAGCATTCCCCTGAACGCAATTTAAAACTGATAATAAAAACGATGTTGAATTTTCCCCCAACATTTCTTGAAATCGGTCTTTGACCTCATCTCTCTTAATTAATTCCTTAAAGGAAACTGCTTTTGTAACTGCTTGATTTTGTTCCATAATTTTTTGTTTGTAATAATATTAACTATTCTAATTGAATTTATACTCGTTTCTTGGTCTTGAATCATTCTCTTAAACTCCATTTTCATTTTTGTTTAGTAAATCAATCCATCCCTTATTTGCCATTTCTTTGGTAAGTCCTCCATAAGAATCTGCCTCAACCTCATCTAACAAAACAGTCTTTGATAAAACCCCCTCTTTAGGTTCTGTTAATTCAAATAGTGAGCCATGCCAAATTTCTCCACTTTTTGAAAACCCTATAGATAAACTATTTCCCATTTTTAAAAGGTGTTATGATTTCATTAAAAGAGCATCCCCCGATTTCTATTAATTCAAGTAATGTGTAAATCACTTTCGGAGCCCCTACCGTTTTCCATTCAGCTAATGTTTGAGTTGTTTTTCCTAATTTTTTCGCCAGGAGTTTTCTTGACAAAGGGTTCTCTGCATTAGGATTTTTTTTGTTCCATTTGTCGATAACTACATCAACATTGATAATAACCTTTTCGGTTTCATTATTATTATTTTCCATTATAAAAATTTAGTAAAGTAGCCTTGTAGATACTTTTTGTTTGTGATACAAATTTATAAAATTTTATCTTTATATAAAAATATTTCTTTATAAAAAAAAGGGCTGAATCGAAATTCAAGCCCCTTTTTACAAACAAAATTAAGCCTATAGCAAATAAACTTAAGAACTGTAAAAGTATAAAATATGTTCCATATTTACATAATTCAACTAATTGTTTTTTGATTTTTTCTATTTCGCCCCCTATCCGTTGGCTCACCATCAACGCCAAAGAAAGGTACTTTTTAAAAAACGTGGAATTTTCATTTGCTATGTGAACTCAGGAATCTCATCTACTACTATAAGAACAAATATCGCAGTCCTTAGCCGACTTGTTTCAGTTATTAGCCGACCTGTAGAAAATAATTTCTACAAATCATTGTTTTTTATCAATTAGGAAAGTTCTTGTTTTTCCGCACTTATCTTTTATAATAACTGTAGCCTTTTTACGACCAAACAACCTTGTCTTTATTCCTAACAATTTCCATTGGTTTCGCTCCCAATAAGAAACCACATCTGTAACATTTGTAAACTGTCTATCGGTAATATTTAAACTCAACGAATCATTTTCAAAAACAACCCACCCCCTAATAATTAAGCAATCTGTTGAATCAATTACAGGCACTTTTAGGTTTTGATTATTTTTTATTGCGTCCAAAATAGGCTGTAAGTTTTGTGATCTATTTACGGTGTCTAAATAATTTAATTTTTGGGTAATTATTCTTTCAATGCGTTTTACACTCACTTTGTTTTTATCCAAATATTGTTTCAAATCCTTTCTTTGGAAATCTAAAAACTCCTGTAACTCATCTGTCGTAT
>JQIA01000071.1_pt1 | contig 43625 bp, 41 predicted proteins | sample 811431 | NCBI WGS metagenome assembly JQIA01 (sample SAMN02998118, study PRJNA258478) | marine sediment metagenome | biome: marine; feature: seafloor; material: sediment; isolation source: oil-polluted sediment collected from 3 locations (0.5 km, 0.7 km and 0.9 km)... | place: USA: Gulf of Mexico ...
TTCGGTTAGAGTTGTCGGAAACACTAACTTTACCGCTTATTCGGAGGAGCTTTCTATATGATTATCAGGTCTTTCGTTTCAAACTAGTAATGTAAATAGTCGCTAAGTTGATAAATATCTGGGGTAACGAAAAATACAAGACCCCGAACATTTCCTTGCAAATGGTTTGTCTTGTTATATATAATGAGAATTATTCGTATTTAAATATCCTGAGTAGTGAAGGGGATGTTCATGTCATCTGGCGAGCTAGCCATTCAGCAAGAAATCGTTCGGCACCAAGTACATCAACTCTACAGTCATCATCACGGCTGGTTGCATACTTGGTTACGTAATAAACTGGGGTGCTCGCATCGTGCGGCGGATCTTGCTCAAGACACCTTTGTACGGCTGCTGGTCCGTGATGAGTTAGGGGGTATTCAAGAGCCCAGAGCCTATCTCACTACCATTGCGCAGGGTATGGTGGCTAATTTTTATCGTCGAAAAAACCTAGAGCAAGCTTATTTGGACGCGCTGGCATCACAACCTGAACCGTTAGCACCTTCCGCCGAAATACAAGCGGTAATGTTTGAAACACTGGTGGAGATTGACCGTCGGCTTAATACATTGCCCACTTTGGTTCGTAAGGTTTTTCTGCTCTCTCAGCTTGATGGTCTGCGCCAGGCTGATATTGCTGCGCAATTGGGTATTTCAGTGCCAACGGTTAAGCGCTACATTGCCAAGGCGCTGGTGCTGTGTTGCTTTGATGATGAGTAAACAATGACCCAGCGTATTCCACTTGATGTGCGTCAGCAGGCGGCCGAGTGGCTGGTAGAGTTGCAGGACGAAAACGCCAATGAGGAGACTCATGTGCGTTGGCTCCACTGGCGAGACGCGCATTCTGATCACGCGTTAGCCTGGCAGCGTATCGAATCTTTTGGTGAAAAACTACAAGCATTACCTTCTCCCATTGCTCATGCAACGCTGTCTCCTGCCGTGTCTATCAATCGTCGTCAGGCGATCAGTGTTATGACCATGGTGTTATTGGCCGGTGGTGCGGCATGGTATACCAGAGATCAGGTGTTATGGCAGAAATGGAGGGCCGATTACCGAGTGGCCAAGGGGGAACGTCGCAGCATTATACTCGCCGATGGTACGGCGATAGAATTAAACTCCGATACCGCGCTTAACGTCCGTTATAGTAAGCGGCAGCGTCTTGTCCGCTTGTTACAAGGGGAAATTATGGTAACGACTGCGCATAAGGTGAGCAAATCTGCCGGTACGGCTTGGCCGCCTTTTGTGGTCCAAACCGAGCAGGGTATTGTGCGCGCGCTGGGCACGCGGTTTACTGTGCGTCAGCTTGATAGTTTAGACCAGAGCCATGTGGGGGTATTCGAAGGCGCTGTGGTGCTTAGTCCCAGAAAGCTTGACCCGATAAAAACAGTGGAGGGGGATGGGCTTATTAGGGCGGGGCAAGCCGCGCATTTTACAACAACTGATATTAGTGCTGCCACACCTGTCAACGAAGATGCCGCTGCTTGGGTGGGAGGAATGATCATTGCCAGTGATATGTCCTTGTCAATATTTTTGGCCGAGTTATCGCGCTATCACCCGCAACGGGTTAGCTGTGAAACGGTCGTGGCTCATCTGAAAGTGAGTGGTACTTACCCTTTGATTAATACCGGTCAGGTTATTGATATGCTTCAAACTAGCTATCAGCTACGAGCCGAAAAAAAGTGGCGCTGGTGGGGAGGCGATGAACTGATTTTGGCGCCTCAGTGATGCATTTTAAAAAATATGAAAAAAATTGATCCCTTTTTACATCTCGCGGGGCATTAAAGACAGAAGCATTGTTTTTATTAAAACCTTAAAGGAGATTTAATCGTGGGTTCACCGAACAGGCTACATTCTTCACCTTCATCTTTACCTCAACTGCCATCCAAAACGTTGCGAAAGAGTGCTCTCAGTAGCGCTATTGTTTGCGCGTTGTGGGGCGCAGCCATCACCTCTCCATTGCTTATTAGTGAGGCGACATACGCACAAACAGCCGAGGCTGTTATGGCGTTTAATATACCGGCTGATACGTTAACGGTTACCCTCAACCGCTTTGGTCGTGACGCGGGTATTATGCTGTCGTTTTCAACGGACTTAACCTCTGGTGTACAGAGCAAAGGGATAAAAGGAAATTACACTGTCAATGCTGGCTTGAAATATTTACTAGCAGGTACTGGGCTGGAAGTGATTGAGCAGCGTAACGGGGGTTACACTGTTGCGAAAAAAAGCGATAACGCTGTTGGGGTACTTAGCCCTATTACTGTAAATGGCTCCGAGGAAAGTATAACGGTGGTTGGGAATCAGATGTCTCCTTATATCGTTACTGACGCGCCGTCCACCACTCGATCCAATGTATCAATTATGGAGACTTCCAGATCGATACAGGTCATCGACCGGGACTTTATTGATGATGCGGATATTCAGTCTTTGGAGGAGGCATTGCAATACGTTTCTGGTACTTCTCGCAGGCAACGTCTGGGTGGTGTTGACTCGCAATACTATGTGCGTGGTTTCAAAGAAAGCGACACCTACCGAAATGGTAAGCGGGAAATGGCCGGAAAAATAGTGAACATGAATACGATCGAGACCGTCGAAGTATTAAAAGGCCCTTCTTCAGTTCGGTTTGGCGTGAACTCCCCGGGTGGGATTGTGAACTACACCACGAAAAAACCGGAAGCAGAGGAGCAGCGGTCGATTAAAGTACGTGTTGATGAATACGGTAAGAGAGAAGTTATTGCTGACTTTACGGGGGCAACCAACGAGTCAGGCAATGTACTGTATCGTCTTATTGCGGCGGGCGAAAATTCCGAATCATTTCGTGACTTTTCTGACCGGAAAACCTTGACCATAGCGCCTTCCTTTACCTTTTTATTGAGCGATAAAACCCAGTTAACCGCTGCTTATGAACTTCATCATACGGAATTACCCATAGACAGGGGTATACCTATTGGTAAATTAAGTGATGGTAGTTATGCGCTTGCCGATGTGCCCATTGATCGTAAATTCAGCGAGCCAGGAGACAATTCGACCGACGATACTCAGACGTTTGATGTGACTTTATCTCATCAAATTAATGCTGGTTGGCAGGGTGAGATTTCGTATTCGTATCAGAGTTGGGATAATAATTGGAGTGATGTACAGAACGAAGGCTTTGATGGTTTTGATATTGAAACAGGTTCTATGGACAGGGGAAGATATGGCTTTAGTAACGAACAAGAAACTCATCAGGGATCAGCCTTGTTGCATGGTGATTTCGAACTGATGAGCGTTCGACATAAGGTGACGTTAGGGGCGGATTATAGCACGTCAGAAGAGGATGGTATCTGGGGAGAAGGTGCGGTACAACCTTCAGATGAATTTCCTTCTATCTTTAATATTTATGCGCCAGTTTATGGTGAGCTTTCGACAGGGTTAACACCCGCAGATTATGAAACTGCAACAACGGATACCAGGGGGCTGTTTATCAGTGAAACCGCTTATTTGGGTGATAGTTTAATCATGAACCTGGCAGGTCGGTACGATTATTATGATTCTACGTATCTTGAGGAATATCCGGATAATTCGGAGCCTTATTCTAGTCAAACAAAGGATGAAGCATTTACCTGGAATGCAGGCCTGCTTTATAAGGTGGTACCTGCCGCATCAATTTATCTAAGTTATGCCACATCCTATGAGCCCAACTCGGCCAGCGACGATTTGGTAGGCGAGTTAAAGCCGCAGGAAGGAGAGCAGTTGGAGGTCGGTATTAAAGGATTGGCAATGAACGAAACCTTGCAATATAGCCTGGTTTTTTATGATGTCACCAAGAGTAATATCCCCAACCGTTTGAGGGATTCGGATGGAAGCAGGATTGTTAAACTTATAGGTGAGCAAACGCACCGCGGTGTAGAACTAGATACCACTTGGCAAGTAACGGACGGCTTTAGCTTGCTGGCCAGTTATTCCTATATAGACGCAGAAATAAGCAAAAATGATGCAGATCCTGAGTCGGTAGGTAATACGCCTCAAGGTGTGCCGGAGCATAGTGCAGCCTTGTTTATGTCTTATGCATTAACCCCGCTGGTATCGGGTTTAAGTGTCATGGGAGGTGTTAACTATGTCGATGAGGTGCCTAACAGGGAGGATAATAAATTCATGATTCAGGGATCAACTGTATATGATCTAGGCCTTAAATATACCTTACCTCTTGCTCAAGACGATGCTTTGCTGATGCAAGCGGGAATCAAAAACTTGACCGATGAACGCGTTTATATTCAACAAGGCCATGATGAAGTGGGTATTGGCCAGCCAAGAACGCTGTATGCAAATTTGGAATATCAATTTTAATTAGCAATTACTTCTTAAGCTTATGATGTGAATCAAATTTGTAAGCTTAAGGCTTTTCCGGTGAATACAAATGATAATGATTAGTGTTACCATTATCTACGCTGTGTGTGTATTTGTAATAATTGAAAAGGATAAAGATAAATGCGTAATCGTTTGGGGATGATTTCCTGGTCACTGGGAACCGCACTGTTAACCGCTTCCACTTGTGCGTTGGCTAATGAAAATGTTAATGCTGGCGAGGAAATTAATACTAGTGCCAAAAGTCATGAAGTAGTGGATTCTACTGGCTTTACAGAAGAAACAGTCATAACGGCAAGCCGAATCGAAAAACCCCTTAGCAGTATCCCCAACACGGTTACAGTGATAAATGAAAAGGAAATTAAACAACAGATAGGTATCAATAATGACCTTTCTACCTTGCTAGGCAATCTCTTGCCCAGTTTTACGCCCAGTCGTCAAAAGTTATCAGGGTCTGGTGAAACTTTGCGCGGACGTAGTCCTTTGTATTTGGTTGATGGGGTGCCACAGTCCAACCCTTTACGTGACGGGTCTCGTGATGGTCATACCATTGACCCTGTCATGCTGGAGCGAATTGAAGTGATTCATGGCGCTAATGCGATTCACGGTATGGGTGCCAGCGGCGGTGCTATTAATTTAATTACCCGCAAGCCACCCAAAGAGCTGGAGCAAACGATACAGGTCGACATGGGAGGCTCCACCGAAGGGGGCAGTGATTCTCTTGGGTATGGCCTTGGTTATAGTGTTGCAGGGCAGGTTGGGCGATGGGATGTGTTGGCTTCAGCTATCCATCGTGAAACCGGCGTGTTTTTTGATGCCGATGGTGAAGTGATTGGTGTGGATACCACCCAAGGCGATATCATGGACAGCAGCAGTAATGATATTTTCTTCAAAACCGGATATAACTGGGATGAGCAATCTTTACACCTGATGGTGAATCACTTCAATTTGGAGAGTAATGGTGATTGGTTGCCGGTCACTGGTGATGTTGATGCTGGCATTCCCTCCGCCTCAGAGAAAGGACAGCTGCCTGGTGAGGCACCTAACAATGAAGTCACGACTATAAGCCTGGATTATCGGGTCGATGAGGTGCTAGGTCAGGAGTTGCATTTACAACTGTTTAGTCAGGATTCTCAAGCCGTTTACGGGGGGGGCATTTTTAATACATTTCAGGACCCTGCCTACGGTGATGACTTGTATGAGCAGTCGCGCATAAGCTCGGAAAAAATTGGCATGAAACTGACCTTGTCACAGCAGCAAATTGCCAGTCTACCGGTCAACCTGGTTTACGGTTTGGATTTGTTGCGTGACGAAACTGAGCAAGACTTGGTGCAGACTGGCCGCGAGTGGGTTCCATTGGCCAGCTATGATAACTATGCGCCCTTTATTCAACTGGAATATGTCGGTATAGATGACCTAACGGTGACCGCAGGTATGCGTAGCGAGCACTCAACTTTAAATGTTGATGACTTTCAAACGCTCGTTAGTTACGGCGGGGGGCAACAGGTTGCAGGCGGTAAACCAAAGTTTTCGGAAAACTTATATAACCTTGGAGCTACTTACGCACTCACTGAGACTGTGCGTGTGTTTGGTAATTTTGCTGAAGGGTATTCCATGCCTGATGTAGGGCGTGTATTGCGCGGCATCGACGAACCTGATTTATCGGTTGACACCTTTATTGATCTAAAGCCCATTATTAGTGAAAACATCGAGTTGGGTTTGGCGTTTCAAAATGAGCGTTGGCAGGCACAGATTAGTTATTACCAGTCTGAATCTGATTTCGGCTCACGCTTGGCTGCCAATGCAGATGGGATTTTTAGCGTAAAACGTGAGCGCACCGAGATAAAGGGTATTGAGGCCAATGCGGAACTTCGTATTAATCAACAGGCAGATGTTGGTTTTATGTACTCAAGACCGGAGGGTGAATTCGATTCTGACGGTGATGATAAGGTGGATGCAGACCTGCCTGGCCAGAATATTGCGCCTGAACGTTTGAACCTGTATTGGGATCACCACTGGGTTCATAATATCGAAACCCGTTTGCAGCTAAGTCATTATTTTAGTCGTGGTTTTGATGATGCTAGTGGTGCAGAAGTGTCTGAATTTGAAGGTTATGACACAGTAGACCTGACGGCTAGCTTTCCTCTGGGTGGTGGTAGTCTACAAGCAAGTCTGCAGAACCTGACGAATGAAGATTACTTCACTTATTACTCTCAAACTGCAGACAACGATAAACGCAATTTTAAAGGCTTGGGGCGAACTTTTAACCTTAGCTATCGATATACTTTTTAGTGTGACTTTATTGTAGTCTTAATTTTGTAGTATAAGTTTATGGCTGTTTTCTCACGTATTATTGCCGCCATTGTTGGCGGCTACCTTTTGGCCAATGTGGCGGCCATTGTATTGTCCTATTTGTTACCCGGTTCTCGGGCAGATGGAGTTATGGTCGCTACTTGTGTCAGCTTTATTATTTATGCCGGGGCTGTATTTTGGGTATTTTCTGCACGCACGGCTTGGAGGGCGTGGTTTGGCATATTGATTCCTGGGCTAAGCAGTGCCGTGATTGTTTTTCTGCTGTATCCGGAGACTATGTTATGAAAAAAACTTTCCGTCAGTCCATGAGTTGGCTACATACATGGGCCGGTTTAGCCGTGGGTTGGATATTGTATTTTATCTTTGTCACTGGCACTGCCGGGTATTTTGATAGCGAGATTGATCGTTGGATGCAGCCTGAGATTCCCAACTCTATTAATGTCGCTGAGCAATCTCAAATGCTAAAGTTGGCAGAACAACGATTATACCAGGTAGCGCCGCAAGCACAGTGGTGGCATATTGAATTCCCTGTGGATCGTAATAGGCCGTATTTGGAAATTGACTGGGAAGGTGAGCAGGGTGAAGGCTTAGAAATTCTCCACCCGCAAACAGGCCAGCCTATTGCTGTTCGTGGCACGGGGGGAGGTCAGCTGCTGTATCGTATGCACTACCGTCTGCACTATATGTCGACAAGCCTGGCGTATTGGTTAGTCAGTCTTTGTGCAATGTTTATGTTAGTCGCTTTGATTGGTGGGATTATTATTCATAAACGTATTTTTAAAGATTTTTTTACCTTCCGTGCGGGTAAGCGACAACGTTCTTGGCTCGATATGCATAATGTGTTCAGCGTATTGGCCTTGCCTTTCCATCTAATGATTACTTATAGCGGTCTGTTATTTCTTTCGTTTTCTTTTATGCCGCTGATTATTGCTGGATCTTACGGAGGAGGGGAGGATGATAGCCAAATATTCTTTGATGAAATGTTTAATCGTTATCCTAGTTTGAGTGCGGCTTCAGTTCCGGCAAAAATGATGCCTTTGTCTGAATTTTTATCGGATGCCGATAGCCGCTGGGAACAGGGGCAGGTGGCCTACCTGAATGTCGATAATCCAGGCGATGCCAATGCCCGTGTTGAAGTAAACGAGCGTCAACCTTTTGGTTTAACTGATGGCCGGGAGCTAACGTATGATGGTATTTCAGGGGAGTGGCTACACGGGGCGGGCGAAGACCAGAGTGGCCCTTCTTTATTCCGTGATGTGATGTTAAATTTGCATGAAGGCCTGTTCGCAGGCGCCACCCTGCGTTGGCTCTATTTTTTATCTGGCGTGCTGGGTACCGGTATGATTGCGACCGGGTTGATTCTATGGACCAGCAAACGCAGAGCCCGAGCCCAAAAAGCCAAAAAGCCTCATAAAGGACTTGCACTGGTAGAGCGCTTAAATATTGGCACTATTATCGGGTTGCCAGTTGGTATTGGGGTCTATTTCTGGGCCAATCGCTTGCTTGCGACTGACTTGTCGGGGCGCGCAGATAAAGAGGTTTTGGCTCTTTTTGCTAGCTGGGGTTTGTGTTTTATTTATCCAATATTGCGTCCCATTAACCGGGCATGGATAGAGTTGTTATGGTTTGCAGCAGCGCTATATGCGCTACTCCCATTTTTGAATGTGGCAACAAGTCATCGTCACTTGGGGGTAACATTACTGCAGCAGGACTGGGTGCTGGCAGGGTTTGATCTCACGATGTTGGTGTTTGGTCTTCTGCTAGGCCTTATCGCAGTAAGAATGCAGCGGAAATGGGAGGTGTCTTTGCCCGCTAATGCCATTGCACATCCTATAAATAAAAACACCCAGATTATCAAGCCTGAGGGAATGGCATCATGATGCTATTAAGCTTTGCGTTAGCTTTCATTGGATTCATTGCTCTTAGTTTGTCTATGAAACGCCACCATACCCAGATGTGGCAGCACAAGAAGCTCACTGATCGACAAGTATTATGGTGGCGTTTTGTCGGCTACTTCAGTCTCATTGGTAGTGGCATTCTCTGCATGTTGAGCCAAGGGGCAGTTATTGGGGGTGTTTTATGGTTGGGTGTCTTATCGGCAGGCGCTTTGTTACAGACCATGATGTTAAGTCATTGGCCTCAGCTGATTGTTCGGTTAGGGATAGTGTTTTTTGTGACAGGGGTATTAGCGACTATTTAATTTTGTAAATACCCTGGCCGCTGAATAGAAATCAGTAAAAATAATCGTAAGCAAGTATCGGCTGACTTAAGTGATGCGCTTACTGATGATGGTGTATGGTTTTACCGTTTGACTGGGTTGTTACGTGATAGTGAAATAATGACCGATTATGCTGATGATAATAGAGTCTATATTGCCCCTGCTATTACCTGGCGACCTAGGGAGTCAACATTTTTAACCTTGCTTGCAAGTTATCAAAAAAATAAAACAGCTTTCATTAGTGGTTTGCCAGTAGAGGGAACCCTAAGAGAAAAATCTCATGGAAAAATACCACGAAACAGGTTTGTAGGGGAGCCCGGCTTCGATAAGTATGAGTCAGATATAAAAACAGTGAATTGGAAGCTAAGAAGGCGCAAGGAAAATACGTTCTGCTTCTACTCCGTCAACCCGGCTACCATTTTCACGGCCTAGAGCCTGAAACCTGACCAGAGCCATCATCAAACTGAGGGCGTTTTCTCACTAAGTTAATTACACCACCTGGAGGGGTTTGACCATAAAGAACCGATCCTGCTTGTTGTCTTCACCGAAATAGTTTGCCTGAATGCTCGGTGTATATTGCAGTGCATCTGAAATACTAATCGAAGCACGGTCATCCATTTGCTCTCGGGTTACGATTGAAATTGCACGCGGGATTTCACTAATTGGTACATCGGTTTTAGTGGCAGTGCGACTGCTAATACCTAGGTAACTAAAATCTGGCCCAACTGGACTTTCTTCTTGCTGTCCGACAACAACAATGGCCTCTTCTTCATTGGCTAGGGTAACTCCTGACGCTAAAGCTAGAGCGACCGCAGCGGAGTATGCATAAAGTGGCGACTCATATAATTTTCCTTTGTTCGACTGTAATGTATGCGAATAATTATCATTTGTATTTGTGATTTTCGGAGTATACCAATTTAAATTGAAATATATTGTTAATGCTGTAACTCTCTGAATACGAATCAGTCAAAACAAGAAAGCTATGGCTGTATAATAGTAAAAACCTATGTAAGGAATTTTCTTGTTGTAAATGCTAATAATAATAGTTATCATTAGTGTTGTTATTCTTATCTGCTTTTACTCAAGCTCACTATTTCCTGCAAGATACCCTGATAAAGATGTCCTCAAAAAAATACAATGCCCGTCGTATAGCTCACCTGATTCATGGTTTTATTGGCCTCAAGCTAACCCTTCTTTTAACGATCGTACTGGCAACAGGAACCATCGCGGTTATCGCTGAAGAAATGGATTGGCTTATCTATGATGAAATTCGGGTGACACCCGTTGGTGAAAGGTTGAATGAAGGTTTGTTGTTCGACAAGCTTAAAGAGGCATACCCTGAAGCTGGTTTATCAGCATTTAATACGGCAAATAACCGTACTCATACCGCAGCGAGTGCCATGATGACGCTCCCCGGTGGCGGCTTTCGTAATGTATGGGTTGACCCTTATACAGGTGAGGTGAAGGGTGATACACCACTATTGAGTGTTGGGAACTTCTTTTCTTTTCTACATGCATCACTCTATTTGCCGGTGATTGGCCGCAGTTTAGTCAATGTCTTTGGGGTGATCTGTCTTGTTAGTTTGATCACTGGGCTCATCAGTTATCGCTATTTCTGGCGTGGTTTTTTTCAAGTGCCTCGATGGAAGCGGGGGCCCAGAGTGTACCTGAGTGATTTACACAAGTTGGTGGGGCTTTGGAGTTTATGGTTTGTACTCATTATCGGTGTGTCTGGTTCGTGGTGGTTTTATCAGAACCCTCTTGAGCAGTATTTGGGGGCGCCGAAATTAACACCATCTTACTTAACTGGACCTGTGGTAGATCATGGAGAGTTAACTCGACTGGGGCCAAATACACCTATGCGTGTTTCTGCTGAAGACGTTGTTACGGCAGTAAAAAATGAACACCCGGCTTTTGAAATTCATATGTTGAACCCACCTGACCATAATGGCTTGCTCTATAAAGTTAGAGGGAGTTATGGTGACTTTTTGGTGAGTCGTTTTAATAGTGTGATTTATGTTAACCCTTATACGGGAAAGGTTGTAGAGAACAGGCCTGCTTCTGATTGGAATGGTATGCAACGATTTGACGCCGCTATGAGGCCTTTACACTACGGCAGTTGGGCGAATAGTGGTGCTGCAGACCTACTGGTTAAAATGGTTTGGTTTTTGTTTGGCCTGGCGTTAACGGGAATGTCGGTTTCTGGCATGATTATCTATTACAAACGAACCTTTAAAGCGCGTAGTAAACATTTACCTCAAACTAAATACGCACGACAATTTAAGAAGTTTTGGCTGGTGATACGCCCGTGGGGTGGCTCCATGTCTGGGTTCAAATACATTAATGTGCTCTTTGTTGCAGGCATTTTAACGGGGTGTGGTATTGCCTATACGCTGGGTAGCCAGGGTACGGCAGGTTCAGGTTTTACCTATCAGGAGAAAACGGTGGGCCCCTGGACCTTATCATTTAATGCCGTGGCAGGCTTGCTTGAGAAAGACCTTCCACCCATTAGAGCGGGCCGGAGAACGACCTTAAATGCCTCTATTGAAGGGGGTGACGCATCCAAAATTAAATTTATGTACGCCCGTGTTGGTAAGCCTAGAACCACACGAGCGCCCGGCGACGTAATTTTTGGTCCCTTAGGGATGCAGCATGCCAATTTGAAAATCCCGAAAAAGCTGAAAGATAATGCAGAACTTTGGATAACGATAGAAGACTGGAGTGGACAGTTTTATCAATCGTCTTGGTCGCTGATGCCCAACAATAAGGAAACGCTGGATGTATTGTAATCTTACCTTTAAATCTATTCGTAGCCCTTCCGGCTTAGGTGTACGGATTATGAAGGGTCTCATTTGCATGATCGGGGCGCTGTTTAGTCACTCAGTGTTTGCTCATTATCCCTTACTAAATTGTTATTACGGTAATGAAAATAACACGCATGTATATTGTGATGCGGGTTTTTCTGATCGTTCTAAAGCACCGAATGTGTTGATGGAAGTGTTCTCGGAAGATGATGAGGTCGTAGCCCAAGGTCGTACCGATGAACAGGCCTTGTTTGATTTCAAACGACCCGATGGTGCATTTTTTATCATTATGGATGCGGGGCCAGGCCATGTAATAGAAATTCCTGACGATGAAGTGTCGGAGCCTTAATAGAATGTCGACTCAAATCGATTCGTTTGTAGAAAAGGTGCCTCCGGCGAATGCGCGGGGTGAAGATCCCATTATTGTAGGTGTCATTATTGCTGTACTTTGCTGTGCAGCATTATTGCTTTGGCTACGCCAACCCTATCAAGGTCCTGTGGTGGAGCGGGTACCTGATGGCGCGAGGCAAGTGCTTACAGAACTTAGCGTTGCCGCCACAGAGATTAAAATGATCGTGGAGTTAGACGGTGAGTATCCGTCAATGGCTGAATTGCTTGAAATGGGCGTAACACCTTTTGCCAATGAGGGCAGCGAAAATTGGGTGGAGGCTCAGTCGGGTTGTTATCTCGGTGTTGTTGAAAAATTTAATTTCCGCTTGATAGTTCAAACCGCTAAAACGGATATCAACTGGCGAAGAGTCTCTAATATTGTTACTGAGACTGCTGCTGCCCCATTAGATAGTACGTTATGTAAAACGGAAGGCCGAGAAGGGGGTGACGGCAATTGGGAGGTTTATTCGCCACTTCAATCAAAACATAATTCAACCAACGATAAGCATCCACATTCATGAGAAAACTGATCGATCTATCTCGCGTTATTATCGCACTTACTGTTTTTTCCTCTTTTGGCGCCTTTTCCTTAGTGCCTCAAGCCCAGGCTAAGCTCACCGTCGGTGTTACTCTGCATCCTTACTATTCTTACGTGAGCAAAATTGTTGGTGATCGCGCGGTGGTAAAACCCTTAATTGAGGCGGGCTTCAACCCTCATGCTTATAAACTGTCTCCGGCAGACTTAATGCGCTTGAAGTCTATGGATGCCATCGTCGTTAATGGCATTGGACACGATGAATTTGCCGTTGAAGTACTCAATCGTCTGGCGTTACCTGATCTTGATGTGATTTATGCCAACGAGTCGGTACCGCTTATTGGTAATAAAAGTGGCACCAAGCATAACCCTCATACCTTTGTTTCTATCGATGCGGCAATCCGCCAAATTTATACCATAGCCAGGAAGTTGGCCGCATTAGACCCTGACAATGGCAAGTACTTTCAGAAAAATGCTCTTCTGTATGCCCGCGAATTAAGAGCGATGAAGCGTGTGGTACAGCAAGATTTGGCTGCCTTAGATTTCAGTCGTATTAGAGTGGCTAGTACACATAATGCTTATGGGTATCTGCTGCAAGAGTTTGGTCTTACTGTATCTGCGGTGGTGGAGCCAGCACATGGTGTTTCACCCAGTGCGGCGCAGTTACAGTCGACGATTGAGAAAATTCGCGCAGCTAACGTGGATATCTTATTTACGGAACTGAATATGTCGAATCAGTATGTTCGAGTTATCGAAGAAGAGACTGGGGTTAGACTCTATCACTTTTCTCATATGACTTACGGTGACTACCGTATTGATTTGGTTGCCGAAGATATGCAATACAATTTGAATACATTGGCATCGGCATTTAAATTCGCTGCGGGTGAAAAAAATGAATAAAGGTGTGATTCAAGGGCCGCGCATTCGTTTTCATCAAGCGGGTGTAAAGGTTGATTCTACGCAGTTGATCGCGCCTATTTCAACAGAAATGGCGAAAGGGCAATGGCATGCGGTGGTCGGCCCCAATGGGGGCGGAAAAAGTACACTGTTGAAAATATTGATGGGCTTAATGCCTCATCAAGGGGATGTTCTGATTGATTGGTCAGGGCACAGTAAGGGTTGTGTGGGGTACATGCCTCAGATGCTGCCTTTTGATCGGAGTGTGCCGATATCTGTTCTGGACTATGTGTTGATGTCGGTGTCAAAAAAGCCGTTATGGTTTTCCCGTCGGGTGTCCTCAGATGTTCGGTCCATTCTGTATAAAATGCGATTAACGGAAATGATGGATCGAAAGATCGGAGCACTTTCCGGGGGAGAGCGCCAGCGCCTACTGTTAGCGACGGCGTTATTACATTCACCATCATTACTGGTGCTGGATGAACCATTATCGGGTCTTGATCAAATCGGGCAGAAAGAGATGCTTGGGTTATTTGCAGCGTTTAACAAGCAGGGCGGGACGATTGTTATGGTTGAACATAACTGGCAAGTGGTCACTGAGTACTGCCATCAAGCGTATTGGATTGAGAGTGAGTTAAAAGCGCAAGGTTCACCGGCAGAAGTGTTTGGACACTTGTCTCCAGCCACTGTTGGTCAATATCCACAGGCGCTGGTCGTTGCATAAGTATTAGAATACATAAGAGTATAAATTTTTCCATGTTAGAACCAATTTATTCACAATTTGATTTATGGGTTGCCGCCGGCTGGCTGCCTGATATGTTTTCCTATGATTTTCTGATTAACGCACTACTGGCTAGTTTAATGATTGGGCCATTGCTGGGTTTGTTGGGAACATTGGTTGTTGTCAAACGTCTGGCGTTTTTGTCAGAGGCGGTTGGCCATAGTGTTTTAACGGGCGTGTCTATCGGGATACTTCTAGGTGAGCCGATCACTGCGCCATGGATTAGTTTATTTACTTTTTCGATCTTATTTGCGCTGTTATTACAGTGGGTGAAGGGGAGAACCACCGTACCCTATGACGCATTAATTGGAGTGTTTCTGTCGTTTGCCTTGGCTTTGGGGGCAGCTTTATTGCTTTATGTAGCCAAGCATGTGAATGCTCATATCATTGAACAGGTGATGTTTGGTTCTGTGCTCGTTGCTGCTATTGATGACCTTTGGGTGTTGTTGGTGATGAGTGCAGTGGTGTTCATTCTAGCTTGGCGTTATGGCAATCAAGCCTACTTGGTGGCCATTGCACCGGAGGTGGCACACGCCCAGCGCATTAATGTGCGGTTGCACGATTATGGGTTTGTGCTGTTGATTGCATTGGTAACGGTGGCGGCCGTTAAAATTATCGGTGCGATTTTGGTGGGGGCGCTGCTCCTTATACCCGCCGCCAGTGCTCGCCTAATCTCAGCCAACCTTAAGCAGATGGTGTGTTGGTCTGTGTTGATTGCTACCAGTAGTGCGATACTTGGGGTTCTTATGCCTATGTACGGTGAATGGGCGGTCTCCTCCGGGCCCGCTATCATTTTGTTTGCCTGTGTATGGTTTGCTTTTATGCTACTAATGCGACAGCTAAAAGGGGCTCAAGTATGAGACTATACTGTGGCTGGACTTATAAGGTGAGGTCAAATATAGGTGTAGTTTTCATGTTACTGGTTGGCTTACTAAACCTGACCGGATGTGCACAAAAACAGGCAGTGCCTTTATCTGTGGAGCTTGCTGATGAACCTAGTAGAGAGATCTATATTGTCGCCACGGTTATTCCTGTTGTCGAAAGCATTGGGTCCCAATTAGTGCAAAATACACCCATTTACATGTCCTTTTTACCACCTCCTAAATATTCTGTTAAACGGGTGTCAGGATGGCTTAGTCGTCAGCCTCCAGAGTCGTATTCTAAAGCTGATGCTGTGGCGGGCATTAGTGCTATATGGTCAGGTGTTGATGTATATCCTGCATTGAGAGAAAAAAATATCAGAGTGGTTCCGATTGATATGGCTCATGCGTTAATACCCGGTGGTGAGAGGGTGGCCACTGTTCGTATTACTGGTACTAAAGGAGAACAAGAGAACCCTGGGTACTTTTGGCTTAACCCGTCTAATGCCTTGTTAATGACGGGTGTTATGGCTCGGGATTTATCGAGGTTGTGGCCAGAGCATGCAGAGCAGTTGCAAAAAAATTCAGCTGAAATGAGCCGTGCATTAAGGATGCTTCAAATCGAGATGGATAATCGCTTACTTGATTTGGGCGTAATGCAGGTGGTGGTCGATAACGCAAGCTTAACCGGTTTAGCCTCTGCGTCGTTGCTGCCGATTATTTCATTAGAGGAGGCTGATAAAAATAAACTTTCAACGCTTTTTATTACGGGTAAGAAACGTCTAAAAAAGAAATCTCTGTTACCGAAGAACTACAAAGTATGGTCAGTAGATGACTTTTCTAAAGTGCGATCGGGTCGTTTTATTGAGCGATGGAATGATAATCTAAATAGCGTGCCTTTAAGCTAATGCGTTAATATATCAATTGGAATTTGTTCTAACGTTAAATATATTATAATTATATTGCAAACAAGAATTGTTATCATTAAGATTCGCGTTCGTAAGTGGTATTGCGTATATAAGTAGTATTGCATTTGATATACAACGTTAGGGTATTTGCAGTTATGGTTTTTCAAAGAAACAAATTGGCCACCTTTATTGCCGTGGCTTTATCAACATTGGCAGCCAGTGGCGCTGTTGCAGAAGAAGTAAAAGAAGCCAAGGAGTCAAAGGAAGTACAAAATGTCGATGCATTGGAAGCTATAACGGTATCTGGAGAAGAGTCCGTAGCGAGTGAATATATAGCAACAGACAGCTCACGTTTTAACAAACTGGACACGCCTATCGTTGAAACACCTCGTTCAGTTTCGGTGGTAACCCGTAAGAATATTGAAGATCGAGGTGCTCTGTCGATTCAGGACTCATTGGGTTATACCTCTGGTGTTTTGGCGGGGCCATTTGGCGTTGACTCTCGACTTGATTCAACTCGAATTCGTGGTGTAAGCCCTCTGGATTTTCAGGATGGTTTTCGGTCAAAATACGGTTTCTATAATGATACCCGTCCTGATATCTATACTTTAGAGTCAGTGGAAGTGATTAAAGGCCCTGCTTCAGTACTTTATGGCCAAGGGGCGTTAGGGGGAATTGTAAACTCTACATCCAAGCTTCCCCAAGAAGAATCAAAGCATGAAGTAGAACTACAATACGGCACCTTTGACCGTAAACAGATAGGTATCGATTTTACTGGAAAGATAAACGATAGTGGTACTTTCCTTTATCGTTTGGTTGGTGTGGCCCGTGATAGTGAAACACAAGTTGATTATGTTGATGATAATGCTTTGGTATTTCAACCATCATTGACTTGGCAGCCAGACAGCGATACTAGTTTAACATTATTAGCTAATATTCAGGATAATGAGGGTGGTTCAACACTGCAGTTTCTGCCGAACGAAGGGGCGTTACTGTCAGGTCAGCACATCGGATCTGAAACCTTTGTTGGTGAACCTGGCTGGGATCGTTATGACACTAAACAGCAGGCTTACTCAGTATTCTTTGACCGTACCATAAACGACGTATTCAGCCTTAGTGTGAATGGTCGTTATACCGATAGTGAGGCAGATTATAAAACTCATTGGGTTGCTTATGGTATGACACCTACGATCAACCCAGATGGCACGGTTCTAAGAACTATTTATGATGCACCAGCTACCACGGAAGCCTTTACGGGTAACGCCATATTGAAGGCTGATTTTGATACAGGTACGGTTAGTCATCACGTTAGTTTCGGTACAGACTATATTAAATCAACGACGGATACCGATAGTTATTTTGGTTGGGGTGAAGGTGGGTTCATCAACATATACGACCCTGTCTACGGAAATGTGGCTGATATTTCTGAACCTACCAATACGCCTGCAGAAGTACTTCGGCAGTTAGGCTTTTTTGTTGGAGATCAGGTGCGTGTTGGAAACTGGATAGCATCGTTGGGTGTAAGGCAAGATTCGGTCAAAGAAAGCGCAGAAGGCTCAACCTCTAGCACAGGTACCGATGAAACGGCAACAACCTATGACGGCGGCCTTATGTATCAGTTCGCTAGTGGTATTTCACCTTATTACAGCTATGCCGAGTCTTTCGAGCCGCTTGGTCAAAACCTGACAGGTGGTCAGCTTAAGCCTAAAGAAGGGGTTCAGCATGAAGTGGGTGTGAAATATCAGCCCAATAACAGCAGTTCTCTTTATACCATGGCTGTGTTTCATATTGAGGAGACCAATCGACCAAATAGTACGGGTCCTATTGCCACTCAAACTGGAAAGGTGAGTATTCGAGGTGTTGAGTTAGAGGCACAAACACGCATAAATGATTTTCAAGTACAAGCTAACTACAGTTACGTTGATGCACAAGATCGTGATGGGGAAAAGAGTGTTCATGTGGCCGCTGTTGCACCTCAACAGGCATCTGCATGGGTAAGCTATGACCCTGTTGCTTTAGGGATTCAAGCAGGATTGGGTGCTCGCTATGTAGGTAAAAGCTGGGATGGCACTGATACATTGTACGCCGACCCGTACACCTTGCTTGATGCAATGGTGGGCTATGACTTTGGTAATGTCTTAGTGAGCCTAAATGGAAAAAATATAGCGGATAAAGAGTTTGTAGCAACGAGTCAAGGAGGCCGCAGTTTCTATGGCGAGAGACGAACAGTTGTGTTGTCTACTAAATTTAAGTTCTAGTGTTGTTTTTATAACAGGGCATAGAAAGAGCCAATCCTGTTAGGGTTGGCTCTTTCTATTTGCTCATACGCGGCTTAGCCAGCAAGTAGACAAAGTAACAACCACCTAATATTGAGGCTATAGTTCCGGCTGGCATTTGGGCAGGGTATAGCAGAGTACGACCGAGCCAGTCTGATAGTAACATTAGCAATATTCCCATGAGTGTGGCTAATACCAGTTGTGGTAGGGCTCTTTTTGCACCGAGAATAGATGCTATATGGGGAGCCAGTAACCCGACAAATGCTACTGGCCCCATAAATGAAGTGACGAGTGCGCAGAGCAATGCAACTAAGGTCAGTAAGGTTAAGCGTGCTTTTCTTGCGGGTAGGCCGCGGGCCATTGCCATTGCGTCGCCTGTTGATATAAGCGTTAGCCATCGCGACGTAAATAAACATAGCCCGAACAATAGTGTTATGCCTGATAACAATATAATCGCTTCTTGCCCTGTGACCCTATAGGTTGAACCCGCAAGCCAATTGAGGATGCTATAGACATTCTGATCGCCCTTAGACAATACAAAGTGCACCATAGCTTCGATGAGTGCCGAAAGCGCTATACCAATAAGAATAACCTTGCTTGGTGCATAGTTATGTTTTCTGCCGAGTACTATAAGGATTCCCAGTACGCTAATGCTACCCATAAATGCGACGAAAGCCCCTGCTTCGTGAATAGAGCCGCCCATGATAATCGTGGTGACTACCAGCATAAATGTTGCCCCAGAGGATAAACCCAAAATATCCGGGCTGGCGAGAGGGTTTCTTATTAAGCGCTGTAACAATACGCCAGCCATTGCCATGCCTGCACCTGCTGCGATTGCGGTCATAGTGCGGGGCCACCTGAGTGAGAAAATAAGTTGAGAAGGCCAGCTGAACTGCCAGCCGTTTATATTGGGCGATACGGTGAGTGAAACCAATAAAAAAACAATAACAGAGATACCCGCTGCTATCCATATTACAGGCTTCACTACATTAGCCCCCTTAGGCAACTGTAAAGTAGTCTGGTCTTGAGCGGTCATTTTTTTTCGGGTAAACCAAATGAGTGCTGGCGCGCCAATTAACGCAGCAGCCGTGCCACTGGGTACAATGTTGACGGTCCAGGTGCTGGCGATAACAGCAATTGCATCAGTGGCTAGTAATAATACAGCTCCCAAGAGTACACTGTAAATAAGTTCGTCCCTAGCACTCCTAGTACCCAGCGCGCGAGCGATATTGGGGGTTAACAAACCCACAAAACTAATCATACCCACGGCGGTAATGGCGCTGGCAAGTAACCAAAGTGATGCAAGTATCAGGAGTAAAAGTATAGGGATAATATTCAAACCTCGGGCTTGAGCACCTTGCTCGCCAAGCCGTAGTAGAGTGAGTGGCCTATGAGCAACGGCGATAACGATAATACCTATGCTGATTTTTGGTAATAGCCAAACGACCCAGTTCCAGTCAGTTTGGGTGAGATCACCTGCGCCCCAGATAAAGAGGTTCTTGGCGTATTGGTCGTGCAGCAGAATAACGGCGGAGGCAATTGCACCAAACAGAATATGTACTGCCATGCCTGCGAGTATTATCGGCAAACCACTTAAACCTTGTCGTCCAGCTATAAGAAGTACTAGTGTGACTGCTAGTGTAGCGCCCCCCATAGCCAACCAGGCGCTATTGTCTGCCAGTAGTGCAGGGGCCCAAACGCTGGCGCAGACTAATGCTAACCATGCACCTGAAGAAGCGCCTAATGTCATGGGTGATAATAAACGGTTTTGTGTAACCTGTTGTAATAAGCTACCGACAAGGCCTAGTACTCCTCCGACAAGCATGGCGAGTACTGCGCGGGGAAATGTCGCGTAAATGAATTCAAAGTCAGCAAATTCTACGGCTTCTTGTCCTAGTGTGAGAGCCCATAAGGATTCAACATTAAGAGATGAGTTTATTTTTAGGTAGCTGAGTAAAATTACAGGCAATAGCGCAAGCGTTATAACATAACGTTTTATAAGTTGTGAGTTCATAGGGCTATAGAGCATCAATTTGCATAAGTGATTCGGTCATTGCTTCGGCCAAGTATAGGATTGACATAGCACCGCCATAGGACCAGGTCGAACTGACGGATGCGAATTGATTTTTACGAACGAAAGGCATTGCACGCCAGAGTGGCGCATTAAATAGTTGGTCAGCTCGGTCATAGGGCTCGAAATATAGAACAACGCCTTCGTTTACTTTACCTAGGTCTATGATTTTTTTCTGAGTGATACCCCATTGTGATTTGGGTTGAGGCAGACCAGCCTGAATTCCTAGCGCCTCTAGTGCATATTGTGGCATGGCATTGTCACCATAGATCCATGCGAGTGTAGTGTTATTAAACCGTAGTGGGGTCACTTTCGGCACGGTACCCTTAAAGTGTTGTTGGAGTGTGTTTTTTAGTACCTTAAGGCGTTTATCTACGTCAGCCAGTCGCTGTTGTGCATAAGTTTCTCGTTCGAAAAGTTTGGCTAATTCCATAAAAACTTTTTTGGACATCTCATAGTTGTTATGGTTGGCTGAAAATGTTTCGAAGTATAAAACGGGCGCAATGGATGAAAGCGTTTCGATTAGGTCTCGTTGCTGGAAAGATACAATGATTACATCAGGTTTTAGTTCTGCGATAAGCTCTATATTAGGCTCGTCCCGTACGCCTATGTTATTGACTCCCTCTGGTATTGCTGGTTGAACAACCCATTTTTCGTAGCCTTCGATACCTGCAACGGCGAGTGGTGTGACACCTAACTCTATTACTGTTTCTGTAATGGACCATGGCAATGTAATCACTCGTTTAGGGGAGGCGTCAAAATGATGTACACCTTGGCTATCTGTAATGGTCAGTGTTTGAGCATTGGCGCTTAAAGAGGTTAAGAAAGGAGTAGAGCTTAGTAATAGAAGCAGTAAAAAAATGTGTTTCATTTTAGAATCCGATTAAGCGACGACGGCCACAGGTTGGTCTAGTGTAGGGTGGTCAATAAGTTGAATCCTTATTCCGTAAAGTTCGGTTAAGGTTGAGTGGTTCAATAGTGTGCTAGGAGAGCCGTCAAAGCACAGTTTGCCTTGTTTCAGTGCGATTACTCGGTCGGCATAACGGGCGGCCAAATTTATATCATGTAGGATGGCGATAATTCCGCGTCCTGATTGTTGATTGAGCTGCCGTAATAAATTCATCAATTCATATTGGTGGGAGAGGTCGAGCGCAGAGGTGGGTTCATCAAGCATCAAAATAGGGGATTGCTGTGCCAACAACATGGCAATCCATGCGCGCTGTTGTTCGCCTCCTGATAGGTTGTCTGTCATATGGTCTGCATATTGATCAACATCAGTTTGTTCCATTGCTGCTTGAATAATTTGGGCATCTTTTTGTTGCCAGCGGCCGAATGTTCCTCGCCAAGGGAAGCGTCCCAAACGTACTAACTCTCGAACATTCATTCCAGCAACTTGTGGCTGTTGCTGAGGTAGAAAGGCGACTTCCTGTGCCAGCTTTTTTTGAGAGAGTTTTTTTATTGCTTGGCCGTTATAACTGATACTGCCTTTGTCTGGATCGACTTGTCTGGCGAGTAGGTTGAGTAGTGTGGACTTGCCAGAGCCATTGTGACCGAGAATGACGGTAAATTTATCTGATTCTATACTGAGATGTTCTATATTCAATATCTCTCGGCCATCCCGTTTCATGCTTACATTAGATAGTTCTATCATTTATTTCTTAATCTTCTTATGTATTAGTTTGATGTGTTATAGGCGGCGCTGAGGCGTTCAACTCTTATGGGCATTTTTTGTTTGGGGCACGAGGCACAGAGATCTCCATTTTGACGGCGATAATGCATACAACAACCTTTTCGGTTGAGAACTAACTGTTCTCGTCCGCTGGATAAAGTGATTGGCATAAAATGGCTTTGCCCTTCCAGATCCATAGCTGAGAGCCAGAGATCAGCAAGATTGATGATTTGTTTATTCGTTAGTTGAGTGTTGGAATATTGGAGCCGGTTTAAGGCTGCTAACAGAGTGTCAGCTACTAGGCGCATTGCGCTAATCCGCCGTATACGCGTTATGCGGCTTAATTCTTCAAAAAGAGCGTCGCATACCTGTTTTAAAAGCTGAGCCGTCGTTTTAATGAGGTCGTTATCATGACTGCGATGGTAGGCGTGGTCTTGGATATAAAAGCCAGCTACGTTGCCATCGGCTTGTATTTGGCTGATATTATCTAAAGGCGGCATAATATTCAGTTGGTGTACGCCAATTAATGCCAAATAAATAGGCTGCCAAACCAGTAGTGTCCAAGTTCGGATAGACCAGTAGGGCTGGCTTGCTTCTGGGTGGCGGGTTTCCATGCAGTGATAGAGTTTAGTGATTGATGCGTTGTTATTTTGGCCGAACCTAATACCTCCAACTTGATGATCTCCAATTTGCCCCTTAAGCGAAGGGTATAATTTATGAGCAATAGATAATAAACGGTTTATTTCAGGATTGGTTTCGGAGCGGATTTGTTCATGTAGTTGGTTCATTCTCACGAAGCCTGAATCATGTTAAGAGTGTTTATATGTTAATCATAATCATTATCATTTGTATTTACGAGTAGTTTAAATAATAATTGCTATTCGGCGGTGGAATAATCGCAAAGGTTCTAGGGCGTGTAAGGCTTATGAAAGATCTATGTGTTTATTGCAGTTGCTAATAGTATTGATAATAATTATCATTAATCTTTACTTGGTGAAATGTAAATATAAGGAATATAAGAATGGCATGGTTAATAGTTATTACTTTTTTTATTTCTGTAGTCGCGCTTTTTTTGGTTAAAAGAAAATATAAAGATGTACGCTTATCTTATCTACGAAGCCAGAAACATATTCGTTTATCTCAGGCTCATAATTTAAAAAAAACTAAATAACATTTTACCTGCCATTACCGCATCTCTTTTAAAAAGGGGTACTCCCTCGCTATCATTTATATCTTCAAAAAATGTGACAAAGTATTTGATTGTTAATGATAATCATTTGCGTTTACTTTCCTGTTTATGTACCATTAATTCAAATGGCTACCACTTTAGGGGCGGTGCCATTGACGCTGCATTTACCTTGCTTTGAGGGTGAATAGCCTCTTATGGTTAGCTGTGGGAAAACCTGATGAACAGAGAAGATATTAAAGTGATCTCTCAGTATGAATTACATAGTGCTAAAGGAAGTATTCCTCCGCGCTTATCTCCCTGGATTGAAGGCGTGTACCGCAATTACACGCTATCAAATGGACTGTCATTTTTATTTGCAGATTTTAATGCACAACAAACATTTGATTTATCTGAAGTGGCAGGGCCTGGTGTGTACTTTACGTTTATGACCAGTCATAAAGTAAGTGATCTTGATGGTGCGGTGCGGAAAAAGTGCGCTAAATGTCAGGGCTATTATCATCAATTGACGCAAACCACTGTGTTAGAGCAATCTCTAAATGGGATGACACGCCTCAAAGCTCAGCAACGAATGACTTGTATGCAGATTTTTTTACCTTTTTCACAGTTAGCAAAAATGCTTGGTGTGACGAGTGACACAGTGAGTTCTCTATGGGGTAATCAGCAGGCGTGCTCGTTGGAATCAGGTGACTTGGAAGTTGATGAGCGTAAGGTTTTTCCTATTTATATTGATACTTCTATGGCTGATTCTATTAAAGCAATACGGCAATTGGGGTTGAGTAATCCTCGAGACAATACCGAGGCATTGTTATTTCATCAGAGTGAATTGTTGTTACCTCAATTACTACTGCAGCTAAGTCATCAATATACTCAAAGTGTCGCTCAGCAGCCTGTTGAGAATATAAGGCTTCAGCAGGCGTTACCTGAATTTTATGCGCCCCGTTCTGCTAGTTTACATTAAACTTAATAATCGATAAAAGGTTGTTTTATGAATGCATTGAGCGATGCCAGTATTGGCTTGGTCTATGGAACAGACACAAATAATACGGAAGAAATTGGTGAGCGAATTTGCTCTGAGCTTCAGTCTCATTGCTGTTCTGCCACCATGTTTAATGTCACTGAAGCAAGTGCGGTAGCATTGGAGAGCTATGATTTTCTGATTATGGGAATTCCAACATGGGATTTTGGGGGGATTCAAGAAGACTGGGAAGAATTTCAGGATGAATTACTCACCGCTGACCTTAGTAATAAGGTGGTGGCTTTTTACGGTTTGGGTGATCAGTTTGGTTATGGGGATTACTTTGTTGATGCGATGGGCTGGCTGAATAAGCATGTTGAGAGCGTGGGTGGATGTATCATTGGCAGCTGGTCTACAGAGGGTTATGAGTTTGAAGCTTCGTTAGCTGTCAATGAAGATAAAACGTTATTTGTAGGTTTGGCTATAGATGAAGATCAGCAATTTGATTTAACTGATGCCCGTATTGCTGAGTGGGTTCAGCAACTTATAACCGAATATAAAGTGGTTTGATGCAGATGAAGGCTGTACTCTTATTTAATTGCGGTATGGCCTGAAAGAAATGTTTAATCGTTGCCACTTTTATTACTCATGCTAGCTACTCTTTTTTTACATCTGTTTTTCTGAACACCCAGTTGATCCCATTTCAATAACTTGTCTTTAGTCAATTTAGCGGGGCTTTCTCGCAAAGTATAATGATAATAATTCGTATTAGCATTCGGGTCTATGTATATCGAATTAAGATTATTTTATAAGTTGATTTAAGAGAAAAATTGATGAGCTTTTTAAAATTAACAATTGCGGAAGATGCAATTTCAAAAAAAACTGAGAGCTATAAGAATATTCAGGCGATGCTGGGAGCACTAATTGTTAGTGTGTCAGTCGCTATTTTTTCTGGTTTTTGGTACTTCCTTGTTTCCCACGATATTAATTGGAATGCCTCTCAGGTGGTGCTGGTTTTACATTTAACCGCCGGGGGGATTTCATTACTGGTGATAGGTGTTTATTTCATCTTGCACCAAAAAGATAAAGAGCAGAGGTGGTGGCTTTTTTTAGCCCCCTGGAAGATTAAGCTGCAATCAGATGAAACTGAGCAACACTTACGTCAGCGTTGGTTGGGAGCTATATTGACCTGGTTATTCATTGCTATTTATACCTCCGGTTTGTTAATTGCTATACCTGGTCTTCTATTTTATTTCAATATTATATGGATGCAGGATTATTATTTTTTTCAGCAATTAGATTTTATTCATATTGGGGCCAGTTTGGTTGTATTTCCTGTATTGCTTCTGCACTTGTTGTGGGTTGCTCGAAAACAGGGTCTATAAACGGAGTTTGTAATGAAAGTTAATGTTGTAATCACAAGGCCCGTTTTTCAGTTCATTGTTACCGGGCTTATCTGTCTTAGTTTTTTTCTTATAATTACATTGTTTCTGCCATGGCAGGAAAATGATGGTATCGAGGCCGTTACAGAGCGAAAGCCTTACTCTATGCCATGGACTAATAGTAGTCCGTTTTACCCGTCTGAATGGAAAACTGAAGATCATAAATTAGTTAACTGGCGGTCTGTTCCTTCAGCGACCTATTGTGCTGAATGTCATCTAAAAGAATTTAAAGAATGGAGTTCATCAATTCACGCTATTACGGGCCCTGACGTTATTTATGAAGGCACAATTCTTGAAAATGAATTTGAAAGTGAAAATCGTGGAGAGTATGCCACTGAGAAAATACGCTGGTGTGATGGTTGCCATGAGCCCTTGGGGATTCTGGCCGGAGAAGGAACACCTGTGCCCGGTGTTGGTCCTAATGAAGCAATTGAAGAAGGGGTTTCGTGTGTTGTATGTCATACCGCTACCGCGGCAGACCCGCTGGCAGGGAACGGGGGGTTAACGCTTAATATCAATGAGCTAAAACGTTATTTGGACCCATCATTGATTATGGCAGCACCCGAACAGCACGCTCGGTCAATGCAGGCCAAAACTCATAACCCTTTGATGGGAGAGTCAGAATTCTGTGGTGCTTGTCACACGGAGATTCGTCCTACGCGGATAAATGGAGATTTCCCTCTGCATCTACAAGAAACCTTCGATGAGTGGCGTTTAAGTGAATATGCTGACAAGGGTATCGAATGTCAAAACTGTCACATGCATCCTAACCCAGCTGAATATGTTGAAGCGCTTAAGCGAGGAGAAACACCCAAACGTGAAGTTTCTCACCGTTTTGTGGGTAACAACTATCTATTAACCGCTGCTGACCTGCCAAATAATCTGGTGGTTGATCTACGAGGTGGTTGGTTTCGCGGTAAAAATGTCTTCATGACTGGCGAAGAATGGTTGACTGATTTAAAAAAGCAGCAGGGGCTAATACTCGATTTATTGAAGTCTGCGGCAGACCTCGAAGTTAAACCCAGTTCATTTGTAGCGGGAAGCACCGCGACGCTGGCGGTGAATATCACCAATAGTGGCGCAGGCCATTATTTGCCAACCGGAGCATTGGATCAGCGTCATATGTGGATTGAAGTGAAGGCTACAGATGCTGATGGCAAGAAAATTTATCACAGCGGTTGGTTTGATGAAGAGGAAGGCTATCACGACCCTGAGTCTGTTACTTACATGAAGATGCTCTATGACGACAAGGGTGAGGTGATTGATCGACATATTCTGTTTGATGTTGATCGTATGGCATATTCTCGTGACCCAATACGTCCCTTGGAAACAGACCGGTTGAACTATCAGTTTGAGCTGCCAGAGCAAGTGAGCGGTCCCGTTAAGGTGGAAGTAAGGCTCTGGTATCGATTAGCTACTCAGTCCATATTAAAAAATATAGAGAAACAAATTGTGCCTGCAATTGATTTAGAGGGTGTAATTATCCCCCCTGTAATTATGAAGGAGAGTGTGATCAAAGTATCTGTTGGTCAACACTAGGAGATTAGGATAATGAAGTTAAAAAACTATTTTTACACGCGAGCTAAAAATCAGGGTTCTAGCTTGATTGAGGTCACTGTCATAACATTATTGGTTGCGGTATCGATAGGTTTCTCATTGAGGTTTGTTTTTTCGGTAGAAACTGAGCTTGAAGCAAAACAGCGTCAGGCTCGGGAAGATATTTTACTGATCAAGAACGCTATTGGAGGCTATACCGTTGACCTTGAGAAACCTGCCCCTATGGAACTTAATGAACTGGTTAAAAAAGGGTACTTTGATAACCCTTTGATAGACCCTTGGGGGAGTGATTATCAGTATCAGAATCCTGGTCAGTACAGCCGCCTTGATGTCTGGTCTAAAGGTCCTGATGGCATCGATAGTGAGGATGATATTGTCGGCTGGGATCCATATGGTAGTTATGTTCGGTAGTGATTTTGAATAGCAATGAGTAAATATATGGTTCACAAGGTTAGGCAAATTAATAAAGACGAGTACTTCGAGACTAACAAAGGGAGTAGTCTGGTTGATTCAAGTTTAAATGGCAACTCAGTACTTCCTCATGGTTGTTGTAATGGCCAGTGCGGCAGCTGTGCAGTGCAGGTTGTCTCCGGTGAGTATCGTTATCTTAATGGCTATCAACCCAATGGATTGCTAACGTCGAAACAACAAGGGCAGGGCTGGGTCATTAGCTGTATGGCTGAGGCCGTGTCTGACCTTGTTGTGAGCGTACCGTGTTCTGATCGAAAACCACCGCCTCCTGCATTTTTTTACGGGCAGGTGGTTAAAAAAACCTTGCTTTCGAAATATGTGTTAAAACTGACGCTTAAGATGGTTTGTGATAAACCATTTTCTTTTCTTCCAGGGCAGTATATTGATGTGTTGCTGGAAGGCGAGAAAAACCGCTCTTATTCGATTTCTTCACTTCCCAATGACGATTCGGTTATTGAACTGCATATTCGCCATGTCGAGGGAGGGTTCTTCAGTGAATATGCATTCAATAAACTTGAAGTAGACACTCTGCTGCAGATAGAAGGCCCTAAGGGAAATTTCTTTTGGCGAAGTGAGCACAGTAATCCTATCCTCATGATCGCTGGGGGAACAGGCTTTGCCCCTATTAGAGGGATGGTTGAGGAAATTTTAAGTAATGACCCTCATAGAACCATTCATCTATACTGGGGAGGTTCAAAACCTCAAGATTTTTATCATGAGCAAGAGGTTGATCAGTGGTTGGATGTAGCTTCAAATATGCGTTATACACCGGTACTGTTTACTTCTATGGATGACTGGTCTGGTCGCATTGGCTCTGCTGTTGAAGCAGTCGTTACAGATTACCCTGATCTCTCTGCATTTGATGTATATATTGCAGGCCCACCTGTTATGGTTAGACAGGGTATTAGTGTTTTTCCCGCTTTTGGACTACCTAAAGAGCAACTTTATACTGATGCTTTTGAATATGCCCGCAAGACAAAACGAAAAGCAGGCATGCTTACAAAACTAAGTAATCTATTTTTCCGACGAAAGGAATCGGCAATAGTGTAGATGGATAAATTTATTATTACTGCTCTATGCCGCTACCTCACTAAGCCCCTTTGAAAAAGAAGAAAGGCTGGCATGAGGAATCATAATCATTTGCTTAGCTTGGTTGTCACAGTGCTTTTTAACTCTATAGTAAGCATCATGGCTAATGCAGTCTGTAGGGCATAGAACCGCATCAGCCTGAGCTAAAATAGTGGCTAGTCGTGCTTTACTATCCTCCTTTCCTCCATCGTGATGAAGAAAAGATCCATTATACTGCTCAACTAAGGTCTTGAAAAAAGAGCATTGGCTAGCTCTTCCTCCTACATAGAGAATATTTAAACCGTTCAAATTACTGAGAGGACATTCAGCGGTGTCTGATTTATCACAGTGGTTGTTGCAATGGCTATTTAACAGGCGGCTTAGCGTTGATTCAACGGCCACTAATTCCTCTCTGCTTTCGTCAGCCGCTTGCTCTAATATTTTGTGCCGATCAGCAGCAATATTGATTTCTAATTCCAGTTCATTGATGCGTTTGCTTGCTTGGTTAGTTCTGGAGAGGGTGCTGTATAGTTGGTTGGTTAAGCTCTCTATTTTGACTTCAAGTTGAGATTGCCGGCCTTCTTGCTCTATCTCATCTAGTCTTTTTTTAGCTTTTTCAAGTGATTGAATTTTTTCTTTCTGTTGTGCGTCGTTTTCTCTTAGTTGACTAATTTCAGTTTCTTTTTTTCTTAACCTACAAGCCATTGATGACGTGCTTTTAGAGTATGCTTGATTAGCTATGTGTTTTTGTTCTTTGAGCTTGCCAAGCACCTTAATATCGTTACGGGTTGAAGCACCAGATATATGGGATAACATGTGAACTTCCCCGGTTACTTGTTGAATCAAGTTTTCATCAATATAAGGGTTGGTAATGAGAGCCCAAAAGGATGCAGCCACATCGCCACTGCCAAGAGCGTCTTTCCATAATGCTTTGAATTCGTCAGCGGAGCGAGCCTTTGCATAGCGTTTAATGTGTTGACTGTATTTTTTATCTAATAATTTGTGTATATATTTTATGGGAGGGGTTGCAGTGCCAGCGGAGCTTACAAAGATACTATGTAGTTTATAGTCGGTCATTTCTCCATCGACCATGACTTTAAATTTTTTGGTGGTTTGCCGTAACTCTGCTAGTGAAAGGCAAGTGCCTATAACACAGCAGTGGTAGGCTTGCTCAAGCTGCCAGAGTTTTCTGCGAGTAGAATGTCCCTGGTGTATTGATGTTGCACTGCTATTTTGTGGTGAACACATGGCTGCCTCCTGAGATATTTAATGTAAATGATAATCATTCCTGTTAAATAATCAAGTTTTTATCTGCTGAATTGTTAATTATCCATTAAGATAATTATAAAAAACCCCTAAACAGAGACCTGTTGACCAGGCATGCTTAGGGGCAAAAGGAAGCTTGTGCTGTTATCTTTGAATATTTTGATAGGCTTTTTTACTAAAGGCTTCAAATAACGCGGGTAACACATAAAGTGTCAGTAAGGTTGATGAAATTAGCCCGCCAACAACAACGGTTGCTAATGGTTTCTGAATTTCAGAGCCCACTCCTGTGGATAGTAATAACGGAATTAATCCTAAAGCGGCAATGGTGGCAGTCATAAGTACGGGCCTTAAGCGAGATCTGGCTCCCTCATTTACGGCCTGATAGATGTTGTTATTTCTTTCTAGTCGTCCGTTAATGGCATTGACCATCACGACCCCGTTAAGTACTGCCACTCCGAACAATGTTATGAAGCCAACGGCGCTTGGTACTGAAAGGTATTGCCCCGTTATATAAAGCGCAACAACGCCGCCAATTAAGGCAAGAGGTACATTCAACATAACTAAAAGAGATTGAGACACTGAGCCAAACGCAAAAAATAGTAACAGGAATATCAAGCCTAGCGACATGGGGACTACAATCATCAAACGTTTTTGTGCCCGTTGTTGATTCTCAAATTGCCCGCCAAATACTACCGAATAACCGGTTGGTAGCTCAATTTCATTAGCAATGCGCTGTTCCAGCTCTGAAACCAGTCCACCCATATCCCGACCTTCAACATTGGCCTGAATAACCACTCTACGTTGAACATCATCTCTGCGAATTTGAGGAGGGCCGCTTTCAATAACGACGTCTGCTACATTACCTAGCTTTATCCATGCACCAGTACTCGATTTAAGTACTAAATTCTGGATGGCTGTAATGTTATTGCGGGCTTCTTTAGCAAGCCGTACGTAGATATCATAGCGCTCATTTCCCTGAATAACCTGACCTGCTGTATTTCCTCCAATGGCATTGGAGACCAAGTCCATAACGTCTGCTACGGGGATATTATAGCGAGCCAATAGTTGGCGGTTTGGACGAACAACCAACTGAGATTCGCCTGCAACCTGTTCCAGTGCCACATCACGAGCGCCTTCAACTTGCTTTACCAAAGCTTCAATTTCAGTACCTTTAGCCACTAATGTGTCAAGATCAGAACCAAATAGCTTTATCGCAAGCTGTGCCTTAACGCCGGATAACAGCTCATCCACGCGTGTTGCAATCGGTTGAGAGAAAGCAAACAAGAGTCCAGGATAAGCTTCCATTCGTTCCTGCATTAATGCTTGCAATTGTTGACGGTCAGAAGCCGATGTCCACTCATTTACGGGTTTTAGTCCAAGGTATATTTCAATATTAGATACCGGTTCTGGGTCACCCCCTAATTCGGCCCGGCCTATACGACTTGATGCATAAAGCACTTCTGGAAAAACCATCAGCTCTTGCTCCAGTTTCGGAGCTAATGCCAAGGCCGTATCAAGACTTGATGAGGGAGATAGTGTGACTCGGAGGTTGATCGTCCCTTCTTCCAGCTCGGGCACAAATTGAGTCCCGAGTGACGGCACTAAAGCCATTGAAGCAACAAAGAGCATCAGAGCTGACACAACAACACTAGTTTTGTGTTTTAAAGCCAAAGGTAATGTACGTCTATAAACACTATCCAGTGGTTTCATTATAGGGCTGGTTCGTTCTTTAACCCCTTTTTTAAACATATAACTTGCCATTGCTGGGACGAAGATAAGTGCCACAAGAAGTGAGGAAATTAAGGCCAGTACGACACTAATAGCCATGGGCTGAAATAACTTTCCTTCTACACCCTGCAAGGTAAATAGAGGAGAAAACACGACAGTGATGATTAACACTGCAAAAAACACTGGGCGTGCTACTTCTTTTGCGGCTTCCAGAATCCTTAAACTAATACCTTTCTGGTCTTGATCCTCTGCAAATTGATTCGGGTTTGATGAACCATCGGGTGCATCGTCGTGATGACTGCCTGGAAGGCTGAGGTGACTAAATATGTTTTCCATCATGACCACTGAACCGTCAACCATAATCCCAATGGCGATCGCAAGCCCTCCGAGAGACATCAGGTTGGCTGAAATACCCCAGTAAGCCATCACCATTAATGCCATCGCTATTGAAATCGGAATTGATAACAATACAAGTAACGTAGCTCTAACATTCATTAGAAATAACATCAGTACGATAATGATAAAAACAAACGCTTCAAGCAGTGCACTAACAACGGTATCAACGGCTTTATCTACCAGATCAGACTGGTCGTAGAATGGTTCAATGATAACGCCTTCAGGGAGTGCATTTTGAATGATGGGTAGTCGTTCCATTACGCCGTCGATGGTCTCTTTAGTGTTGGCCCCCATACGCTTCAATACGATGCCGGTTACCACTTCTCCCAGGTTTTTTGGGTTACCGTTTTCATCTCGAACTGTGATTGTGACCGCACCCTGTCGGATTTCACCACCATACTCAACGGTTGCCAAATCGCTTATTTTAACGCTGATACCATCGTTATTTTTTACTGGAATATTAGCTATGTCCAATAAGCCATTGTCACCAGACCTAACCCAGCCGACACCACGGATAACCAGTTGCTCTGCGCCCCTGTCCATGTACCAGCCGCCCGCATTACGATTATTGGCTTCAATGTGCTCTTGCAGTTCTTGTAGCGTAATACCGTAGTTAAGTAATTTATTTGGATCAACATTGACTTGATACTGCCGAACTTCGCCGCCAAATGAGAGGATTTGGGTAATCCCATCGACCGGCATTAATAACAGCTTTACCACCCAGTCATTAAGGCTACGAAGTGCTAAACGGTCATATTGTTCAGGGCGGTCAGTTCTTAACATATATTGAAAAACTTGCCCTAACCCCGTGGTGTTAGGACCCATTTCCGGGGTTCCTGTGCCATCGGGTATCTGTTCTTTAGCATCTTGCAAGCGCTCAAATACCAACTGGCGAGCAAGATATATATCGGTGCCTTCCTTGAATACAACAGTAACCCCGGACAAACCGGTTTTGGATATTGATCGGACTTCTTCAACATCAGGCAGAGAATACATCACCGCCTCAATAGGGTAGGTGACAAGCCGTTCAACTTCTTCAGCTGCTAAGCCCTGTGTTTCTGTATTGATGCTGACCTGAATGTTGGTGACATCAGGAAAGGCATCAAGATTGAGTTTAGGGAGTACGAGGAAGGTACCCGCAATAATGGCAAATAAGGCCAACAAAACCATTAATCGATTTCGCACAGCCCCTTCAATGATCTTATGTAACATAATAAATTCCTTAATGTCCGTGAGCGTCAAAGCCGCCTTTAGCTAGCTCTGCAGCCAGGTAAAAGGTGCCATTAGTGACGACGCGGGTGCCAGCGGGGAGCCCTGAGATGGCAACTAGATCTCCAGCGCGGTTCAGGATTTCGATTTCAGTTTGCTGATACTTGCCTGGTTCAATTTCAATAAAAACTGACCAGTCACCGTCTGCGGTTCGGGTTACCGCCTTTTCCGGAACGGCTAGCGTTGGTTCGCTTAACCCCGCAGTAAGATAGCTAGTAACAAATTGTCCCGGGTGCAATTTATCATCGGTATTACTGATATTAATACGTACCATTTGGGTACGGGTTGTCTCGTCGACTTGGTGATCAATCTGGGAAATAGCCCCGCTTTTAAATACCCCGTCAATCTCTATTCGAACGTCATTTCCTATGTCGAGTTGAACCGCTTTAGCAGGTGCTACTGCGGCCTCAACCCAAAGCTCTGACTCATTGCTGACGGTTAAAAGTTGAGTGCCCGCTTCAACATACTCACCCTCAAGAAAATCATCGCTTATGACGGTTCCTTCCAAAGACGATAGGATTTGGTACTCTCCGTTAGGTTGTTGAGTTTTTTTAAGTTGCTCTAGTTGCGCTTTGGTGAGCCCCATTGCCCGCAATTTGGATTGACTAAATTTCCATTCAGATTGCGTTTCAATAAACCGCTTGTCAGACACGACTTTATTACCAAGGGCTTTGACGCGTTGCCATTCTTTATTTGAGAGGATAAATTCTTTTTGTGCTTCAGCCATTTCAATACTAGAAAGCGTTATAAGTGGCTGGCCAAGTGTGACGTGCTCGCCCATTTTCACATGGCGCTCTACTACTTGCCCTGATATGCGGGGGGCAACAATAGCGGACTGATAGTTGTTTAGCTTAATCTCGCCCAATGCGACAATTTCACGTGGAAGTGCTTGTAGTTGTAATTTGCTTACTTGCAGGTCAATGTTTTCACTGTCTTGCTTCTCTAGCGCCACAATGTTTGTACTTTCTTCTGCTTCGTTAACATGGTCCTCAGTTTCAGATTGTGCAAATAATGACGAGGGTAGAGCCAAAATGGGAAGTAATATAAATGCTTCTAGCTTGTTCATAAAAAATCCTGAATATTTAATGAAATAAATGTAAAGCTGCTTTTTGCCTTAATCAATGCTTACAACTCCGCTGCTAGCAAGCCAGTCAAACCAACTAAGCCAGGCCTGATATTCAGTTTGTAGTACCATCGACCGTGCATTGAGTGATTCTCTTAATTGAATCAGGTATTCGGTGGTGTCTAGCTCACCGGCTTCCCACATGGCTTCTAAGTTAACGGTTCTGCGTTCAATGGTCATGGCCCCTGATTTCTGCCAGTCTTGCCAAGAGTTATAGTTGGCGCGGTATTGAATAAGCGCAGAATTTAACGTGTATTTTGATTGGCGTAGCGCATCATCAAATGTACTTTCAGCTTCGACCACGCGCTGTCTCGATGCTTGTGTTTCACTGCTGTAAGAGTTGCGTACGTAGAGAGGGATAGAGAAGTCGAGGCCGACATAATTATCACCATCATTTATGCCTGTTCTAAGCCCAACGGTTGGGTCTGCATTTTGATTACGTTGACTCAATAGGTGTTCTGACTCACTGGCCTGAATTGCCGCTTCATATTTTTTTATTGAAGGATGCCGTAGAAGTAGTTGATTAACGTTTTCTACGACGGGTACGGCTGGAAGCGTAGGTGGCATAGCGGGCCAATTGGTAATTGGTGCTGAAGTGAAATATTCAAGAGATTGTTTACTCGAAGAAAGTGATGCAAGGGATTCATTGGTCCGCATGATTGCATTTAATCGCGCTAGCTCAATAAGATCGACTTCAACTTGTGCTATCTCGCCGACTTGTTGTCGCTCTATGGCAATCTCATAAAATCGTTCCATGAGTAATTTTGACTTACTTGCTAATGCACTTCGTTTCTTTTCATAGCTGAAGGCTGCGAGGTTGCGGAGCAAGTCTATCTGCTGCAGAAGCTCTGTTTCTTTGAGTTCAGCGCTTGCGGCCAGCAGTTCTTGTTGTCCGATTGTGGATAGCGCATCAGCCTTGCCAGACCAGTCAAATGTTTGTGATAGCCCTACAATGCCCGTGTTTTCGGTAGTGCGGCCTAGCTCTATTTCCAACTCAGGGTTATATAGCGGTTGCTCTTTAGCCATGGCTTCGGCTTTGGCTGCGTCAAATTTTGCCTTGGCGCTTATCATCTGCGGGTGTGACGCCAACAAATTTTTAACAAAATGATCGATTTGTGGCTTTTCTGTATTATTTGCGTTTACTGAGGCTGCAATGGCAGACAGGAGTAATACGCCACCAAAAATGTGGAAAATTTTCATATTTTTTACCTGGGATAATGTTTAACGTTATGAAACCAGCGGCTTCACGTTAATTAAGGAGGTTGATGGAGTGGTTTTTAATCACTCCATCATTCTCCATCAACTCATTGAACAGTTACTTAGTTTTGTGTTGCTGTGTTAAGTCGACGCTATTTTTGGCTGAGCAAAATACGCTTTCCATTACGTAAACGGTATTTACCGCTGTAGTAGGCTTTAGGTGCTGCTTTCTGCTCTGGGTTGACAGCAATTCTTGTTCCCCAGCGTAGCTGATATTTACCACTATAATGAGCTTTTGGCGCTGCTTTTTCTTCAATGTCTAAACGTTCTCCTTGTCTGAACTTAGGCTCTGCGGTGGCTGTAAAAGATGTGACACTTAATGCAATTAGTAATAAAAGTATTGTTTTTTTCATGATGTTCACCTGTAAATAATAACTATTTACTGGCCGGAATGACGGCTATGACAAACTAGGGCTGATCATCAGGGAGTTGTATAAACTGGCGATCAATATCCTGTCTCAGTCATAACATACCGGCCAGCCGTCTCATTGAAATCAACCCACAATTGGGAGATATCACGAGTTCTGATTTTGTATGTTTGTAACTGTTCGTTGAGTAAACGGAAGAATCAGGAGATTGATATTGGAGGACGTTTTAACTGCTGTAAAAACGCAGAAAGATAATTATCACCTGTATCGAGTGATAACTGAGTAAGTGTATTTGGAAAGGGGGTTGAGTGATCGTTTAGAATTGCAAGACACAAATGTGCTGAGAGCTCACAATGATGATCATCAATCACATTAGCTGAGGTGAGGTGATTATTGCTATCTGTTACTTCATGAATTTCATGGTCATTTATCACAGCCTCAAAATCGCCATCCACCAACCAGGATAACGAATTCGTCAGAATGACGCAGGCTAGAAAATTAATGATCAATGATTTCATTGGATCTCGTAGAGTAAAGTTGATGTATTTTATTGCTTGTTATTCTGCAGAAATATTTTTTTAAAACAACTTACAATAATGTAATAAATGTTTAATGTTCTTCTACATTATGCGATTTAGTGCGCCAGTGGTGTTCTGGCTAGACTCCAAACAAAAACCTCTTTTGCACCAGCATTCAGTAATAAGGTACTTAAGCATTCAATAGTTGCTCCGGTCGTAATTACATCGTCAACCAAAGCAATAACTTCTCCATTAAACGATTTGTTAATTTGAAAAGCCTGATGTAAATTTTTTTGCCGCTCTAGTTTAGTGAGCGCTGTTTGTGAGGGGGTATTTATTGTTCGTTGCAGGCTGTGACGGTCAATAGGAATGTTCAAGAGCTTGCTTAAGTCGATACAAATATCTTCTGATTGATTAAAACCCCTGTTATCAAACCGATTAATGTGAAGCGGAACAGGCATTAAATAGTCAGGTTTTATGATGTATTTATTCTGTATTTCTTTATCTATTTTAAAGGCCAACATCTTTGCCATTAGTTTTCCAAAATGGCGTTGCTTGTTGTATTTAAAGTCACTGATGAGTGTATTAATGGGAAATGTATAGCTGAATGCAGAAATACACTGACTATAACTAGGTTCATTGCTCAGGCACTTTCCACAGGTTATTGATCGTGACGATAGAGTTAATGCGGGTAAAGGTAGGGCGCAAATATTACAGGCCTTGTTGTTCCAAGGTAAATCTGAATAACAGGCATCACAAATAGGCAGTGTTTTATAAATGGTTTGTTTACAGAGGTAGCAATGCTTTTGCCTGAGGCTTTCTTTTATTGATCTAGCGGGAAATAACTTGTTAACCATTTTTGTAAATTTGGTTGACAGCTTCCTTGTCATGTTTATCATATCCATAAATTATTGATATCAAATTGCAGAGGCAAGACTATGACAACTACCGAAATTCGCCATGACTGGGATGTAAATGAAGTAGAGGCCTTGCTAGCACTACCATTTAATGACCTTATATTTAAGGCTCAAACCATCCACAGAGATAATTTTGATCCTAATGCGGTTCAAGTCAGTACTCTATTGTCTATTAAAACCGGTTCTTGTCCAGAAGATTGTAAATACTGTCCTCAAAGTGCCCACTACAACACAGGCTTAGAGAAAGAAAAACTTTTGGAAATTGAAAAAGTTATTAAAGCGGCAGAAGAAGCTAAGAAAAATGGCTCTAGTCGCTTTTGCATGGGCGCTGCATGGCGCAACCCTACAGATCGCGATATGCCTTTAGTGCTGGATATGGTTAAAGAGGTTAAGTCGATGGGGATGGAAACCTGTATGACATTAGGTATGTTGACTGAGGGGCAGGCTGATTCTTTAGCCGGAGCAGGCTTAGATTACTACAATCATAATCTTGATACCTCTGAGGCTCACTACAAAAATATTATTACCACCCGTACTTATGCAGACCGTTTAAATACGCTTGATAATGTACGTGGCGCAGGTATGAAAGTGTGTAGCGGCGGCATTCTAGGTTTAGGTGAAACGGTAACCGATCGAGCGGCTATGCTGGCACAACTGGCCAATATGGAAACACAACCTGAAAGTGTACCTATTAATATGCTGGTTAAAGTTGAAGGTACACCCATGGATGATGCGGTTGATGTAGACCCCATCGAGTTTGTTCGTACTATTGCGGTTGCACGTATATTAATGCCTGCTTCACACGTTCGTTTGTCTGCGGGTCGTGAAGATATGACAGATGAAATGCAGGCATTGTGCTTTCTTAGCGGAGCCAATTCAATTTTTTACGGTTGTAAGCTACTAACCACCGCAAACCCTTCAGAAAATGAAGACATGCAGTTGTTTAAACGTTTAGGTATTCATCCAGAGCATAAGCAGGAATCAAAGCCAGAAGAACAGCTAAATGAAGATCTGGTAAAAGATCTAGAGCATGAGCAGACCAAGCATGTTTTTTATGATGCCGCTAGGTAATTGATGTGGCGGTTGAATCAGGGCCTTGGGCTTTAGCTCCAGAACTAGAAGTGCGCAAGCAAAAGCATTTGTATCGTAAACGGCGTTTGTTGCAATCACCACAAGGTACGCAAGTTCTGCTTGATAATAAGTTTTATCTTGCATTCTGTAGTAATGATTATTTAGGCTTAGCTAATCACCCTGATGTGGTGTCTGCATTTCAAAAAGCAGCGAATGAATGTGGTGTGGGAGGCGGAGCCTCTCATTTAGTCAATGGCCATCATCAACAGCATCATGCCCTTGAAGAAGAGCTGGCTGAATTCACTGGTCGAGATCGGGTCTTACTATTTTCCAATGGCTATATGGCTAATATTGGTGCAGTAAATGCGCTGTTGGGAAAAGGCGATTTGGTACTTGAAGACCGTTTAAATCATGCATCTTTACTTGATGCAGGCCTTTTAAGTGGCGCTCGCTTTCAACGTTATCAACATGCTAATCCTACTAGTTTACACCAATATTTGAGCAAACCTAGCTATGACAATAAGCGCAAACTCGTGGTCACTGACGGGGTGTTCAGCATGGATGGTGATGTGCCTCCCTTGTCTGAGTTGGCTCAATCATGCAGAGAAAAAGAGGCTTGGTTAATGGTCGATGATGCTCACGGTTTCGGAACATTAGGTGAAAACGGGGGAGGGTGCGTAGAGTATTTTAACCTGGGGCAGGATGATGTTCAGGTGTTAATGGGCACGATGGGCAAGGCATTTGGTACCTCCGGTGCTTTTGTTGCGGGCAGTGAGTTGTTAATTGAAACGCTTATTCAGAAAGCTCGAACCTATATTTATACCACTGCTATGCCTCCAGCCATTGCAGCTGCGACAAGGGTTAGTCTTAAATTACTACAGAAAGAAAACTGGCGCAGAGAGCGTTTAGCTGAGCTAATTAAACAGTTCCGCAGTGGTGCCGACCAGCTCGGTTATGAGTTGATGGATTCTGCAAGCCCCATTCAGCCGCTAGTGATAGGTAGTGAAGAGAAAGCAATGAAACTAACGGCTTGGTTAGAAGAGAAAGGCGTGTTAATTACGGCTATTCGTCCTCCAACTGTGCCTAAAGGGACTGCCAGACTGAGAGTGACATTTTCAGCTGACCATACATCTGAACAAGTAAATACGTTGCTTGAGTTGTTAGATCAGGCTCGGTCTAAATGAATGTGGTTATTGTTAATGGCTGGGCTATGCCTTCGAGTATTTGGAGTGAGTTTTGTGATCTCCTGAAGCGAATCATTGCTTGTGAAAGCTGTCGAGTGATTGACCTTGATCGCAGTTTGAATTCAAATGAATGGGTTCAGTATCTAGATAATTTTATTAAGCCTGATACTCTATTAATAGGTTGGTCTCTCGGTGGCATGTTAGCCATTGAATATGCGCATCAGCATCCAGAAAAAACACTAGGTCTATGTACTTTGCAAATGAATCCAAAATTTGTAACGGGGACAGACTGGCCATCGGCAATGGCTCCCAGTGTATTTCAGGAGTTCAAACAGCTGGTTGAGCATGATACAAAATCCGATGCTAAAAACATGACAAAACGATTTGGTTTTCTGGTGACAACAAAAGGGCTTGATGCACTTGGCGACTTAAAGAAACTAAAAGTACACTTTTCTGCTAGTTCCATACCTTCTGAAAATGTTTTGCGTGAAAGTCTTGAACTACTGGGAAATCTTGATGTAAGAAACAAACTTAGCACTACTGATATCCCGCAGTTACATATTTACGGTGAGCACGATCAACTGGTACCAAAGGCTGCCGCTAAACAAATCAAGGTATTGAGCGATCAAGCACATGTTGAGTTGGTAGAGGGTATATCTCACCTTCCTTGTTATAGTGCCTCTAAGCCTTTAATTAAACGCATTGCTGAGTTTGCAGGAGATTTGAATTGAACGCGATAGAAAAACGACAGGTCGCAGAATCATTTGGTCGTGCTGCCAGTAGCTATGACAAAGTAGCCTATTTTCAGCGTGATGTAGGCTATCGTTTAATGGGTTTGATCCCAAAGAAAGTTTTTTTAAATGATAATAATACGGTGCTTGATTTAGGGTGTGGTACCGGTTATTTCACCCCCAAGTTACATCATGGGGATAATCAGGTGGTGGGTATCGACCTTTCTGAAGGGATGGCTAATTATGCTCGCGAACACCGTGCTGGCAAAATTAATTGGATAGTAGGAGATGCTGAAATATTACCTTTAGCAGATAACTCTGTGGATCTGATTTTTTCAAGCTTAGCTATTCAGTGGTGCAGTAGTTATCAACAATTATTTGTTGAACTGTATCGTGTTTTGAAACCTGGGGGAGTGGTTGCGTTTTCGACCTTGCTTGATGGAACCTTAAAGGAATTAGAGGCTTCATGGCAAGAGGTTGATAGTTATAGGCATGTTAATGCGTTTTCCGTTTGTCACGATATTGAAGAGGCATCGGGTGTTGCAGGGTTTACGTGTTTAGAGAAAGAAAAATACACTGATGTGTTGCAGTTCGAATCAGTAAAGTCGCTGACCCGTGAATTAAAAATGCTCGGGGCTCATAATGTAAATGAAGGCCGGTCACTCAAAGTAACGGGGCGGGAGCGAATTCTTCAGTTTAAGCAAGCCTATGAAAATTACCGAACACAAGATGGCTATTTGCCTGCAAGTTATGAAGTATTGCTATCAGTATTATTAAAGCCTATATGATAGAGAGTAGGCGATAGAGGGAGAGTAAAGTATGGCAAAAACATTTTTTGTTACAGGTACTGATACGGATGTTGGGAAAACCGTCGTTAGCGCGGCATTATTAGCCGCAGCCAATAACAAAGGCTTAAAGACGCTAGCGATTAAGCCTGTTGCTGCAGGATGTGAAAAAACAGATGACGGCCTTAAAAATGATGACGCTTTGTTGCTTCAGAAGCATATGAATGTTGATCTGTATTATGAGCAAGTAAACCCTGTTACGTTGGAAGAGGCTGCCGCACCTCATATTGTAGCGGCTAAAAATGGGAAGACGCTTTCAGTTTCTCGTTTGGTAGGTTTTTGTCGCGGTACTTTAATGACCCGGCATGATTTCTCGCTAATAGAAGGTGCGGGGGGGTGGCGAGTACCACTTAACCCAAGAGAAACATTAGCAAATCTTCCGCGAGAGCTTAATGTGCCCGTTATTCTTGTGGTTGCGATACGTTTGGGGTGTATTAACCATGCTTTACTAACCGCTGAAGCTATTCGTCGGGACGGGGTTGTTTTTGCGGGCTGGGTAGCTAATCGTGTTCAATCTGATGCAATGGCTTTTGAAGAAGAAAATATTCAAACACTTAAACGCATGATGCCAGGGCCTTGCATTGGTGTTCTCCCTTATAGCTATCCTCTCGATATTGATAAACTATCTGAGAACCTTGCTATTGACTCATTAGTTTGTGAGTAAAGCCTCATTTTGTGTGGTTTTCGGGTTGCTTGAAATAGGGGGTGAAGTTTAAGTTGATTGAAAAATGTACAGTTTTCTGCTTTAATTATAGTTAGCGAAGTTGTATATGGGGTAGTTATGAGTATTAGTGGTGTATTGCAGGCGGGCGTTCAAGGCATTCAAAGCAGTGTTCAGGGGATGGAGCGAGCTGCCAGTGAGATTGCTCATGTGGGTACTAATGTAGGTGGGAGTGACGTGAATAGTATCGTTGAACCTATAATGGATCTTAAGCTCTATGAACTTTCTGCCGAGGCATCTGCAAAAGTTGTAAAAACGGCCGATGAGTTGCTGGGTACATTGCTGGATACTGTGGCTTAAACCATAAATGTAGTGAGTTTGATGGGGCTGCTGTAATAAAGGGGGCGAAATCATTGCAAATTCCAAACGTAAATATATCGTTTCCTAATACTGTTGCTCCTTTTTCATCCGTGGTTGCGCATACCGGTGCGGGTGTAACAAAAGATATTCTTAGTTCTTCGTTTTCTCCTCTTAGTGAAACCAGCGAATTATCTTCTTCTCAAAATAGTCTTAGTAACGATCCTGTAGTTTATAGCCCGGAATCTTTGGTTAGGTCTTCCACTTCTAGTGCTCCTATTAATAATACAGGTGCTCCTTCATTAGCGGAGCGTGGCCCTGATGAAAGTATTCGGCCTAATGGGACCATTATCCCTGAAACTTCCCAACCTATACCACCTGAGCAAGATGCTTCATCTAGTCAAATAGCGGTCGGCGAGGGAGCGAAACCTAGCGTTGCTAACGAAAATGGTGGAGATGAAAGTAAAGCTGAAGAGCAAGTATTTAACGGATTGCCAAAGGCGTCAGCTGATCCACAAGCCTCTGGAGGACTAACGGTCGATGAACTTGCCGTAGTGAGGGAGCTGTCTTCCAGAGATCAGGAGGTTCGTACTCATGAACAGCAGCATCAGTCTGTGGGCGGTCAGCATGCAGGATCTGCCAGCTTCTCTTTTCAAACCGGCCCTGACGGCGTTCAATATGCCGTTGGTGGTGAGGTATCAATTGATGTTTCATCGGTATCAGGTAACCCTCGGGCAACAATAGATAAAATGCGAACGGTTCAGGCCGCAGCATTAGCACCTGCGGAGCCCTCTTCGCAAGATCGTTCGGTTGCAGCAGCGGCCAGCAGGTTAATGCTGCAGGCTCAGTCTGAGTTGGCTGCCCAGCAAACAGAGGAACGACAAATTCAAACGCAAAAAGGCCAGGAGCAACGTATTCAGGCTGCCGAAGATCGAGAGCTACAAAAAGACGAGCAAAAAGATAGGCGGACATCCGTTTCAGAGGCCGTTCGCACTTATGAGCGTCTTGTTGGCTTAGGTCAGCAATTTGAAAATGGTTTAACGCCCGCTATTAATCTGGATGAAGTTGTTTGATCTGATATTCTCTTCCGAATGTAATTCCCTTTTCGTTATATTTGTCTACAGTTATAAGCGCATCTATGTTTAAAGATAGGGTT
>JQIA01000072.1_pt1 | contig 42522 bp, 67 predicted proteins | sample 811431 | NCBI WGS metagenome assembly JQIA01 (sample SAMN02998118, study PRJNA258478) | marine sediment metagenome | biome: marine; feature: seafloor; material: sediment; isolation source: oil-polluted sediment collected from 3 locations (0.5 km, 0.7 km and 0.9 km)... | place: USA: Gulf of Mexico ...
TTGGAGTTGTTAGAGTAGGTTTTGAAATTGGAAATTCTGTTATTTATGTGCATGAATTTACTCATGCAAATAGCGATACAGAACCTTATATACAAACTGCAAACTTACCAATAAGATGTGGAATGACAGTTGATAGTGGAACGGCTACAACTTCAATGAACTATATTTGTTCTAGTGTTTCAAGTGAGGGAGGTATTCCGCTTCCTATTGGCGTTCCTGTTGCTGTATTTGTGGACGAAAAACAAGCGGGTAATAATGATAGAGATCATTTGGTAAGTATTAGACCAAGAACTTTATTTAACGGATTTACAAACAGGGTAAAAATAGCCTATGTAGAGTTTACAATTACCGTAAATGGAAATAACCCTGTAAGATGGGAGCTTTGTATAGGGCAGGATTTTAATGACGCTTTAGTTTGGAATAACGTAAATACTGAACATTCATCAATAGAGTATAGCGTCACAGAAACGGAAGCAGCAGGAAGCCCAACTTTAATAATTGACACTGACACCATTGGGTCTGCAAAAGATTTAAGATTGTCAATGACTAGAAATATTGATATAAGAGTGCCTATTACGCTGGATTCAGCAGGACTACAAAGATCAAATGGAACACTTTCACTTGTTGTAACTGGTGTTGATGGGAATAGTAATTGTTATGGAAAAATGAAATGGATTGAAATATACTAGATTATGCCTACTTATATTACAGTAACCACTACAACAAATAATATCATTGTTGATTTCAATGATTTAGAAAACCATCCACAGGTTTTAAGGAAAAGGAATTGGTTTCCTAGAACCTCAGTAGCTTATTGCACATTACTTCCATCGGCAGAAGCTATACTTATATATGTAGATGGTGGTGGTGAATGGAGACTAGATATGACTGGGGCTACTGGCCTTCCTGTTACTTCTATTAATGGAACAACAATAACTGACAACGATCATTTATTTGAACGATTAAGCTTAATGTAATGAAACCAGAACACATACAATACATAGATTTGCGTTATGTAAGGGGTAGAAGATCAGCAAAGCAAGTTGGAGATTTTAGCTGGGAGTTAAGACATGAATTAATGGTATTGCTTCCAGACTCAGAGCTTGTTATTATTCCTGCTGGATTTAAAACAGATTTAAGTTCTATTCCAGAGTTTTGGTGGAGTGTTCAAAAGCCTTTTGGTGATTTCATTCTAGCACCTATTGTCCACGATTGGATGTACAGAACTAATTACCGACAAGATGAGCTTGGTATTTACGGGGCTAGATTACACGCAGATAAAATGATGCTTTACATATCTAAGAAAACAAACAGCAAGAAGTGGCATAATAAGCTAGATAACATTGTGCGTTATTGGGGTGTTCGATTAGCAGGCTGGTACACTTGGAAGAAAGGTATGTGATTAATTATTTAAATTTGAACAATGGCAAGAGCGTATTTTACATTAGCAGGACTTTTTACCGATACTCAATTTGATAATGGGCAAGAGGTTAAACTTGACTTACAGTCTATTAAGGTAGATGGAGTTGAGCAATTAACTGGCGACTATTTTACTGAGGTAATACCAGCTTTTGTAAATCCTCACACCACTAATTTATGGTCTTATGGAAACTGTACTCAATCTGGAACCTATCCAAATCCTACTTCAATTGCTTCCTGTACTACTGGTATTCCTAATTCTTTCAATCCTTTTAAAGAAACGTGGCAAGTAAACTACTCAAATGTAGTTGATGGAGAGCATAGAGGGGAAATTGTAGATACGATTAGCGGTAATACATACGGCTTAGAGCAGTTTAAATTTGGCTTTGATAATATCGAGACTCCAGTAAACGATCAACCTTCTGGTGGTTCAAGTGGTGCTTCTGTAAAGGGCGCTTTCTATTTGGAGTATGATGATACTTTGGACTTTGAGATGATTATTAGAGTAACTACTAAAGATAGCTCTAATGTTATTTCAAAAGATGAAATACACACCTATACACATACTGCTGTAAACTGTTCTTTTGCTTATGAGGTAGAAGGGTTAGGATATGAACCAGTACAAGAACAATATTTTGGGCAAACAAATATAGTAGCTGCTCACGGCCCTTTTGTAGATGCAGGCAATGGCTTTGCTTATGCTGCTCCTGCAAGGTCTGGTTATATATGGAAGCTTGAATTAGTAAATGAAAACTTAACTACTATAGGGACTTTCCCTGCTGGTGGTGCTATTCAATACACATACGGTTTTTTATCACCAGTAGATAATAAGATATATTTTATGTCTTATGATTCTGGTGGTTCGCCAATTGATATTCTTGAATTTGACCCAGCAACAGAAACATATTCTACTTGGGGTACTTTTGGTGCAGGAGAAAAATTGGTTGCAGGTGTTATGATGCCTAACGGTGTTATATATGGTAGTGTTGTCGGTAATGGTAAGTTCTTAAAGATTGACACCGTTGGCAAATCCATTACAATATTAACCAATGGAGCAACTAATGGTGGTGGGCCATGTTTATATGAGCCAGTAAGTGATATGATTTATATTATACCAGAAGGTGGCGCAACAACAGAGTTTTATAAAATTAACCCTAATACAGATGCTATTACAATCCACCCAGAGCCTTTATTAACTGGGACAATGTCAAGATACGGCACAATAAATTCAGAGGGTATAATTTATGTCAATGATCCAAGTTTTCCTGCCCCTGGAAAAGTGTTTAAGATTGATACACAATCAGGAGATACAGCTTCGGTTATTACTATGCCTTCAGGAGTGGGTACACAGGTGTTTGATTTCTTTTTAATGCCCGACGAGAATACTTATTTCCACGATATAGCAACAACAAGTTTATATAAAATAGAATCTGAGACAGATGGGATTCAATCTGTATTCAGTATTTCAGATAATAATAGCTATGTGGATTTTACGGTTGTAGGTAATGATGTTTATTCTATCCCTGCAAATGAAGCAAACGAAGAGATATTAAAAATAACTTTTGAGGATCAAGGCTCTAGGGTTAATAGCGCAACAGCTTTTCTTTCTGGCGGTTTATCTGGATGGATAACAACTACTTGTGGTCAGGCTTTAACGGCTACTAATGACCCAATAGTAACTCAATCGCTTGGGATATTAACAGCAGACCCTACTACGACTACAGATAAAGTATTTGATCCAGATTTTATTAAAGCTTGTTGTTACTTTAGCCCAGTATTAGCGCATCCAACAGATGTAGATTCTTACAAGAATGATGTAAACGGGTTCTTGTTTCAATCGGTTACTAATTCTGCTGGTAATCCATTAAACACAATAACATTAACGCTATTAAAGAATGGTGGTGTTGCGAATGGTGGCACAGATATTCCATTGGTAGATAATACTTATGGAACTTATTACAATTACGGTTCTATTCCAGGACATCCAGCAAAGAAAGGCTACCAGATTAGATGGCAAGATGTGTTAAATGTAGAAGGCGAAGGAACGTACCAATTACAAGTTGATATATCACTTTTTGCTTCCAGTACTACTCAGGTTAGCGTTCCTTTCAAGCTAAGAACATATACAAACGAAAGAGCAAAAGGTACGGTGCGGATCGAATCTGTAATGAACGGATATTTAAGAAACGAAGCAATAGATTACAGAGGTATTAAGTCTAAAGTATCAAAAGGCTTTGATGTTGATGGTTGGGTAGATCAGATTCGTTTTAGAGGTTTCTTTGGTAACAATCAACCAGAGTATGAGCAAGAGCAAATCATATTTACAAATAGAGTAAGCGAGCAGTTAAGATCAGAATTGATAAACAACTACGTTCTTCAAACTATGAATCTTCCAAGCTGTATTACTGAGCCTATTTTAAAGTATCATAACTTGGCTAATTACTTGCGTATTACAGACTATAACGTAGTAAACCATAGAGACGATTATGTTGATTTTAGAGTAGTATTTGATGGGGTAAATGACATTGCTTATAACTCTGTTTCTAATACTGCGGTTTTGAACTTAAAGTATAGAGATTACAGACAAGATTATCAAAAAAGCAACTGTTAGTAAATTATCATTAAATTAGTATCATGCCACTAGATAAAATCGTACAAGGAGTAGAAGAAATGCTTAAAGATGCTTCGGTAGGGGCTGGTGTGGTAACATTTTTCTTCGGCCATTTTGGTAATTTAACGCTCAAACTTTTACAACTAACAGACTTCGGTTTGGATTTAGAAGATGCTCTACATATTTGGGAAACACTTGTACGAACAGCAGTAGGGTTTGGAACTATCCTTGTCTTATGGTGGAGAATTAAAACCTTAAAGAAAAAATACAATGGCTAATTACGCTTTCAGTCAAACTTCATTAGATAGATTGGCTACAGTTCATCCAGATTTACAGAAGGTTGCACATAGAGCTTTAAGAATATCAATGCGCAGACATGATGGCGGTGTTGATTTCTCTATACCTCAATACGGTGGGAAACGTACAGCAGAGGAACAGAATGAGCTTTTTAACAAAAGTGTTAGTAAAGCAGATGGATATGAGAAGTTGAGTCATCACCAATCTGGAAATGCACTAGACGTTATTCCTTATATCACAGCAGATGGAATAAAGGGTAATGCTATTTATACAAAGAAGATAAGTGCGCAAAAAAGATCATTACTGTTTCACATGGTAGCGGTTTGTATGCTACAAGCAGCAAGTGAATTGGGTATTAAATTAGGTTACGGTGGGAACTGGCGATCGTTTAATGATGCTCCACACTATTCTCTGATTAGAGAATCAAATTAAATTAATGCAGAGTCGTGACTGCATCTATTATATTTTTAAATCCATTGGGTGAGTAGTGTTCACGACCACGAAAGCTCAATGGTTTTTTATTTTATGGAAGTATGGAAAGACATACAGGGCTACGAGGGTTATTACCAAGTTTCAAATTTAGGTAGGGTAAAGAGTCTAGAAAGGAAAGTTAAAAACTCAAAAAATTCTTTTAGAGTTGTAAAAGAAAAGGTGTTAAAACAGTCTGAAAAGAAAGAGGGATATTTAGATATATCCTTAACAATAAGCCAAAAAAGAAAACATTTTTACGTTCATAGATTGGTAGCTTCTCATTTTATAGGGGAACAAGAAAAAGGAATGGATGTAAACCATAAAAACGGAAACAAGAAAGATAATTGTGTTGAAAACCTAGAGTGGCTAACTAGAGCAGAAAACCACGCACACGCTTATAATAAATTAAAAAGGTTTGGATCAAGAAGAAAACTTAATGAAGAAGATGTGTTTTTTATTAGACAAAATGCAAAAAAAGGAAATGGAGGTAATGTAAAAAAACTTGCTAATATGTTTAATGTCACAACAGACACAATTAGAAATGTAGTAAATAGAAAATGGTATAATGAATATTAAATTTTAGATTATGGGTAAGAAATTTAAAGAAACTAAGTTCGGTGCTTGGTTAAATAAAGCTGGCAATACGCTAAAAGACAACGTAGGCGATATTGCAGGGATCGCATTGAAAGTTGGAACTGGGAATATCTCAGGGGCGATAGAAGATGCAACACAAATGATTAAGGGTAACGATAGCCCAGAAGCAAAAGAGTTGCTTACAGAGCTTGAAATGAACCTTAAAGAGTGGGAGAAGGAAATGTATGAGCTGGAAATTAAAGACAGGGACTCAGCGCGTAATAGAGAGATTGAAATAAAGAAAGCAGGTGGCAATGATATTATGATGATAATAACTGGCTCTGTTGGCCTTTTAGCTTTCTTAGCGATAGTTTACACTGTTTTATTTAGAAACCTTCCAGAGGGCAATGAAAAGCTTGTTTATCACCTTCTAGGAATGGTAGAGGGTGTTGCTATTACAATGTTCGCTTATTACTTCGGGTCTAGTAAGGGATCAAAAGATAAAAGCGAAATGCTTTCTAATAAGTAGTATATTTGAGCCATGTGATTCTGCTCTATTCTTGAGCGAGTTGGTTTTTTCATAATTGGTTTGGCGGTCAGGGTGGTTCCTGGCCGTTTTTTTTTGCTTTCTTTTTTTATTCCCAATATATTTTTATATTTGAAGAAACCAATACATTAAACCATGACAACGATAGAAATTATTTTTTACTCAATTGTAGTAGTAGGTGCTATTTATATGCTTTCAAACTTAGACTATGAAGGATAGAGTAGAGCAAAAGCTAAAAGAGCTTGAAACAAAATTAGCACAAGCAGAAAAGAAGCTTGGCAATACAGAGGTGCATTTATCTTATGGCGAACTAGGTAAAGTACACTTGGAAATAGAGAAGATAAAGTTTGCTATTATTCAAATTAACGAATTATGACAGTAATGGAATTAGTGAAGCAGATTGCTAGAAGGTTAGAGATTAATCTATCTGAGCTTGGAGTAAGGATCGGCAGGGGTGGCGGTTCTTCTTTGGGAAGATCATTAAGAGACGATTCTCTAAAGGTTAAGGACTTGAAAAAGTGCTTGGCTTGTGATGGTCAGGAACTTATAATCATCTACAAAGGAAAAAAAATTAGGATTGATGACCTTAATTAAATATATTTTTATATTTTTATATCCATGTACAGCGACAGAGTAAAACTATTAGAAGATTGCGAATACTTGATTGATGTTATTGACAGCAAGCACAGACGTATTTTAGACATGAAAATTAACGTGCCAGCTAGTTATGACTTTAGAGGAAGGCAAAAGTATTTCTCAGACGTATTAGCAGAAGAAAGGTTGCTCAGAAGAATGAAGAAGATATACAACAACAAAGTAAACCAATTAACATTACCAATATGAACAGACTAAGTAGAATAGAGTTACTAGAAAAAGCCACAGACTGGCTAGCTTACATTGATAGCCAAGTAGATCAATTATGGCACTTTGAATTTCATCCACCAGAGTACTATCAAATGTTTAACAGAATGAATGAGTATGACTGGCATTTGGAGTGCTTTAAGAGACACATTGAAAGAAGCAAAAGAATTTACAACTCAATTATAAACCAATTACAAACTAAAAACTTTTAGAAAATGAAAAACCTAAACCAAGCAATGATTGCAGTAATGCAAGAGGTTAAAAGTATTGACAAGGATTTAACCGTAGGAACAGGTAGTTACTCTTATAAAGGAGTGGCAGACAAAGATGTTAAGCAAGCAATTGGCCAAGCAATGGCGAAGAACGGATTGACTTGTGTTCCTATTAAAATAGAGCCGACTACAACTGTTGATCGTTGGACAGAAACTTATAAAGGAAATGAGAAAACAAAAACAAGTGTTTTCGTTGAGGTTCTTGTTACTTTTCGTATAAGCCATGACTCTGGAGAATCAGTTGAAATAATGGGATATGGACACGGTCAAGATAGTAATGATAAGGCAGCTGGAAAAGCTACAACTTATGCCTTGAAAAATGCTCTTTTATATTCGTTTCTTGTGCCAACTGGTTCAATTGATGATACTGACAATACACATTCAAATGAAGCTCAAACACCAACAAAACAAAAACCTAAGCTAACAGACGATAGATTCGCTAAAGCATTAGAAGCTGTTAAGACTGGCTCTTTTGATCCTGCGGAGTTGGAAGAAAAATACGAACTAACAGAAAACCAAGTTGAACAATTAAACAAATTACTAGCATGAAAGATTTAGTAGTAAGATGCTCAGAATTAAAGCAATTAATGACCAAGAGCAGAAGCAAAAGCGATCCATTGAGCGCAACCACAAAAACTTGGTTAAAAGACAAAGTGAAGGAACAGTTCTTAGGCTATCGCAAAGTATTAGATACTCCAGCGATCAAGAAAGGCAACGAGATGGAAGGGGAAGCGATAGCATTGCTTTCTCAACTCCACGATGACTTTTATGTAAAGCATGAAGGAAGGCAAACAAATGAATGGTTAACGGGTGAATGTGATATTTTAGACGAAGCAATCCATGATATTAAATGTTCCTGGAGTTGGGAAACCTTCCCTATCTTTAATGAAGATGCACAAGAAGCAGTTAAGAAAGCTGGGTACGATTGGCAGATGAGAGGTTACATGATGTTATACGATAGAACAGAAGCCTATGTTCATTACTGTATGATGACAACACCGAGACATTTATTAAAGCCTTGGGAAATCGAAAACGATAAAGAGGAAATCAACCTTTTTAATGATACAATACACCAAGCAGACTGGGCAGATATTGAACAGCGTATAACGAGCGTAAAAGTAGAAAGGGATGCAGATATAGAAGCAGATATGAAAGCTCAGTACGATCTAGCTAACGAGTATTGGAAGCAACTTTGGGAAGAAATAACGAACAAATGAAAGTAAAGGCCATTATGAAACGATGCTATCAATTGGCTTTATTTGAAGATGAGGTTCGATATACTAGCAATGCACACTTTTTTATAGATCAGATTAAAGAGCATACAGAGGGGATGGATGAAGCTGCGAAGATGATCAAAAAGACGAACACTATTGCAGAGAAGCACTTCCAAGAAATGAAAAGAGAGCTGGTGGAAAATGTTTACCAGCTTTTTTTAATGGCCGAACATTTTAACATAAATTTAGAGAAAGAATTAACCATAAAAACCAAAGAAGATGATGAAGAAGATGAGTAAAATCAAAGACCAAGTTCACAAGCTGATAGCAGTTAAACCAGAGCTAAGAGACAATGATCTTAGATTGATTGCTGAGTATTACTTTTACCACGTTGGAAGGGAAGAAATTAAAAACCTTTCTGCAATAGATTTGCTTTCAATGATGGCAGAGGGGAAGTTACCGCACAGCGAATCAATTACAAGAGTGAGAAGGAAACTCCAGGAAGAATACCCTGATCTTAGAGGTAAGACTTATAAAGCTAGAAAGCAAGAGGAAGAAAAGGTGAGACAACAAATAATCAAAGGGCTATGAGTAAACCAAAAACAATACCCTTCCAGAAGATGTTAAAGACTCTGGATGATCTAGGCTACAAGTTCAGCTCGAATAAAGAGCAAGACTTTTTTATAAGAACTAAATGTCAGTTGCAGCAAACTGAGAAAAACGGAAAACCAATTTTTGTACTTTATATTGATAGAGTACCAGTAGGAATGTATAGTTAAAACTTATGAAAATAACCAACGAAGATAATATGGACTTAATGGCCCGTTACCCTGACAATTATTTCGATTTGGCTATCGTTGATCCACCTTATGGGATAGATGCCAGTAGAATGACTATGGGAAAAGGAAGTGCGAATGATAAGAAAAAACATGACACATCAAAAAAATGGGACTTAAACACACCAGATAAGGAGTATTTTAATGAGCTTAAAAGAGTTTCAAAAAACCAGATTATTTGGGGTGGAAATTATTTTAACCTACCGCCTAGCAGGTGTTGGCTTTTATGGGATAAAAAAGATTAAAACTCTGATTTTGCTAGTCATGAAATGGCTTGGACTTCTTTTGATAGGGTTGTAAAATGTTTCCAAAGAGCAAGGGCTGCAGGTGGGGATTCTTTTAATAAAATCCACCCCACCCAAAAACCCGTCAAACTTTACGAATGGCTCTTAATGAACTACGCGAAAGAAGGTGACAAAATTTTAGATACCCATTTAGGCAGCGGAAGTATAGCTATTGCCTGCCATAACCTAGGGTTTGACTTAACAGCTTGCGAATTAGATAAAGATTATTTTGACTCCGCAATGAAACGAATAGAAAACCACACTAAACAATTACGAATATTTTAAAACCAAAACAATTATGAAAGCAGAAGTAATGGCAGGAATGGACAGAATTAATCAAGCAGAGCTAAGAGATATTATGAAAGTAGTTGCAGATTCTTATTTTATCACAGTAGAAGACATCCAATCTGGAAGGAGAAAGCGACCTATTCCAGATGCAAAGAAAACCTATTGCATGATCGCTAAGGAATTGAACCCAGATTTAACACTACATGAAGTGGGGATGGCTTTAGACTTCGGTGGGGATCACTCAATGGTAGTTTACAATTATAAGAAGGGCAAAGACCTTTATGAGATTGACCGATATTTCAGACAGAAGTATGATAAGTGCATAGCTTTAATTAGAAAGCTAAACGGTAAAAAGACAGGCATTATATCTAAAGCACATATAGGCTGGTACTACGACAAGCCAGATGAGCTTAAAGATTATGACCTAAAGCAATCACTAAGTCAGGATATTCTTCTATAAACATAGAAGCAAATTTAACGAATGAAGGGCAAAAAAAAGGGTGGTAAAATATGTGTTTTCGCAGATTTGAAACCTCAGCTATCTTTGTTTGATAATAGTACTTGCACCCAATGCGGAATCAGAATCCAAGAAAATCACGTTTATTGTAATGATTGTGCTAAGGTTTGGGTAGAGAAGTATTTGAATCCAGATTGGTTGGAAAAGAAATAATTAAACAGTTGTAAAATTTATTATATTAGTAACATGAAAGAACTAAAGATTGATAGGACTAAACTAAAGACTGTCAAGAATTACGCAAAAGAAAATGGATTAGATCGGCAAAGGGTCTATTATATGATTAGGACAGGATTATTAACCGCAGAGAAAATAGATGGCGTTACTTTTATAAAGTTGCCTTAAAATTTTTTGCTTAAAATTTAAACAGTTGTAAACAATGGCTAGACCGCAAAGAAATAACGTAGATTACTTTCCTTTTATCTGTAAGGAAGGTAGGGCTGTATTCTATATAGAACAGAAATATGGTAACGATGGTTATGCGACTTGGATCAAGTTGCTAAGACAGTTAGCAGTAACAGATCATCATTATTTAAACTTATCAGATGAGGTAGATTTAATGTACCTAGCTGCTAAATGCAGGGTAACAAATGAAGTACTAAAAGACATCATTAATGACCTTGTAAAGCTGGGAGAATTTGACTCTTATTTATGGGAAGAATGCTCTGTAATTTGGAACGCAAAATTTGTAGAAAATATTGAGGATGCGTACAGTAAGAGAAATAATAACATCATGAATTATGAGGGTTTAAAGGAACATTTAATTTGTTTAGGGGTACTTAAACCAAGTAAAAGTAGGAGTAAAGGTGGCAGAAACACACAAAGTATAGTAGAGTATAGTAAAGAAGAAGAGAGTAAAGAAGATAAGATTAAAGAATTGTTTGAGCGATTTTGGAATTTATACGATAAAAAAACTTCTAGAGAAAAGGCTTATCAAAAATTTAGAAAGCTAAAGCCAGAAGAAATGGAGAAACTATTTCAGCACGTTCCAAAGTATGTTCAAGCAACTCCAGATAAGCAGTTTAGAAAAGACCCTAGCACATATCTAAATAACAAATCATTTAACGATGAGATAATTGAAAGAAATACTAACTCAGGAGAAAAGTCTATTTATGACTTTGACTTCGCTTAAAACAAAAAAAAATGAACGAAATACAAGTACAGCAAGACAAGATTATTCAGACGTATCAACATCAGATACCTCAACTATTTAGGAATACTATTAAAATTAGAGATTATAAAAATGATTCTCCAGGATGGCCTAAACTAAGAACAATGCTAAACGCTTGTGCTTTAATGGTGGGTGCAGAACAGCCAGTTGATGAGCTTTATAGCGTAATAAAGCAAGTAATGATAAACGAGTTTAAAGACTTTAGCCCAGAAGAAGTGCTAATGGCTTTTTACAAAAAAGTAGGTGGAAAGTTAGATGTTCAAGCAGATCACTATGGAAGATTATCTGGAGAGTACATAGGCAAAGTTTTAAACGCCTATAAAGCCTATCGCCATAAACAATTATCTGAGGAAATAAAAAACGCACCTAAAGAGGAAGCGGTAGTTGATCCAAGCATGGAAGTTAAAATACAAGCAAGGAGAGAGTGGTTGCAAAATTGTTTTATTAAGCCTTACTATGATCTAAAAAAAGGCATTAATAAATTTGATAGAACTAATGGGGCGATGTTTTTTAAACGGCTTTATCAGCATAAATTAATCAATGTTAGCCAAGAAGAGATAGCAAAGTACAGACAACTAGCAGTACAAAGGCTGGAGTCAATTAGTAGAAGCGGAGACCTTAGAGATGCGCAGAAGTTTAAAAGAGAATTGGAATCAATGAAACAAGGAATGGAAACTGACTTAAATAAGAAGATAAAAGATGAAGCTTGTTATCTTTATTTCATAGATTGGGCCAGAGAGCAAATACAAAAAGGAACGGATATTGAAAACTATTTAGAAACTAATAACTTTTATGTGATATGAAAACAGACCCACAAGGAAACAAACTACTAGCAGTATATCATCTTAGAGAGCTGATCGAAGAAACACCAAACGATGAAGAACTAGGAAAGAAAATTAGAGAGATTTGGAACTACATTAACACATACGAGGATTAATGGAAGTAGAGTATAAAAGAATACCATGCGAGACTACTAAATGGGATGAGATAGTAGAGCTGGTGAAGAAAATGCAAAGCCAAGGATGGGAGTTTTTAGATAGAATCGAGGGTATTGCTATATTTAGGAAAGTGAGTAAAAGTGAGAAACATAAATGACAACTAAAAAAGAAATAATCTACGGCAATACTCCGAGCAAGTCTAATTCATACAAGATAATTAGAATGGGTGGCAGATGTAGCTTAATGAAAAGCAAAGCAATGAAAGCTTATGAGGATAAGTTTTATATGCAACTTTCTGGAGAATTAAGAGGGTTAATGATCGAGGGCTTGTTCGAGTTTGAAATAGATGTTTACTATCCTTCTATGCGCTCTGATCTTGATGGAGTTCTAAAGGCTGTCCTGGACTGCTTGCAGAAAACCAAAACCATAAAAAACGATAACAAATGCGTTAAGATTATTGCACGAAAGTTTGTTGATAAAGAAAACCCAAGAGTGGAATTTACATTAACAGAACTTTGATAATATTGTTTAGATTAGTTCTATGGATGACTTCTTTTTTACATACAACTGTGAGAATTGCGGAGAAGAAGTGCCAAATGACTTTAACTACTGCCCTAACTGCGGAAAGCAAATGCAATACAGCCAGATAGACCCCCATAAGTTTAAGATGAAGGTGTTAGAGCTTCTGCAAGAACTCAGACAAACGGCAAAGAAAAAAAAGAGGGCCATGTATATCGAGGGCTTTTCTAGCGATGAGATCAAGAGAGTGATTAAGAACCATGACGATAACAGACAAGTTTTATCAGATCAAGCAATGGATAAGATTGAAGAGATAAACTGGTGGTGGTATAATTAATTTCAATTTTTTTTCTTGAAAAGTTTTGCGGATGGATATATTTTTATATCTTAGAGGTATAACAATAACCAATTAAACCAAAAGACATGACAAATTTAGAAATGACATTTATCAAAGCAGTTAAAGAGTTAATGGATTTAGGATTAACACAAGAAGAAGCAAAAAAAGAAGTAAAGTTTGCAATGAATATCATTTGCGACATTTTAGAAAAGTAATAATAAGGGAGGATAAACCCTCCCATTTTACTAAACCAATTAAACCAAACAAAATGAGATTTTCAGAATTAACCTATCAGAGCAAAACGATTACCAGCTACGACTTTGAATTTACTTTTACCAAAGATGCTACTGAGTACATTATAAGCGGTGAGTATGAAGCTAAAGTTTATGCAAAGCATGATCCAGGAACTTACTGGCAACCACCAGAGACGGAAGTAGATATTGACTTAGATATTGATTTGGATAGCCTTGAAATTTACGACATGACTAAAGATGAGGAATCGAACATGATACCAAGCAAGGAAATGATTGCTTTTATCGAGGATTGTCTTACTGATTACATAGATGAAAACTACCAAGATTTTGAATAGAGTATTACAAATAGCAAGCATTATCTGGATCGCTTCGGTGGTCTGGATGATATTAAATAGATAAACCAAAAACCAAAAGTGAAATGAAAACACTAAAAGAAATAGCAGAACGGGAAGCGGAGAAGCTTTATCCTTTTTTAGAAGAAAGAGGGATGGTTGAACAGCTTCAAAACGTGAGCTTAGAGGAGTGTAGACAAGCCTACATCGCAGGCCGTTTAAAATCCCCCGACTTAGAAGAGTTTAAGAGGGCTGTAGAAAAAGAAGCGGAAAAAAGATACCCTTATCAAGAGCAGGGCAAGCCTTTTGTTGGAGAAGGTGTAGATTGGATGAACGATTCAATAAAGGATGAGAGAAAAGCCTGCATTGATGGCGCTCTCTGGGCCTTTGAATACATAACGAAAACAAGTAATAACAAATAAAAATCAAATAAAATGAAAAATCAAATCGGAAAAAAAGTAATCGTAAGAGCAGACAGAGCAGGAGTATTCTTTGGAACTCTTACAGCAAAAAAGAAAGATGAGGTTCAATTAAAAAACGCTCGTAAAATCTACTATTGGTCAGGTGCTAACGCAATTGAAGAAATTGCAAAAAGCGGAATTGACACGGAGAATAGTAAGGTTACGGTTGAGGTTGAGGAAATGGAAGTTATGCAAGTTATTCAAATCGTACCTTGTACAGAAAAGGCAATTACTAACATTGAAAGCTGTAAGGAATGGACAAGAAAGTAAAAGAGTTTTTAAAGGTGGATGCTTATCCTAATGGCTATGGCGATGGCTATGGCTCTGGCTATGGCTCTGGCTATGGCTCTGGCGATGGCTCTGGCGATGGCTCTGGCTATGGCTCTGGCTATGGCGATGGCTCTGGCTATGGCTATGGCTATGGCTATGGCTCTGGCTATGGCTCTGGCTATGGCGATGGCGATGGCTATGGCTTAAAATCTTTAAACGGACTTAAAATTTACATAGTTGATGGTATTGAAACTATAATAACGAGCGTTAAAAAGAATGTTGCTAAAGGATTTACGGTAAACAAAGACCTTACATTAAAACCTTGTTTAATTGCTAAAGGTGAAAACAAATTTAGCCACGGATCAACATTAAAAGAGGCTGTAAATTCACTTCAAGAAAAGTTGTTGCAGGATTTACCAGTACCGCAAAGGATAGCTAAATTCTTAGAGAACTTTAAGCCAAAAAAGAAGTACAAAGCTAAGAAGTATTACAAGTGGCATTTCTTTTTAACTGGCTCTTGTGAGTTTGGCCGTAGGGATTTTGTAGATCAAAACGGGATAGACTTAGAAAACGACAAATTTACGGTTCAGGAGTTTATTGACAAGGTTCGTAATGCTTTCGGAAGTGATGTTATTAAGCAGTTAGAGAGTGAATACATAACGAAAGGAGGGGAGGGATGAAAGACAGAATATACACATCAAAGCCAGTAGATAAAACAGCAAGATTAGTAACGGGAGAACAGCCTGATGACGATGTTAAAAGAGATTTTTATCACGGCCAACACTATCTAAGCAAAGACAAACCACCTACTATTCCTTGGATTGGGCCTAGAAAGCTTGATTTAACTGGTAAACTTTTTGCAGGTGGTAGAATGATTGTTATAGGGCTTTTTGTTAAACAATCTAATTGTAAAAGCGAGAGTTCAAGATGGCTTGTGCAATGTAAGTGCGGTTATTATACTGTCAGAAAAGGGAAAACGATAAGAAAAAACATCGATGGAGGTAAGAAGGATTGCTGTCAAGTTTGTAAAAGTGCAGAAACTAGAAGAAGAAGTGCGGAATACTTTGCTAATGAAGAATTAAAAACCAATAAACCCAACTGAAATGGAAAAGAAAAAAAATAATATTATAGTTGTGCAAGGCTCTGTGCCACAGTTTGAAGAATATTTAAACACAGCCAACAAAAAAGGTTATGTGCCTTATGGGGCAATGACTTCCGTTGTGATACAAGACGAAATAGTCCACACACAAATAATGATTGACTATACTTATAAACAAGTCAATAGAGTTTAACCCCCACCAAATAACAACTAAAAACGATTGAAATGGAAGGATTGAAAAAAGGTGACTATGTTTTAGCTACAAAGTACAAAGACGGGCACGGGAAAGACCAGTTTTGCGTAGGCTTTTTTAGGGATATGACGTGGCACGGAAGGTATAATATTGTAGATGACACAGGGTGTTTATTTAGACATAATGGATTTAGACGGGCTGAAAAAATAAGTGCAGAAGAAGGTGCTTTAGTGGTAGAGAACGCAAAGGAAATTGAAGAAAAAGGATATGGCGTTTGGGATTTTATAAAAGGAAATGTATTTGAGTTATACCCCAAGCAACAGGGCGAATAGTTGCGGAAATTAAAAAATAGGAAAGATGGAACAAATACAACAATTATTAGATATTTTAAAAAGTACGCCTGAAATGGCAATTTGGGCTTTAATTATTTACTTCATTTTTATACTGCTGAAATTAGCTTCATGGGTATATTCCCTGAAAGTTATTTTACAACTTTTTATTAAACGGTATTTTGATTACAAAGAGAATAAAATAACAAAAGGAAAAGGGGCAGAAATAGCAGCAATGTTTGAAAAGGAAAAAATATCAAACGTTGATTATAGTTTATTGATTGAACTTTTACAATCAGTTAAAGAGAATAGTAATTACATACATGAATCAGATTTAAAAAAAGCTATTAAAAAGCTAAAACAAGATTAACCGAAAAAATTAGAGAGATGGAAGGAATAACAGTACCAATATTAACACTAGCTCTGATTGTAGTTGTTTGTGTAATCGGAGTGAGCACAAAGTAATTACGTTTACTCTGTAACACATTTTGACATAAATAATGTTGGTTTTGTAACACATTTTAATGTTTATTGATGCAGTAAATGACACCAAAAAAGCACAAAACAAGCCAAAAGAACATTATTGTGTTGATTTAGTGATAATTCGCAATTCGCGAACCACGAATACATAATAACCGCACAACAGCAAAACATAATATAATGCCAGACAGATGATATACCCCGAAACAGTACTCACTTTTTTTATCATCTTGGGCCTTTTCAAAGACCTTAAAAAATAATTTATACCTTTAGTGCATTGACTATCAGTAGTGAATAAGTATCAACAGCACATCGAAGAAGCAATTGAGTTCTACAACGAGGGGTATTCTCAACGGCAAATCTGTAAGCTTCTTACTCAGAAACACGGCTCTGTTTTCGATCAATCTCACTTATCGAAAGCATTAAAAAAACATCCGCAATACAGGCCAAGGACATTTACTCCTGGAGACAATACGAGCAATAGAAAACCAATGCCCGAATGGTATGTTGAAGATCAGATTGAAAAGCAGATTGAACAGAATGGGCTATCTATTCCAGATCAAGTAAACTGGAAACACGCTTGGCTAAAAGATAAAAATGGGGCTAGTATATTCATTAAGAATAACTCTGAGGTAATTGGATTCGATCAGATGCGAGAGGATTTAATGCTCGATATGAAGGAGTACAGCCCTAAGTTCACTCCGATTAAAAGAAAGGTTGTTAATGATCCGCATTTATTAGTGATTGACCCTGCGGATTTACACATAGGGAAGCTGGCAGACCCATACGATACTAGAGATACTTATAACCATGATATTGCAATAGAAAGAGCTTTAGAGGGAGTGGATGGTATATTGCAAAAAGCAAGTGGATTTCCTATTGAGAAGATATTATTTGTAGTCGGCTCAGATGTTCTTCATGTAGATTCTAAGAGCAACACCACGACAAGCGGAACACCTCAAGATGTTTCTCAAAAGTGGTACAGGAGTTATTTAATGGCTAGGGATTTATACATAAGAATTGTAGAAACATTAATGCTAGTAGCAGATGTTCATATACAATACAATCCAGATAACCATGCTTATCATAGTGGATTTATGCTAGTAGATTCGCTATACTGTTGGTTTAGAAATTCTAAAAATATAACTTGGAATATTGACATGAACCACCGTAAATATTACAAATACGGGAACAGCCTTATAGGAACATCTCATGGAGACTCTGGTAAGATGGATCAACTACCTTTAGCAATGTCTTTAGAAGCTAAAGATTACTGGGCGCAATGCAAATACTATTACTGGTATTTAGAACACATACACCACAGACAGTATTATAAGTTTATGGCTGGAAAAGACACGCAGGGAGTAAGTATTGAGTTTTTACGGTCTGCTTCTGGAACTGATAGCTGGCACGCTCAGAACATCTATACAAACAACTTCAAAGCAATAGAAGCTTTTATCCACCATAAAGAAAACGGCCAAATAGCAAAGTTTACCCATTTATTTTAATTCGTATCTTTACGCCATGACCACCGAAGGACTAAAACAGGTTAAAATGTGGGTGATTGGCGTAGCTGGTCTTGCAGGATCAATTACAGCATTATACAACTTCCACCTCAACATGATGGAAAACATCAAAGAGTTCGTGCATAAAGAATCAGCACCAATAGCGCATAAAGTCGCTTTGAGAGAGATTAAAGCTACTGTTGATAGTATCTACTCGGTTAGAGAAAATACAATCCATGTAGGGCTTAGATACGATCCAGAAGCAAAGAAAGTAAGATACACGCATACCAACGGGGCAATGTATAGAGCCTTTTACGATTCTGCTCAGGATAAGTGGTATTTCATTAATGATAATAACATTCCAGAGTGGTGTAAATAAAATTGCGTACATTTAAGTATTCATAAAAGGGTAGTATGAACTTAGAAAAAGTCAAAATAGGGGAAATTAAACCAAATCCAAATAACCCCAGATTAATAAAAGATACAAAGTTTAACCAGCTTGTAAAGTCTATTAAGGACTTTCCAGACATGATGAAGATTCGCCCAATAGTGGTGAACCAAGAGGGCATTATATTAGCTGGTAACATGAGATACCACGCTTGTAAACATTTGAAGAAAAAAACCGTAGAAGTATTACGAGTTGATTTGAATGATGAAAGACAGCGTGAGTTTTTGGTGAAAGATAACAACAATTTTGGCGAATGGAACTGGGATGACATTGCTAACGAATGGAACACAGCAGAGCTAGTAGAATGGGGCATGGATATTCCTTCTTTTGATATTCCAGAGCCACAAGAAAAGCAAAAGGATATAACTTTCAAGCTAACCATATCACCAGACTACTCAGATATTGAACATGAAGTAAGAGCAGAGCTGGAAGAAATGAAAGGGAAGTATAACGGTTTAACTGTGAAGTAATGGCAAGAAGCAAGAAAGATAATAAAGAGAGGTACGAAAAAGAAATACTAGAAACGATCAAGAAATACAACATACTTGATATAGTGTCTATTTTTGCTTTTTATAAGGGGTGCTGTAGGTCCACCTTTTACAATTACGGCTTGGACAGATTGGACAGTATTAAAAACGCTATTGATGATAATAAGGTTATTACTAGGCATAGTTTAAAAGGAAAATGGGCTAATTCAGATAACGCAACGCTTCAACTAGCCTTGTTTAAGTTGATTTGTTCAGAAGAAGAAAGAGATGCCTTGTCTATGCAGAAGGTAGATCACACTAGCAAGGGCGAAAAAATAAACATTCCTATTTCAGCTTGGAAGAAAGAAGATGAGTAATGGTTACTCTTATTCCAAAGTTCAAACCAATGTACTCAGATGGCTATCGGTACTGCCTTTGTACTGGTGGTCGAGGTAGTTCTAAATCCTTCCACGTTTCGGACTTCTTATTAAAGCTAACATACGAGCAAGGCCATGTAATACTGTTCACTCGTTACACTTTAACCTCAGCACATTTATCTATTATTCCAGAGTTCATTGAAAAGATAGAGCTGTATGGAGTAGAGGACAGCTTTGAGGTAACAAAGACTGAGATAGTAAACAAGCACACAGGAAGCAAGATAATATTCAAAGGGATTAGGACCAGCTCTGGAAACCAGACCGCAGCCCTAAAGTCTATTCAAGGTGTTACAACCTTTGTGCTAGATGAAGCAGAGGAATTGGTGGATGAAGAAATATTCGATAAGATCAACGAATCTGTAAGGAAGAAAGGAGTACAAAACAGAGTGATAATTGTGTTGAACCCTACTACTAAAGAGCATTGGATTTATAAGCGGTTTTTTGAGGATAAGATGGTAACTCCTGGAGAATGTACCAAGCAAGACGATACTGTTTACATCCACACTACTTACTTAGATAACCTTCAAAACCTTTCGGAATCGTTTATAAAGGGTTTTAAAAGGCTAGAACAGGAGAACCCAAAGAAGTACGCTCATAGGGTAATGGGTGGATGGCTAGAGAAAGCAGATGGAGTTGTATTTGAAAATTGGTCTATTGGTAAGTTTGAAGAAGTCGGCCAAGTGATCTATGGGCAAGATTACGGTTATTCTCCAGACCCTACCACATTGATTAAGGTAAGCATTGACAAGCGCAGGAAGAAGATATTTATCAAAGAGTGCTTTGTAGAAAATAACCTTAGTACAGATGAGATAATAAGGCGTAATAAAGAGCATTGTGGCAAAGGGTTAATAATTGGTGATAGTGCAGAGCCTAGATTGATAAATGACATTAGAAAGCAAGGTGTTAATATCATTCCATGTACTAAAGGGGCTGGAAGTATTATAGCTGGAATAAACATAATGCTAGAGTACGAGCTTATTGTTGATCCAGATAGCAGAAATGTAGTGAAGGAATTAAACAACTATATCTACTCAGATAAGAAAAGCCAACTGGTTATTGATGACTATAATCATACGATTGATGCAGTTAGGTATAGCGTTTACCATCAATTAAGGAATCCGCATAGAGTTGGCCTTAGACAAAAAAACTAACAATTGTTTTGGTGGTATAGATATAAAAATGTAGTTTTGATAAGAATCTAAAATCAATTAATTATGGAGCACGACAACTCAAACACATTCGTATTATTTACGAACAACAAAAAGGAAACAGACAAGCATCCAGATTACACAGGTAAAGTAATCTTGGAAGATGGAAAAGAATTAAGGTTGGCAGCTTGGCTCAGAGAGAGCAAAAGCGGAACTAAGTTTATCTCAGGGAAGGTAAGTGAGTTCCTGGAAAAGAAATAGCAACCAGAAAGCACTACGAGCGCAGATCAAAGTGATTTGCCCTTCTAGTAAGTCGTTCTTTTAACTAGCGGAAGAGAAAAACGCTAGGGTTTAAATTGGTAAGAAGGGTCAGGATAGGTGAAAGTTTCTTGGCCCTTTTTTATTACCTTTAAGCATGACCACAATAGCAGTAAACGGTTTAAACGGGCTTTTAGAAGTTTTACTCTTGTTAGAGGATCAAGGGGCTAAGAACTACTCCAGCTACATGGATTTAGAAAGCGATATGTTTTACATTAATGTTTACCACGAATGACCTATCAAGAAGTAATAGAAGCTCTGCATGAGCTAGGCTGGGAAGATTTAGACAAGTTGAACTCAGAAGCGGTGGAGTTGATAGAAGATGTTATTTTAGTAATGAACCAAAACAAAAAGAGATGAGTTGGAACCATAGATTATTAGCACACAAAGATGGAGAAGATTATTATTATCAAATCCATGAAGTTTATTATGATGAAAAAGGAAAACCTAACGGATATACAGAACGTGGTATATCGGTTGGTGGCGATAACTTAGAAGGTGTTAATTGGGTTTTAGATAGGATGCGAGAGTGTTTAAATAAACCCATATTGTCTGTGGACAACTTTCCAAAAGAACATAAAGAATCAAAATAATTTATATCTTTGAAGTGTTCGTAATGGAGGTATGAACAGATAAAGACATTATACGGGGAAGGCACTTCTCCAGAAATTAAGTCCTATGTACCTCCATTGCATAGGGCTTTTTTTTTGCACTTAAACGAACAGACATACAAGGCCGTTGCTGTTCAGACTCCATACAGCTTTAACAAAAAGGATTAAAACAAACGGCAACCAGTCAGAAAAGACGAAGTTAGAACTTGTGAAGTGTATGCAATGTCCAATCCCCGACAACATACGACTTGAAGCAATAAGCACAAGCCTAACTTATGACCCTAGACGCTGTAATGTCAAGGCGACCTGTAAAAGGTAAGGATGGGAATTGCTGATTAAGGCTGAGGTTCGATCTAAATAACTCTTATTTTATCGGATCAGGTTCTTGAGTACTTTCAAGGATATAAGGGGAACTATAGCCTAAACTTAGCCATTAAATAAAATTTAGTACATTTGGAGTAGAGATATTCAATGACGGGTAGTTGATTCTCAATAATTAACAGAATAAAAAACTCTAATAATTTAGATTATGGCTATTAATTGCGACTGCCCGTTGCCAACGGCAATAGGCGATATTACTCCAAACACTTGTCCAGAGAACTTTTCTCAGATTCAAAAGGTAATCTTCCAAAGACGAGGATTTGTATTTGATGGAAGTGCTGGAAAGGACATTACTTTGTTGGCTGACTGGCAAACTTTACAAGCTGCTGCTGATGACACAAAGGCTCAAATTTCTCCATTTGCTTACAATGCAATCATTACTGCTGGTGAAGCGATCACTAACGGTGGTGGAGACAACACTACTTTGAATGGTGAAGTAGAATTAGTTGGTGTGAATCCTTCTGTATTTACTGCTGAGTTCAGATCATTGGATTCTGCTACTATTGCACAATTGCAAACTTTGAACTGCGAAACTGGTCTTGGTGTTTACTTTGTTACTAAAGATGAAGATATTATCGCAAATGAAGAATCTGCTGGTAACTATACTGTTTTCCCAGTTTCTTCTTTCTTCGTAGGAGACAAGACAAACAATGGTTTTGCTACTAAGGACATGAACATGGTTTCATTTAACATGGAAGCTTGTTGGTCTGCTGCTTATTCTAAGCAAGCTGTGGCATTTGATCCATTAACTGAACTGTAATGATTATTACATTACAAATTAAAGGTACTGATGAGGTGCGTGATTTCGAGAGAAGTCATGCCCTTAGAGTACTTCGCTTGCCAAAAAGCGTTTATACACTTCCAAAGGATTCACCTTATCAATTCGTAGATAATGAGCTTAGACGTATCAAAAGTGAAGAAACTGGTGGAGAAGCCACCAAGAAAAGAACTTCTACAAGAAGCAAAAAATCACGAAAATAGATTGGTGCTACATTCTGAAGCTGTTGTTAAGTCAGTAGCTTTTAGAAGTGATAATCCAGCATTTAATGACTTCCTTAACTGGGTAAAGTCTTTTTTGCCGTTTGATAAATACCAAAGGTTTAGACAGCTTATCAAGACTCCTTATGCTTCTTTGAAGGTAACGAGTGAAATTTGGACTGAGCTAGAAAGAATCTTTGATGGCCAAAACTCTTTCTTTAATTATGAGTTTACAACTACTGAACTCCAGGAAGATTTCATGGCTTATCTAAAGCAGATTGATGACAGAAATTTCTTTAAGACTTTTGGATTCGATCAATTAAAATATTCTATTAACTCTGTATTAGTAGTTGATTTACCAGCAGAGCCAGAAGATACTCGATTAGAGCCTTTTTATTATTTCGTATCAGTTGATAGTATCATTGATATTAAAACGGATATGAAGGGCGAAGTAAAGCACATTATCTTTAAGCTAGGTGAGAATACCATAGGTGCTTATTGTAGTGAGTATTACAGAGTATTTGACACTACTAACGATACTTTAACTTTGGTATCAGAGAGTGAACATGGGTTGGGTTACTGCCCTGCTTCATTCTTCTGGGACAAAGACCTAAGAGCAGACAACTGTTATTTGAAGAAATCGCCTTTAACAGATTGCTTGGCTCAATTAGATAGATACTTGGCCCTTGATACGTTCAAGGAACACGCAGACCTTTACGCACCTTTTCCTATTGTTGTTTCAATGGAAAAGCTATGCAATTATGAAGGTTGTCAAGATGGATGGATCAACAAAGAGCAAAGACAGTATTACAACGATACTGATTACGATATTGTTTACACTCCTGTTAAATGTCCAGCTTGTGAGGAAAGAGAATTAATCGGTGCAGGAACAAATTTTGAGTACCCAGCACCACAAGCAACAGACAGTCCAGATTTAAGTAATCCAGTAGAGATTGTTTCTGCTGATGTTAAACCATTAGAATATATCCAAGCGAAATTAGCAGACGTTTCTGCATCAATTAAAAGCGCAGTTATTGGAACTGGCTCTAAGATGATCAATGACCAAGCTATAAACGAGATGCAAGTAATGGGTAGTTTTGAGAGCCGTAGAAATGTTCTTATTACTATCAAAGAAAGCTTTGAGAGAATCCATAAGTTTGCTAACGATACAGTTGCTAAATTAAGATATGCGGATAGTTTTGTAGGTTCTACTGTTTACTATGGCGATGAGTTCTATCTAAAGAATTTGGAAACCTTACAGGAAGAATACAAGATGGCAAAGGAGAATGGAGAGCCAGACGAGGAGATTGATGCTATTTACAGACAAATTATCCAGACTAAATACAAGGGAAATAAAGACAAGATCAAAAGGGCTTGGATATTATACAACTTAAACCCAATGCCACATAACTCACTAGAGGAAGCTAAAGAATTGTTTGATGCTGGTGTAGTTGATCGAGAAACTTTCACTATTAAGGCTAGATTCAATAACTTTATAGCGAGGTTTGAAAGAGAGCAAACAAACGTAATCTTCTTTGGAGAGGATGCTAACTTTGATTCTCGAATAGATAGTATTTATTCACAATTAATTATATATGCAAATGAAAGCGAACAATTACGAACAGACGCTTAAGCAAGTACCAAAAGAGTGGGGTATTAACGTACCAGATTCCATTTCAGATGCTTGTAAAGATTATTACCATGTTCTTATGGTAAGAAGAGAAAACAATCCAGAACAGGAAACTTACCACACTATTGCTAGTGTGCAACAGTACCCTAAAGATGGATGGAACAAAAGAAAAGGTGCTATTAAAGATATGTTGCCAGTATTAGGTTACAAGCACATGTTTATTTTGCACGATCCTACAAAGCCAGAGCCAGTAAAAAAGGCAGGCAGACCAAAGAAAACAGAGGAAGAAACCTCAACAGAAGATTAATACTAACATAATAAAGGGTAGATTATGGACAATTTAGATTTGAACCAACTACAGGAAGCCTTTAACTCGAATGAAGAGTTAAGAGGGCAATTACTAGAAACTATTGCTAACTCAGATGCAGGAAAGCAATATTTAAACAACTATGCTACTAACCACTTTGAGCAAAACATAGGCACGAAGATTGGGGAAGTACATGGTGCTTATGACAAGGACTTCGAGGAAGTGCTAGGTGTTAAAAAGCCAGATGGTGTAAAAAGCTATGTATTCTGGAAGGATGAGGTTGCTAAGTTGAAAGACTTGGCTTCAAGTGCTGATCCTAAAACTTTAGAAGAATTAAAGTCAAAGAATGAGCAGTTGCAATCAATGATCGATAACAACGAACAAGCTAAGTACTTGAAAGATGAACTAGACTCTTTCAAAAAACAGTACTCTAGTGAGATTGAAGAAAAGAATCGAGTTATTGAAGAGTTTAACAACAAGCAGAGAATGTTCACTATCCAAGGAGAGTTGAACAAAGCATTGAGCAACATGAACTTTAACGAAACATTGCCAGAGGATGTAAGGAATACTTATATCTCAAATGTTACTGAGAAGTTATTGGCAGATGCAAAAATATTGGAAGATGGTAGTATTGCTTTTTACGATGGTGGTGAGTTGATCACTAACAAAAAGACAATGAGCAAGGCTACAGCTTCTGAAATCTTGGCTAACAGTCTAAAGAGTATTATTGCTAGTAAAGCAGATACTACTGGTGGTGGTGGTCAAGAGCCTGGAGTGGCAAAGAGACCAAGTAATGTTACTTTCTCAAACGCTAAGAGTAAACTAGAGCTTCAGAGCCTAGTTGAAAGCTCTTTACTTGCAGATGGACTCAGAAAGGGTACAAGTGAGTTTACCACTAAGCAAGACGAGTTATTAGCGGAGTATGGGAAGGATTTACCGTTGCGATAAGGTTTTTTTTGTACTTTAGTATCAAATGTGTCCTTTGAAGGGTGGAAGGCCACGAAGTAAATAAGTAAATTTTAATTTAATTTTTTAGAAAAATGGCAGGTTTAGCAAATACTCTAACACAGAGCTTGCGTACTCAATACCCTTCAAACTTGGATAAGTATGAAGATAGATTGTCTGAGTACGGGGCATGGGCATTGTTCAAAATGGACACAATGTCACCAGAATCAATCATCACTCCAGACGTTATTGAAACGGCTGCTGGATCAATGGGTAACACCCTAACAATTCCAGTTATTGATGGAGACGATGTAACAATTGGAAACGTACGTTCTTGTACTATTGCAGATTACGAGAATGTTTCTAACTTGATCACAGTAACTTTCGTTACTTATCAATTTGGATTCACAATGGTTCCAGCGCAATACCAAAATAACGATATCAAGTACCAAGCAGACTTCGATAGAAAATTGTTAAAGTTCTTGAAGAAGTTCGCTGCTACTTTGGATTCTGCTGCGGTTGCAAAATTGGAAGCAGACAAAACTCAAGTAATGAACTCTGCGTTCATCGGAGTTGGTCAAAAGTACGGTGCTTTGGTAGGTAACGCAATCCAAGTAACTGATGCACAAAAGAACTTGATCTTTAACGATTTGACTTCTATCCAAGCAGAGGATGACTTCTACGGAAGATACAATGTATTGGGTTCTCAAACTTTGAGATCAGTAATTGGCGAATACGCTAACCAAGGGGCAGGAAATGCTACTAACACTCAGTTCCAATTCGGTGAGTATGACTTCGGTTATTCTAACAGAGTTACTGTAGGTGCTGGTAACGCTTCTACTTTCTTCTCAATGCCTAAAGGTACTTTGGCTACTTTCAACAGAAACGAGCCAGATGCTAGATTAGGTTCAGTAATTGATTCTAACAACTACTGGGAAGAAGTACAGGTTCCTATCGTTGATTTGACAATGGGTGTTCACTACTCTAGAGAGTGTGCTGATAACTCAGGAATCAATGGTGGTTCTGGTGCATCTCACTTGACTGGTTCAATGAAAGAAACCTTCATCTGGTCTACTGATGTTGCATTCATTACTGCTTACAACAGCGATCCAGTTACTTTGGCTGGTCCAATCTTCAAAGGTGAAATTTCAGCTTCATAATTAGCTTGATTCATTCATAGGGAAAGAGGGGTGTGTTCAAAATAGCACACCCTTTTTTTTTAATTTAGTAGAAAATAGAATAGGTATGTTTGACGTAAGTAAGATTCAAAGTTGTTTTGCGACTATTAACGGGTGGAGAAATTCAAGCGATCCCGATGTGCCACAGATTACTGACCCGAACCTTTTGACTTCGGATAGTGGTTTAGTGTATAATGATTTTCATCCATTGATTGAGATGGAGAATATTAGCAATACGATTCCAGAAACAAAGGACTTAGAGGAATACTTACAAGAGAAGGTTGATAGTGCTACTGCGAAGGTTATCCGTAAATGGGCTAACTGGAAGAAAGAAATGCAATCAACTAAGACTATCTTGGCTAACGCTTCTGCTTTTACAGGAGTGGCAAAGTTTACAAATACGATTATCAATGAGAGTAGGTTTGTAGGAATCCAGGTAAAGGTAAAAGATAGTTTAGGTGTAAATATCAAGATTGATAGATTGGGCTTGCAGTTTACTGAGATTCAAACGAATTTACCTATTTATGTTTTCCACACCAGCCAAAAGAATTATGTACAAAGGATTCTGGTAAGTACTACAAAAGCCAATTCAATGGAGTGGGTAGCTTTATCAGAGCCAATAAATTTATCTTATTATGGGTCTAATGATACTGGTGGCTTCTATTATATTGGCTATTATCAAGACGATATTCTTGGACAAGCCTTACGAAAAGACTTCAACTGGGAAAAGTTCTGCGGTGGATGCGCAGGAAGGCAAGCAGCGCAAATCTGGAACACAAGATTAAAGTTCATGGACATGACTCCAATGTATGTTGCTAGTGGCGATTATACAGTTATGGAGATGTTCGATTACGAGGATGCGGTAAGTGCGGTAGATAACAACTATGGAATTAACCTAACAACTACGATTACTTGCGATTTGTCTGATTATATCTGTGAACAAAAACAAACCTTTGCAGATGCGATAGGGAAACAGGTTGCTGTTGATATATTAAATGACATGAAGCATAGCAATAGAGCGAATAGAATTGCTGAGGTAAACAGAAACATGATTATAAGGGATTTAGAAGGGGATAGAGAGACTTTCGAGGAAGGTTTAGCGATGAGGTTAGAAACTGCGATTAGGTCGCTAGATTTTGACTTTTCAAAGATTGATAGCCCTTGTTTACCAGATAACAAGAAGTATGGTATTTCGCAAAGAGCTATATAGCAATGAAAAACAAGATAAAAGTAAACGAGCTTGGAGTAAATCTGAGCGAGTTAATAGATATGGACTCTGTAGATAAGAGTATAACGAAGGTAGAGGAAGTATTGAAGGCGTTAAAGGATTTAAAAACAACGATAGAGCAACTGGATCAAAATTTATAATGTTACCAACTGAGCAATTAAAAAAGAACTTGATAAGATTAAAGCAAGGTGGAATCCAGAGCCTTGTCAAGAGTGGTATAGTTAAAAACGTGGGCTATATCAAAGAATTGCAGACAGAGGAACAAATGTTTGAGGGTATTCGATCAGATGGCAGTAATATTACTCCAGAATATACAGGGTTCACTAAAAGAATAAAAGCTAGTAAAGGCGACCCATACGATAGAGTAACTTTGAAAGATACAGGCGACTTCTACAAGAAGGTTTACATTAAGCTGGACCAAGATAGTTTTGCTCTTGATAGTTCTGATCCTAAAAGGGATGAATTGGTGCATAAGTACAAGCCAGAGATATTTGGCTTAACAGATAAGAATAAAAGAAAACTATCCGAAAGGATGAGAGATACTTTATTGAAGCAAATAAAAGACAGATTATAAATGGCTTATCAAACACCTACTGTACCAATTCCACCTAACCCAGTCTTTATGGATAAAGCATTGGGCGAGATTCAAACAGAGCTAAGTACTATTTCTTGGCTTACTCATGCCTTTGGGCGTAGTTACATTAAAGTAGAAATACGATCTGGAACAGAGTTAAGAGTTCCAATGGTGTATAAAGGACAAGCTGAGTACTTGCCTGTTCAATTCAACGACAACTTACAAGCACAGTCATTCTTCGAGGTAGGCGATCAAGTAATAGAGGGCGAATGGGATGATAATTTGCTTAACTTTTTTACTGTTGATGTTGGTCTAATTGTTTGGGCCAATTTGAAGAAGATTGACAGCGTAAAAGGAAATAGTTATTATTTTGCAGAGGAATTAAAAAGGGATATTAGAAACGTATTGAGAGGTGCTAACTTTTACTTTGGTGTTTCAGTTACTTCTATCCAAGAAGATATTGATGAAATATTTGCAGAGTATAACTTTGAGCAAGTAGAGAAGCAGTACTTTTCTTACCCTTATGTAGGTTTTAGAGTGAACTTTGATTTGACTATACCAGAGGAATGTGTTTAGAGTTCTACATTAGTATCAAAAAGGCGGTTTACTTCGCTGTATTTGCATCATTATTCATTAATGGTCTATTTATACTATTAGAGAAATTCGGGCTATTAGATTGGCTTAGAATGAGAGTGACAAACAACCTTATTAGTAAAATGCTAGACTGTTATTTTTGTCTGGCACACCATATCACATTATTAGTAACCATTCCTGTTATGATTATGGACTTTAACGTAACATATTTAGCAGTTCCATTGATGGTGGCAGGAGTAATAAACCTTATGAAATGAAACCAGAATTAGAGTTTTACAATGACATTCAAGACCTTCCTTTAGAGAGGTTCAATGCTTTTAACAAGTATGTAATGTTAGATACTGAGCTTGGGAGTTCGATCCAGGACTTTGATAAGATAGTAGTCAGAATCCATGAGTTTATTAATAAAGAGATGACAGAGGATGCAGTAAAGGAATTAATGAACCTAAGATTTGTAGTGAATAACGTATTAAATGAGAATAACTTGAAGGGATTGGCTTTTGCTTCGTTAATCAAGAAAGTAAACGGTAAGGCCGTTGAAGATTATACAGAAGAAAAACTACGGGAACTTTTGAAGGAGTTGAGCGATAAAGGCTTGACGATTGGCGAAGTTGATAGTACCGTTAAGGAAGTAAAAAAAAAATAGAGTTTGAACTAAAGACATTCTTCCCTGAGTTGTTTGATGATGGGCAGGATTTTCAAGCTAGATTGAACAGGAAGGAAAGGTTATTGGCTTTGTGCGATTTAATGTTGGCAAAGGAAGAAGAGAAAGACGAAGCGAGCAAAAGACTTTTCAAGGCAGAGCAGGCTTTATTAAACTTGTTTAGGCCTAAGAATTTTATAGGAACTAACTCTTATGAAATTGCTTTTGAAAAGAACTTCCAAGTGCTTTGTCATGGTTTGAATAGCCACACGAACAAAGACGTAAAAAGAATGACTGTATTAGAAGCATACAGTTTAATGGAAATGTTAAAGAAACAGCAACAACAAAATGGCAGAAAATCCGATTAAATACAGCGACTTATTCCAAGATGATGGTGCGCTAGATAAATTGATAAAAAAGATTGCTGAACTAGAATCTGTTTATAAAGGGCTTGGTGGTAGCATTATATCTCAGATAAAAAAGATCAAGTCGGAGAGTGAGAAGTTAAATGTAGCAGAAGAAAAATCTACTGACGAAATAGCAAAGAAAGAGAAAGAGCTAGAGAAACTTATCAAGGAGTACGATAAGTTGATGAAGATTGAAAAGGAAGTACAAGAGACTAAAAAGAAGGCTAGTAAACTAGCCAAAGAGGAACAAAGGCTACTTGAAAAGCGCAATGATCTAACACAGGAAGCAGCGGTAGAAAATGCCAAGTTAAAGCTAGAAATACAAGAGCTAAATAAAGCGAATAAACAACAAGCAAGAGAAGCACTTGGATTGGTAGATGCCTATGAAAAGCAAGGCAAGAGGTTAGCCACTTTAAGACGGCAATACAAGAACCTTGTATTAGAGGGTAAAGAAAACACAGAGCAAGCCCAAAAGTTATTCATCGAGGTAACAAAGTTAGATAAAGAGTTAAAAGACTTAGATGCTTCTGTTGGCCAAACGGGAAGAAACGTAGGTAATTATAAAGAGTCTGTAAAAGAAGCTTTAGAAGAAACAAATCTATGGGGCGAAGGATTGACAAACGCCATTGATAAAAGTGGTGTTCTTGGTGGAGTGTTGCAGAAACTTCAAACTGTTATTGCTTTATTGACTAAAGCTAAGAGTGCTGATGAGAATCAAACGAAGTCTAACATTGCTATTACAAGACTTCAAGATAAGGCTACTAAAGGGGCTACTGTAACTCAAAGAGCGTTTGGTAGAGCACAATTATTTTCTGCTAGGGCAGCAAGAGTGTTGGGTAAAGCGTTTAAAGCCACTGGTATTGGTTTATTGATCGTTGCTCTTGGTGGTTTAGTATCTTTATTAAGCAGAACTCAGAACGGTATAGATGGTCTTTCTAGAGTCATTGAAACATTAGAGCAAACGATACAAGTTTTAGTAAGGAGACTTTCTTTTTGGGGTGCAGCACTAGCATCTTTTTTTACTGGAATAGGACAGGGTATAGCAGAAATTATAACAGCAATAAAAAACTTTGAAGCTCCAGACTTCACAGAGAGCACAAATAGTTTTGCAGAAGCTCTAGAGAATTTGAAATCTGTCTTTTCTGGAATACTAGATGAACTAGATAGGGCTTTTGAACAGGGGAAAAGAATTAGCCAGCTTGAAGCGCAAAGGCGAAAAGGTGCTATTTTACTTAGAGAAGAGATTGCTAAATTAAATGCAGAAGCAGCAAAAGGAGAAGAAATTGAAGGGGATAATACTAAAAGTTTTGAAGAAAGGAAAGAAGCTATATTATCAGCATCGAGAGCGCAAGAAGAAGCTAGTAGAAAGCAAGTTGAGCTTATTAAAGGAGAGATTCAAGTAATAGAAGAACGTCAAAGACTAGCCAGAGAGAGCGTTAAGGATCAGCAACAACTAGAAACATTGTTGGTATCTCAAAGAGAGGAGTTGAGTGAAAAAACTGTTGAATTAATTGAAGCAGAGGGAGAAGCTGTTATAAGGCAATTGGCCATCCGTAGGGTAGCCAATCAATTAGAGCAAGACTTGATTGAAAAGAACTTGGATATACTTATTGATGGGTTTGATAACCAAAAGACGATCAATGAGCAATTAATAGCGGATGAGAAAAGGCTATTTGAAGCAAGAAGGGAAACTTTAAAAAAAACCAAAAAACTTAGACAAGAAGTATTTGAATCAGAAATAGCGGAAATACAAAAAACAACTGATGAGCAAATAAATGTTTTAGAACTTCAAGAACTTTTAGCAGAAGGTGATAGTATTAGACTTAATGAAAAAATACGTTTACTAGGCTTGTCTGAAATATTAGAAGGAAGGTTATTAGAAGTTTTAAGGGAAAATAATACTGCTACTAATGATTTAGCTGTTGCAGAGAAAGAGTTAAACGAATCTAGAATTGCTTTCTTAAAAGAAACGATTACAGCTACAGAGGACTTAGCCATTGCTAATGAGCGAAACGTACAGAAAAGAGAGCAAATGCAAGAAGATGCCAGAGTAAGAAGGGAAAAGGCAGAACTTGAAACACAAATTAAGATTGCAGAAGGAGACGAGGAATTAACAAAGGCTCTTATTGCTAAAAAAGAACAACTACAAATAGAAGCGGATCAAAAGTCTGCTGATTTGCGTATTAGTTCAATTGAAGCACAAAACGAAAGAGAGTTGAAAGAGCTTGAAATAGGACTCCTGGAACAAGGCGAAAAGTCAAAAGATATAAATGCTAAAATATCTGATGAGCGTATTAACCAATTAGAGGAAGAAATACAATCAAGACAAGCCTTAAACCTTGATGCTGTTGATCAAGAGTTAGAACTTGCTAGATTAAAAGCTACAAGAGAAAAGGAAATAGAGCAGGAGAAGTATGAGGAATTGGCTCAGATTAGAGATGCTTTTGTAGGTGGTACTATTGATGCGTTTATTGAAGAGAATGATAAAAGAAGTGCATTATTGGATGAGCAAGTAGATAATACTCAAAAGAGCATTGATAGACAGAAAACACTTGCAGAAGATGGGGTTGCTAATACATTAGCTTTCGAGGAAGCGGAGTTAGCGAAGTTGGAACAAAAGAAGCAACAAGCAGAGAAGGAAAGAATAAGACTAGAGAAAGTCAAGGCTTTGTATTCTGCTTATAGTGCTGCTGCTAGTAATAATGACGAACAAGCAATATTAAAAGCCCTTAGGGATTTAGCAATTTTAGAAGGTATCGCTGCTTCGGTTCAAGGATCATTCGGAGAAGGTACTGGTGAGCATGGAACTATTGCAGATGCTCTTGATGTAAGACAAGGCGGTGTTAAAGGTGGTAATGTTTTATCCAGAGGTATATTTAAAGGCGAGAAACACGCTAAAAAAGGCTTTGGTATTCCAGTACTTGTTGAAGGCGGTGAGGGTATTTTATCTACTAAGCAAATGAACGCTTTAGGCAAGGATAACTTCATGCAATTAACTCAGGCTTTAGATAGTGGAGTAGTGGGAAGTAATTTCTTTAGCGATCAAATACCAATGATTCCAGAGGTTAATTCTATTAGTATTGATTTGGGTGGTATTAGTGCTAAATTAAACGATGTTGAAAGAGCGATTAAGGAAAAGCCAGTACAACAAGTGAATGTTGAAAACCTAAGAGAATCTTACATGGATATTGTAGATACTACGATAAAAGGCAAGAAGAAGTTAATTAGCAGATACAGAGTCAATAAAAAGCGAATCTAATGGTACAATTAGAGTTTGAAATAAACGGGAAACCAGCAGGTACTCCAAAGAACGCAAGCGAGATTAAGTTAATATCTAACTGGGCAGAAACATCAACTGAGGATAATGCAGAAGCAGAGATAAGCACAAATACATTACAGTTTGCTTTGCAGGATGCTACAGATATTAGCAACCACGTTCTAGGTGGATTAAATGGGGCGACTCAGGGAATATTTGAAGGTTTGCCGTATAAGATCAACCTCAAAAACCTAAAGGATAGCACTATAACTAATATCCTTGATGGGTATATTGACTTGGTAGATGACAGCACTTTTATTTCATGCGATGAGGTGGAAGCGAGTGTTAAAAAAAGAAACAACTTAGACTGGTTTTCTGCTAGAGCAGACAGTTTCTCTTTTGCTTATTTGGCCGATCCAAGTTATCAAGGCTCAGGGGCAATAACTAATGCTGATTATGTTAGTATTCCTTATGTTCTAAACTTTAGGCCAGATGAAACAGTATTGGCAACCACCGCTATAGCTTTGTTCTTATGTGTACAAGCGGTACGAGACGAAATTATACAACTTGCTAAAGCTACTGCTGATGCTGGAGAAGTTCTTGATGTGCTTCCTGGTACAAACATTGGTGATATTATTGCTGGCGCTGTAGCCTTTGTTATAGCCCTTGCTTATTTATTTGCAGTAGTGTTAGCTATTGTAACCATGATAAACGAATTAATAGAACAATTATACCCTGCTGTTAGATCACACAAAGGTATTCGTATTGTTAATCTGTTTCTTAAAGGTTGTTTGCACTTAGGTTTAGAGTTTTCCAGCACTATTTTTGATGTAGTAAACAACACAGTACAAGGCAATATCAATACAAACAAATATTTAGGTTTGGTGTTTATGCCAGTACAAGATGAAAAAGGGAATAAAGGGATTTTTAATACCCAAGCAAAAACAGGAGTGCCAAAACAAAATAGTGCTATTTACAACTTTGGGGATTTTATCCGAGTAATGAAACAGATGTTTAACGCTCAGATCAAAATAGAGGGTAAGACGCTTAGATTTGAGAGGAGAGATTATTGGCAAAAGAAAGCTTCATGGACTATGCCAGATGTTGAAACAGACCAGAGTTTAAGACTGAGTTCGTTTAAATACAATACAAACGAAGCTTTAAGTAATTTCTTGATAAGCTACCAAACAGATTCACAAGACGAGAATACACTAGAGAATTTCGTAGGGACAAACATTCAAGTAATAACAGAGCCTAATACAATTAGTGATAAAGAGCTTGTTAATATTAAAGGATTTGGAGAAGTTAGACTTCCGTTTGCCAGAGCTATTAGGAAAGAGAGTTTGAACGATATAGAAAACGCAATAAAGCCAATACGTGATGCTATAAGTGGTATTGTTTATTTGGTATCATTAGGAAGAAAATCTATACCATCGACAAGTGAAAGAATAGGGGTTATGAATTTATCTGCTCACACAACAGCAGTAGATAAAATCTTCTTTGTAGAAGGCACAAAAAATAAGATAAGTAGCACAAATAATTTAACTGCTTCTGATCTGTATAATGAATTTCATTACATTGATGCGTTTTACAATCCACAAACACAAGAGCATAATCAGTATAAAGTTTACGAGGGCGTAGAGATACCATTCTGTATTGACGATTGGAGAGCTTTACAGACCAATAACTTTTTTACTACACCAGATGGAAAAGATGGTGAGATACTGAAAGTTGAGTGGGATATAAACAACGAGAAGGCTGTTGTAGATTACAAAATCAAAGAACTTTACACGAAAAATCTTAAATTAGTATTTAATGTCGGTGCATAGCAATTTAAAAACAGCAGTAGAAAGCCTAAACAAGTTAGGGGAAGTTCTGGAGTCAAACAAAAAATTGATGAAGGAAACCTTTTCTTATGTTGAAGAAAACTTGACAGGCGAGGATAAAAGCACTTTTCAACAGTTCGTTAAAGAGTCAAACGATCTTGTAAACAATGCAGGGAAGGTGGACTTCCACGAAGCAATGAGATTAATGAACGAATTGAAAGAAAAGTATGGCAAGCGCAACAGTAGTAAGTAGAGTTTTTACGAATTTCTTTCGGCCAGAAACAACTGACTTTCTGATAGGAAATGTAGGTGATTACATCCAAGAAGAAATAGTATTTGATGTTGAGATTGCTTTTACTAGCTCAATATCTGAGGAATTAATAGTAACCAATAATGATACAATAGAAAAAGTAAATGGCTCTTTCTATGATGATGGTTTTACGATAGGTTCTACGGTTCAAGTTACAGCAGATGTAAATGGTACGCTAATGGATATTAGCGGAACGGTTGCTAACCTTTCTCCGAACTTTATGACTCTTACTGGTATTGTAGATAATGCGCCTTATGTTGGTGGTTTACAAAACGGTACTTATCCACTTAATGATGGAACTAATGACCGTAAAGCAATGACTGTTTCAAGCGCAACTGGAATAGAGGGTGTAGAGTTTGAATTTGCTTTAGTGTCTAATACAGATTATCAATCTGGTGTTTTTACAGGAATAATTGATGGCACTACTTCAAACTTTAAATATAATAGTGTAGATACACTTGCTTTAAGTGGCTCTGCTTCTATGAGTCCTAATGGGTTCCAGTCTAGCCATGCTGTTGTAATTGAGCCAACAATAACTTATGTTGCTGATTTAGGAACAAGCAAAAGATACGGAGTTACTATATATTATGTGATAGGCCCGTTTTGGGATGCGCTAACAGATTTAGAGAATCAAACAAGGCCACCTTTCTTTTTTGATACTGAGTGTTTAACTAGTGTTGTAAATATTAAGTTTTTTCCACAAGTTGGAAATCCTAATATAGTTATACAGCCAGATACTACACAGACTCAAAAGCTGGGCAATACAGGATGGTTTAACGAGAGCAGAAACGGTGGTGCTAATAATTTTAGTGTGGTTTCTTTTGAGTTGTTTAATAGTAACTCGATTCCAGTTAATACTATCCAGAGCAACTTTAATACTGATTTTACTCTTATTCTTGATGATCCAAATAACACGGCATTAAGTGAATATTCACTAGGCTGGTTATGGACTCCAGAAGATACTTCTTTGTACTCTAACAGTACAGATTACTTCCATGAGAATTGTATGCTTTCTACTTTCGGCTCTATTATACCTTTAACAGAAGCGAGTGGAAGTGCAGTAAATGGTGGTACTGCTTATGCAAGACCAGGAAGTAATTCTAAAATGCAAATTAGGTTTATTAGCCTAGTTCGATCTGGAAACAATGTAATTATAAAAGGAAGGTTTGAGCCTACGCAAGAATTTGGCACTTACATTGATTCGCTTGGCGGTTCAGATTTAAACTATGTTTTTTGGGTGTCTGCTGGGCAAGAAAGCTTATCAACTACTCAGAGCGATAGAGTTAGTTTATTAGTTCAGTATGGAGAGTTAAACACTACAAATACTTTAACTCAGGCAACAACGGTAACTAATAGCTTTCTAGAGCATCCACAGCCAGTTAGTCAAGTTGGTGTGGCTACTTATGAGGGTGCGGTAGAAGATGAGGTTGTAGGAAGATCAACACTAGCGGTAAATGTTCAACAAGGGGAAGAAATAGAAGAAATAGCCATAACGATAGAAGGGTATAACATATCCACTCAAGCAAGTTATATCTTAGAAGAAGCGGTGTTTGATACAACGGCCTTCCCGAAGGATGCTAATAATATACAGCAGATTGATATAGATACTACAAGGGGCTTTAAAATGGCTTCTGGAGTAGATAAGAACGAGGTTAAAATATTTAGAAGCCCAAGCGAAGATACAGCAACAGAGGTTGCTTATAGATCGTTGTATGCTTTTAGGTTACGGTGGGAAGATTGGATTGAAAATCTAAATGTAGATAGCGACTTCTTTAATAATACTCAGTTAAATAAAGGTTTAAACCAAGACTGGGCAACTAAAGATGATATAACAAACTGGAAGATTACTTATAACGTAGGGTTAAGGATCAACAGAGCTGGAACGATTGTAAACACCAAACAAAGCTCTGATATTGTTATTCGAGATTATGAAGAAAGCAATATTTACGATGGTGCTATTACTTTATACAACGATACAAAAACAGTATCTAATTTTATTGGTATAAATGCTAGTGGAATAAGAGAAAATGCAATAGGTAGAAATGTAAACACATGGGTAGAAGCAGACTTTGATTTAGAAGATGTGCTTGGTGATGTTGGCGATATTAACGATTACTACGGTGTTATTCGTATTGAGGAATACCGTAATGGCGGTATTACAGCTATTGATATGCTGAGTACTATCTTGGATAACGAAACGGCATCGAATTTATTAATACCTTTAACAGGGGAAAGCAAGACGAAAATTACGAAGGTAAGTGCAACAAAAATAAGGCTAGAGTGCTATATTGATTACACTAAATTACAGGCAGGGGGCGCTACTTATAAGGTAAGTGCAAGATTGGGGGCGAAGAACATTAATTTAGGTAAGTACTCCAGCCAATATAGTTTAAAATACAATTAGGATATGGCAGATTTAGGTAGTATAGCAGCTCTGAAAGCAGCGTGGGATGCAATAGTAAACAATACTGTTCCAGATGAAAGCATTGAGCCAGACGATCATAATGCTTTAATTGATGATTTGTTAGACACGATTACTGGTTTAGATAAAGTATTAAGAGCAAACGCAGAAACTGGTGGTTACAATTTAACGGTAACAGCAGGTGATTTAGTAAGGCTTGCAGATTCTGGTTTCTTTGGTGATATAGATACAGCGACTTTAACGGCAGATAGAACTTACACTTTTCAAGATGCTTCTGGTGTGGTTGCTTTTTTGTCTGATATTCCAGCAGGATATACACACCCAAACCACACAGGTGAAGTAACATCAACGGGAGATGGTGCAACGGCTTTAGATTCAAGCGCGATCACTAACAAAGGAAATGTGACGGCCGCAAGTGGCGATTTAATTTTGATCGCTGATATAAGTGATTCGAATACGTTGCGGCGTGTTACGGCTCAAAGCATTGCAGATTTAGGCGGTGTAACTGATGGTGATAAAGGTGATATTACCGTAAGTGGAAGTGGTGCAACATGGACTATTGATAATGATACTATTGATACAGCAAGAATACAAAATGATGCTATAACCTATGATAAAATACAAAATGTAACAGATGAAAGGTTATTAGGCAATTTTAGCGGTAGTGTTGGTAGTGTTCAAGAAATAGGGTTGAGTGATGACCTTCAAGTATTATTAGGTGTTTTAGGGCTTAATACAAACCCTCTTTATATTTCAGATATAACAACGGTTAATTTGTTAGACGATGTTGCAAACTGGGATGTAAACGGAAACTATACAGGAACAGCAATTACTGGAACTTTTCAAGGGCAGAAGCATTACAACTCAACTTATTATTTTACCGCTGTTCACGATAATATTTGGATAAGAATAGCAAGAGCATAAAATTTGAACAATGGCAATAATTAAAGAAGAAAGCAAAACATTTCCTTTGTGGTTCCAAGATGAGACTATAAATGCTAATTATGAAAGGGAATTTCATAGATGTTTAGAAAATCTACCTTTTAGTGTTTCTCAAACATTAAGTCAATCTGATAAAACAGATGCAGGCTTAACAAGTGGAACAAGATACAAAGGTGCAATAAGTACAGAAAATGCAATCTATTTTATACCTGACGAAGCATTACAGGTTATGAAATACGTTCCAAGTACAGATACTATTTCTTTTTTTGGTGTTGCTGGTTCTAATTACGGTTGCAGAGGTGGGGTTTTAGCACCCAACGGAAAGATATACTGCGCCCCTGCAAGTGGAACAGATGTTTTAATAATTGATACTAATACAGATACCGTTTCAACTGTAACAGTAACAACAGGAACGGACTTAAAATGGGTTAGTGGTGTTTATTCCTCTAATGGTAAAGTTTATTTTGCGCCTTACCAAAGAACTACGGATATATTAGTTTTTGATACTACAGACGATACTACAAACTACTTAATTTCAACAGGTATTGCTGTTAATACGTCAGGCGGTTATGCAAGTGGCAATATATCAACAGATGGTTTTACAGTTTATTTTGCCCCGTATAGTGAAACGGCAGTTTTAAAGGTGGACACTTCACAACCTGCAATGAGCGAAACAGTTTCAACATTCGGTTCTTTTGTTGGGGGTGCAAAGTGGAATAGCTCAATCAATTACAAAGGCCACGTTTATTTCGTTGGTAGTTCATCAAGTATTTTAAAGGTGGATTATTCAGATGATTCAAATAGCTTACTTTCTTTCTCTGGCGATAAATTTGGAAGCACTTTGCACCCTGACGGAAAGATATATAGCGTTCCTTCTTTTGGGTCTTTGTTGCGTATTTTTGATATTGAAGGAGAGGTTCAAGAAAGCTCTGTAACTTTAAGTCCAGCGGGATCAGGTATGTATGGTATAGTAACTGCTTTCGATGGTAAAATGTACACAAGCCCTGGTTTTGGTGATGCTAGAATACGTATTTTAGGTGATGGTGTTGATGTGAATAAAAATTATATGCTAGGTAGATTTAATAATAAATTGTAAGAAATGGCAACTACAACAATAACAGTAATAAAATTAAATGCTATTCAAAAAGCTTGGGTGGAGAATGAAAATTCAACCAACAGCAATAAAGCCATGATTATTGATTACGTAGACACTAGTAATATAGAGCATAATGATTGTCTTTGTTCAAGTGTTTTAACAAAAACAGGCTATGAAGATTGGGCAACTTATTTTGATGGGGTAACTACAACCGACATTGATATAAATATTTAATAAAATGGAAGTAACTGAAACTAAAGACGAAGTAGCAGAAGCACAAGCTTTATTACAAGCAAAAGAAAACGAGAAGATTAAAGCTTTTCAAAAAGAGTACCAAGAACTAGCACAGAAGTATGGTTATGGTATGTCTCCAATAGTTCAAATAACTGCTAGTGGAGTAGAAGCGAATCTTACTATCGTTAAATTGTGAGACTTGTAGTAAAAAAAGATATGTGGGGTAATATTATCTGGAAGGATAAAAAGTGTTGGATTCCAGAAATGGAGTTTATAATTATAAAAGATGGCGACTAGACACGCAATACCAGTTTTCACGGCTCAGGACATGACTATTAGCGATAGTTTTACTTTTAAGACTTCGACTAATTACGGGCTGTTCTTACAGCTTAATTGGACTGGATTGAGTGGAGAAGCTAGATTCAAGGTTCAAGGCTCTAACGATGGCTCTAACTGGTCTGATTACCCTCTTGTTGATTGTGGGGTATGTGTTTATGAAAGAGAGATACTTGGAACAGCAGACAACGTAGGGGTAATGATACAAAACTGGTTTCCAGATTACCTAAGAGTTGTTTACACTTCTAATACTGCTACGGCTGGAACTATTAACGGCCTTTTAACTCTGATTGATAACCAAGATGTAAATTGATATGGGCCAGATTCTAACCGATGGGATGCTTCTTGGGTCTGGTGGAAGTGGCACTAATATTACAATAGTTGCTAACTACAGCGCACTTCCCGATCCTACAACTGTTGCTGGTAGCTTTTATTGGGCTAGTGATAGTCAAGGAACGCAATGGCTTCCAGGTTCTTTAGGTGGAACTTATTACAACTCTGGACTATATTACTCAAACGGTGTAGATTGGGAGTACCATGAAACGCCTTATAATGCTTCACAAGCTCAGGTAAACATTGGAACAAGCGCAACCACGTTTGTTAGTCCAGCGACATTAGCAAACTACTCTAGGTGGGCAAATATATTCACTACTCCTTTAATGTTTGGGGGTGCAAGAAACAAAAACACAACCAATGCTTATTTACAAGTAAGCGGTGTTTACTCGAATGTAGTTCCTATTGAGCTACCAGTAAACGCAAAGATTAAATCAATTATAGCTGGAACGGATGGGGCAGAAACATGGACAGCAGAGATTCATGGTAACGGTTCTCCAATTGCAGGGGCTTTTTTAGCTTTAACTGCTACAGATAGCGGAACGATAGATGGATTGAATATTAGTGTAACGGCTGGTACGAAGCTATCATTGTACTGTAATGGAACAAACATAAAGCGACCTAGAATTTTTGTAATTTTAAGTAACGAAGTATAACAATTTAAACCCTTAACACAATGGCAAAAACTTTTGAGATTAGTACGGTAGCAGCAGGCACGTACACAATTACTGATTTAGGCGCAAGATCATTTACTCACCCAGTAGTAGATGTTGATTTAGCTTTAGAATATACATTAGAAGAAATTAGAGACTCAGAAGATTTGAGAGCTTTAATTGAAGCTGGTGATTTAACAGCAACCTTTGATGGAACTGTTGCAATTACTTCTGGTGCTTTGTTCGATGAGTACTTGGTAGATTTCGATCACAAGCAAGTAAAGCAAAACACGGATGACATTGCAGCGATTGATGTAACTGGAAAAAAGACTTGGGCTTATACCTTTACAGAGGATAAGAAAATTAAAGGAGATAGATATTTGAAAACTGGTAACGGTGTTTTTTCTAACCTTTCTCCATACATTGTACCATTGGCTTGTAGCCTTTACGGTATTTCAGTAAAGAGTGAAGATGGTACTGCAATATCTTACAACATCATTGTAGAGGATGATGGAGTAACAGCACATACAGAAGCGGTAACAACTGCGGATAGTTCTTTTGATGGGGCTTTAGCTGTAGCGGTTGCATCTGGTAGTGAGATTGCTGTAAAAGCAGACCATACTGGAGACGATATTGATAACTTGACAGTAACAGTTTACTTTGAAGAAGCATAATAAATGGCTGTATTACTAACAACTGTTTCAACAGTAACTATTAATGATTTAGGGGGGCGTACTTTTACGCA